>JAEEGI010018777.1_pt1 | contig 14023 bp, 16 predicted proteins | sample 8958751 | NCBI WGS metagenome assembly JAEEGI01 (sample SAMN16246545, study PRJNA631951) | gut metagenome | biome: gut microbiome; feature: rumen; material: KS-attached | host: Bos | place: Iran: Karaj | collected 2018-10
ATATTAAGGAACTTCCTTACGGGATTATGGATTTTGAAAGAATAAAAGGAAGGATCGTGCCGAAGTTGATAAATGCCGACCGTAATCGGGAATTGCTTTGTGAGACTCCCCATGCATTGATCGGGGATCTTGCGGTTATCTTTCTGATCAAGATGGACAGCGTAGAGAATGGTGAATGCGGAAAAGAGTTCGGAACAGTCACAATCAATGAAAACCTCCAAAAGACATGGGAAGTTGATACGGAACGTATCATGAATGCCGCTATCGGTAATATTTCCGGGGCAGGTATCAGGATCAGCAGTTTGGCAAGCGTAATTAACAATATTCTTGCAGGTGGGCTTTCTGGTGAGGAAGAGGCAGATCCTTCAGCTTATGTTTTGACGATGGGAAATGGAACGTTTGGTGCCAGTGGGGTTCTGGAGACGGAAACCATGCTTCGGTTTGCTGAGGATGTGGATTCGGATCTGTATGTGCTCCCTTCTTCAATTCATGAGCTTATCCTGATACCGTGTTCACATTACGGAGAAAATGCAGAGGGGCTACTGAATATGGTTAAAGAGGTCAACAGGACAGTCGTATCGGATGAGGATTTCCTGGCGGACAATGTCTATCGTTTCAACCGTGAAGAGAAGGCTTTGAGCTATGCACTGACCGGCGAAATGATAACGTTGAAGGCAGCATAAGGCATCATTCTCAGGGGGATATCATCAACCCCCCTGAGAAAAACCTATGCCAGGAGCTTCATATTGTAAGAAGAAAAAAGAGGTATCGAATATGGCAAAAGTATTAGGCTATGCGCGCGTCAGCACCAAGGAACAAAACTTGGACCGTCAGATAGCTGCCCTCGAAAAATTTGTTGAGCCTCAGAACATCCTTTTTGACAAGGCAAGTGGCAAAGATCTGGAAAGAAAAAGCTATATGGCTCTTAAAGGTGCGTTAGGGTTGAGAGCCGGAGACACTTTGTACATTACTTCTCTAGATCGGCTATCGAGAAGCAAAAACGATATTAAAAATGAACTGGAATGGTTCAAAGCAAATAAGGTGACGCTTAGAATCCTTGATCTGCCGACTTCTATGATCGAGGTCCCGGAAGGACAGGAGTGGATCAGGGATATGATTACTAATATATTGGTAGAGGTATTGGCATCTATGGCAGAACAGGAGAGATTGACAATTCGAAAACGTCAAGCGGAGGGTATAGCTTCCGCAAAGGCCAAGGGAAAGCACCTTGGAAGGCCCAAGATTCAAATGCCTGATTCGTTTCATCCGTATTACTCCGAATGGAAAGCGGGAAGGATAACCGCAAGGCAAGCAATGAAATCTATGGGATTGTGCAGTTCTTCATTTTACAAGTTGGTGCGGCAATATGAGGTGAACGGGTGTCGTTAAAGGCCAGTGAAATATACGGATGTTTTTTTAATGAGCGGCGGAACCTTTATGGAGAGGGTGCCGCTCTTTTTTTGGTTGGATGGAAAGGTGTACCTTTACGTAATCCATAGAATTTTTTTTAATGATATATTGACATAAGAAGAAGCCAGATGTATATTATCGGTGTTAGTAATAATTATTATCGGTTTTTGCAAGGAGATATCTCTCATGGTAACTAAAAAAATACTTTTAGAATTCGCTAATCCGAGTATCAGGGCTGTAGATTATATACAAGACATTCGGAAAGCTGCAGAGAACGCAGGACTTAACCTATACTCTAGATTTAGCGTACAACTCCAATATCCAATGCGGTCAGCGGATGATAAAGTTATGGTTGATATTAAAATTCCCGATGAGATAGCGGATGCCTTTTCTGTCGGTAATCACTTACGTGGAATATCTAACTATCTCCTTACCCATTATGAGGATCGTTACCGCGGCTTTTTGGTCGGGAAGCGGCTTCTGAATTATATAGAAGTTACGGAGCCTAATCTTGAAACCACAGGTCTTGCAGTGACAGAACGACTCGAGGCTGTTGCCTCCTTTGCAAAACTCCTGGAGCGATCAGATGAGCAGGCCCTGACTGCAATTAGTCAGATATTGGTAATCTTGAAGGAAGCAGAACAACCATAGGAATTATTTAACAACAGAATAGGAGGAATTGCAAATGAAACTTAATAATAAAGAAGAATATCTTCTTGAAATTGTGATTAGAAACCTTGTTGCTATTGCTCGTGATCAATTGCATGAGCGTGACTTTGCTGCGATATCTATTAGTCGTGATGATCTATTCGGAGAATTACCTTGCTACCCGCGACTGGCTCGATATATTTTTGAAAAAGCAAGAGAAGGTATATTTAATCAGACTTCCCAATATTCATTGGTCTTGAAACCACAAGGGGAAAAGAGCAAAGATGGGTACATATTGGCTACTGCTCGTTTTGGCAGTGTAACTGGGGTTGAACATTAAGGAGCATTCTTTATGGAAAAAGAAACGATAGTTCGGGATGAAACGCTGCCGATTGTTAAGGAAATGGATAAACAAGTAATGGTAGGTGATTATCAAACTTATCCGCTTTATAATGATGAGCAGGGAAGAAAACTTGTGGATGAGGTCATTGCTGCATTTAAGGATGAACGTATGAACATAAAGCGTTCTATATCTGCGGATATTGCTTCAACGGCAAGGGTACAAAAACAGAATGAACAGGTGATCCAAATCTGTGAGCGTGAACTACGTAGAGGAGACCTTTCAGAAGAACGTCGAGATGAACTTATTGCGACAATAAAAATAATAGCGGAATCGACAACTCATGAATGCTCGGTCAGTAGAGAATTTCAAAAAAACCAGCTTGACCAATTGCACAAATTACTGTGGCTATATTTGGGGTTAGCTGCTCTGATCGTGATTGGCGTTGTTGGAGGAAGGGCTTTGCATAGAATAGCGGCATAAAGGTGTGGCACTGAGAGAAATGATGTATCTCAGTGCTCTTTTTTTGTTCCATATGTTTCGATTGTTCCATGCCTGTGAAAAACTTTTTAATTGAAATTAAGTGTTATAAACGGCGATTTTTCTGTAAATAGGATTTCCTAAGCCTTAATGATTATGGTAGAATGAATTCTGATAAAACCGATGCATTAAGTTAAAATTATAAAATGGGGGCTGTTATGGATCTGATTGAAGAATACATTGATAATATTAAAAGGATGAAACTTTCTTTGGATGATTGTGGTGACAAAAGAAAGGTTCGTAAAAACAATAGAATTGCCGACAGGAATGTTAAAATTGCCGAGACAATCAATACGCAAGATCATTTAAAAACGCAATTTGTAAGGTTATTAGAGTCTGATAATCGAGAAATTCGCAACTGGGTAGCACATCATATGATTGAGAGAATGTCTTTTGATAAGGCTACACGACAAAAAGCTTTAAAAATTATAGAAGATGAAGCGGCCAACTCTCCGGATCCTTTGCAAAGACTTGGAAATGAAATGTGGTTAAAAAAATACTATTCCGATAATCCGGGGGACAGGTTTACAGAATAGATAAACAATTCTGATAGTTTTTTATAGATATGGAACATATAGAACGTGTGGAACATAACGGTTTTTCAATGATGTTACTATTGTTGTAAATACATATTGTGAAATTAATTAAAGTGGAAATATTACTTTGGGAGAGCATATGGCGCGGAACGTTGAGTATTCTAAAATGAAGGTCAGTGACGAGATCAGAGAACGGTGGAATAAAGAGAATGAAGATCTTAGGGAGTATTACGAAAGCCTTAAGGCTGCTGGGGAGAAGCTTTTAAAATTAAGCGAAGAAGAGCGGCAAGAGAAGTGGTTGGAGGAAGATGTCTTATGTGATCTGCTGATGGATTCGGGAGCAACACTGGATATTATCGATGAAAAAAAAGTCAACGAGAAGCCGGAGTATTCCAATAATAAGAAGTATAAGCAGTATTTAGAGGACAGAAAGAATAAAGAGCCCGGAAAGTATAATTTTAATAAAATCGATGATTCGTATGAGTTTTTTGCAAGAAGAGTCCAGATGATCTTTCCGCCGGAATTACAGATAATAATAAGCGATAAGGGTGTAATTTCTAACCCGTGTGATCCCAATAATGCTTATAAAGCTGGGTATTATCCCTATATCATACGAGAACGTATTAAAGAAATGTATGTGGAAAAAGCCAAAGAATACAAAGACAGCAAGCCGGCAGTACAAAGATATATGAAACTAGCTTATGAACAACCCTATAATGAAGAGGGACAGTACGTTTCTATCTTCGATTGTTTTGATAATAATACGGAAGAATTGTTTGACCTTTTGTACGATCATATAAAGCTGAGAGAGAAGGGGGAAAAACTGTTCAGTGATGTTGGGGGATGGATAGGAATAGATCTGAAGGTAAGGGAAAAAATATATGAGCTTATATGTAAACTCTGTGAAACATACCAGGAAGTTTGGCTGATCTCTGGTGCGCTTGAGAGAATAAAAACCTATGTGGTTGACTGCAAAAAATACTCTTTGGTGAAAAGTGTTACGGAACTCAAAGAACTGGTGGAAGGAATGGAAGATGAAGACTGGTCAGCGTTTCCTGATGAAGATATAACAAAATTATGTTCCAAGATAAATGGGATTACAAACAAAATAGAGAAAAAGGTAGCTCATGAACCGGGAGACGTAGAAACTGAGATTGACAAAATCGTGGCTCAGCTTAATGGGAAAGCATAGAAGTAAGTAAAGAATAGGTCGCAAATGTGCGGCTTATTTTTTTGCGGATTAAATGTGGCTAATTTGCGGGAAAGTATTCGAATATGAGTTTTCTTAAGGTCATGATAGGATATTCAAGGACCCGGCCGGATTCACTTAAAAATATTTTAAGGAGGTTTTTGACATGATCAGTGTCAGTAAAACATTAAAGAACGGCTCGATAATTAAGAGCCATGTTAAAACCAATATCATTACGGAAGAAACAACAGGTAATGATGTTGAAGAAGTTACTTATCGGTTCTCTTACAGGAAGCATGCTCTTGTAGAGAAAAGCATTGTATCAGAATTTTCCATTCTTGTCAAAGAGAAAGGCGGCAGTTGGAAAAAGTTTGATGATGCAAGCTATTTCGCATTGGCATTTAGCGAAAAATACAACGGGGTAAGTTTAGAATATGTACCTCGGGGGAATGAAGGCATCTCTAATGTCAACACATCAATCCTTTTTTACGGAGATGTCGTTGCAGTATGGGACGAAGCAGTTGCAGAAACGGATGAGATAATAAAGAACATTCTCATTGGCAGTACGGACGATCGAGAGGCCGGTATTGTTTGGTTAAAGACCGTCAATGGCAGAAGTACTGATCTGCTTCGTGAAATCATCGTCAACTATGGCGGTATGCTTAACAAAAACGAGGCTTTTACAACAAGATTGCTTTCTGAAAACAGGCAGTGATGCGAGTGTTTATAGCAACCAGCGCATATGCGCTGGTTGCCATATAACATGGAAAGGATAGTAATTATGTCTCATAAGAAAAAGAAAAAAAAGAAAGACAGCTGTTATTGGTATGATGCCGACTGGGAGCTGGAAGATGACTACGCTGATGTGACTGCTGGCAGTGATAGCTTTTTGAATCCTGCGATACCTGAAGATGAGTTCGAAGGTAATGCAACAGAAGAAGGTGGCTTCGTGAACCTTGAACCAGGTGACGAGTTTGAGGGTAATGAAAAAACGGCAAAACCCTGTTCCCGTTTTATGGACACACCAGAACATGGGGCATTAGCGAACGATGAGAATGCTCATCTGTCATTTCTGGGATATGACGTTGAAAACCCAATATCCATTGCGGACGATTTCTCAGAAGAAGATAAAGAGGCTGCATTTGAGCTACTTAAAAAGGAGAATAGTAAGGTCATTAAGCATGATGATGGATTTACTTCTCCTTATAATATGGCCCAAAGATTACTTGAAAAGCACCACTTTATATTCTTAGATCCACCATGGAAAAATAAAACGCTATCTTTTTTTAACGGAAGTTATTGGAATATGCTTCCCAAGGAGCGTTTTGATGCCATTGTGTATCAAGAACTGTCCTCGAAGGAGAGACATGCAATTCCAAATATATCAGGTTTCACAACCAACGTCTTTGAATTTGTATGCCGTGAGTGTATCCTCGGGTACATACAAAAGAAAGATCGTTACTATTTTTCAAATGATAAGTTTGAAAAAGTGAAGTTTTCAACAGTATTCCGTAATGGCATATACAACGCAAAAAAAGGAAAGTTTTATCCTAATGGGGATAAGAATCCTGAATTGTATCCTTACACACACGCCTTAGATGCTGATTATGTCGAGAACGGTGAGACAAGATATATGGACAAGTTGCTTTTTGACGCCTCTCATGATCAGGCAACCTTGGAATATGCCTATGAACTTCTGGGCTATATATGTATTCCGGCGCGTACCGCTAAGGCTTTCATTGTGTTGGCAGGGGTTGGAAACTCTGGAAAGTCTGTGTTTGGCGGTTTCTGCGAGAGTGTTTTTGTGGAGGATCGTGCGTTCAGAGTTCAGCCAGATCTGCTTTGCAAGCAGTTTGCGTATTCGCAGGCAGATACTGCATATCTTTACAGTTGCCTTGACATGGAGACCAAAATTGGCCTCAGTACAAAAGAAGTAAGCCAGCTTAAGATTATTTCGGGTGAAGACTCGATACGTTCAGAAGCAAAATATCAAAACCAAAAGACCGTACCGATAAGGTTTAAGTTATTACTTGCTACTAACGGATCGGTAAGGAGTGCTGATGTGGACGATGATGCTTTTTATTATCGTTTGCGTGTCTTGCCTTTCTTATATAAAACTGCACCTGAAAAAATGATCGCGGATTTGCCTACTAAGCTTCAACGTGAGAAAAGTGCAATTTTGAGCCACGCTGTAAGAAGTATTTCAAAGTGTATTAACGACTCAGGCCATATCACGTTTCATGTTTCGGAAATATCTACAGAGATGATCCGAGCATGGCGAGATGAGGGTGATTCGGATAAGGCTTTCTTCTTTGAAGCATTTACGGTTACAGGGGCTTCAAACGACATAGTTAACAAGAGCGAGTTGTATGAGGCATACAAATTATATGCGTCGATTCACCCTGACAAGATTAGGATGATAAATTCGCAATCAGCCTTAGTTAATAAGATCCAAAGCTATGACCCGGAAAGGATCAAAGCCAAGAACGTAAAGAGTCGAAAAACTCTTAATGGCGACCTCACCAATCCTGCAGCAGCAATAGCTGGAATAAGGTGGAATGAACAGTTCCTTGAAGAGATAGAAGCAAGTGCTGAGGAACAATAACAATGTAGGCTGCTAATATAAGTGACAGCATGTATTCTACACACCTATATTACACATTTGAAATATTTTAAGATTTCGAGATGATAAGGAGGAAAGCCAGCCCCTTAATGGGGCTGGTGATGAATAAAATGGCAAAGAATAAATTTTATGCTGTATTCGGGAGCAACGCAGTAGGCGTTTTCAATAATTGGGAAAGGGCTGAAGAGTCTCTTAGATGGGCAGACAAGGGAACAACAAAAGGCAGCAAATCCTATCTTGATATAGTAGAAGCGGCTATTGAAGGATATAAGGATAGAAGCGGACAAAGTTATAAAGGACCTTTTCCGATGAATTTTCTCCTTCGTAAGGAGAACATAAAGTTTTTATCGGAACATTTTAATCCCGACGATAAAATCAAAGTTGAATACAAGAACGGTAAGCCTGTCTTCGTCAAAAAGGACGAGACGTAATTACATTTGATCATCTGATTTTAAGCCGGATGTTGTAAAGTGCATTTTTAATTATTTCATTTATACATCATTTCGTTGAAAAAGCCGAGAAAGGAGGTGTCAGTCATGGAAGCATCAAACAGCGATCTCTTGCGTTTTGCGATCGACAGCGGTATGATCAGTATGGAAGAAATCCAGCGACAATTTACAATGAAAAAGGAAGCTGAAATCATAGCCAGGCATAAGGATGCAGTTTGGAAAGCGAAGAACGGTCTCATCTGCACGCATTACACAGACGCGCAAGGGAAACGTCATTTCGTAAAACGTCGCTCCATGGCTGACATGAACACTTTCCTCCTGGGGCTTTATGGTCCGGATGCTTGTGTTCCTAAGATTGATGAGATGTTCCGCCTGTGGATAGATGAAAAACTTGATCACGGTGATATTAAAAGACAGACTTATGACAAGTATGATAACATTTATAAAAAGTTTTTCATAAACAATCCACTTGCTACAGAGGTTCGCAACGCAGCCTTTGCTGATATAGATGAGGCCATGTTGGATGAGTTGTTGTACCCATCGATCACTGAACTTAAAGTGACCAGGAAGTTCTTTTCGGATGTCCTTACAATCCTGCGTGGTGTCTATCGATATGCACGTAGACACAAGTATACGACTTTCTCTGTCAGCACCTATATTGCAGATCTTGACAGAGCGACGCACCTCTTCGAAGTGAACAGGAAAAGTAAGGAAGAACTTATGTTTTCCTATGAGGAGGAAACAATGTTGCGTACTTATCTTACAAAGCAAAGTGATCTTCGATCTCTTGGGGTACTCCTTCTGTTTGAATCTGGAGCGCGCGTGGGAGAGATTGTCGCTCTCAAGAAGTCCGATGTTGACGGAGACGTGATAAAGATATCCCGAACAGAGATTAAGCGTAAGGATCCGACGACAGGAAAGAATGTTATTGCGGTTGAGGATGCCACAAAGACGTTTGCCGGAACGAGGCAGGTAGTCTTAAAGGGTGAGGGAGAGGCAATTGTAAGGCAAATCTTAAGTCTTTCAAACCCCAACAGTGAATGGCTCTTCGCAGAAGCTGATGGTCATCGCATTTGCGAGTCTGGACTGCGACGAAAGTTGTACCGGGCATGTGATGCTGTAAACATCCCAAGAAGGTCTCCCCATAAGATAAGAAAGACCTACGCAACAAATCTCATGTATGCCGGTGTCAATGAGGACATACTTAAGAACCAGCTCGGGCATACGGATATTGCAACAACCCGCAGAAGCTATGTTATTGATGGTGGGGCCTCACGTGAACTTGTTCGGAGAGAACTTCAGAAGGCGGCCAACCAGTGACCCACTACTTTACAAGGGTGCCAAAAGGGTACCAATACCATTGAAATGAAAACTCAAGAAGTGCGAGAAATAGCCGTATTTCGCGGCTTTGAGGGTACCAAAAGGTACGATTCGATTCTCTCGTCCCCTGCTATGAGCCCGATAAAATCGGGCTTTTTTTGTCCCTGTTTTTAAAAGTAATCCAGAGGTAATCCACCCAAAAACAGTAATTCCAAGAAAGAAGGAGGAAGGACTGAACCGCAAAAGGGGTGGGTTTCTTTTTTTGCGCCGAAGGCGCTGATATACTACGCATCATTTTTAGTGCTACTAATTGACAGAAATCTATTCCTGTGTTAATATGACCATAGAAAAAGGGCATCACCAGTAAACGGTTAGCCCAAGTGTATAGCTATTAAATAGCCGCGGCTTTGGCGAGGGCGGCTATTTTTGTGCTTTTTGATTGCGTCCCAGATTATATCCAAGACTAAAGCAGGTGAGGCAAAGTGCGATCACCGCGATGAGACTTTCAATAGTCAACATACGCATCCCCCTCCTTTCATAAACTCCACCTCTCGGCGGGTTAAAAACGGAGGGCACAAATCCCTCCGAAAGGAGGGCTAACCGTCCACCATTTAGGATTACTCCATAGGTGATACCCATGCGGGGATTATATCATCATCTATGGCTTTGTGCAAAGACTATTTATAAAAAGTGGAGGGGATTGCAAATGGAGTGGATGGATAGATTAACATTACAGAATTCCTTTCTATACCGCTCTATTCCTCAAACTGTCTATTTCCAGGTATGAAAAAGAGTGGTATTATTAGAATAGGCAGTCGGTGGGGGGTTATGGCAGTTTCTATGGAATTGGAATCTGAAGTATTTAAATCTGAAGCGGTTTGCTTCAGAGATATATAAAACGAAGCCGGTCTGTATGTGAACAATTCACATGGATCGGTTTTTTGATAATCGAAGCAATAATTCCTTATCTACATGGATGTATCTATAGAAAAACAAAATTACGTATATGATCATTTATGAAAAAAAAATGTGCAAAAAAGCAAAAATTTTGTTGCTTATCTACACTTTTTTGTAAAAGATGCAGATAAGCTATTGACAATCGAGTTATAACGATATATTATGACAATACAAAGAGAATTAGGGGGCCGCGATGAAGTATTTGAAGGAAAGGATAGGCGAATATGATGCCAATGAATTTGTAAACGAATTGTTTTATGCATCTAAGTTGCTGGGGCAATTAGAAGCAATGCTCACAGGCTACCAGTTCAATAGCATTGTCATCCCTATGTTTCATAAGATAGAAGCGGTTTCTTCCATGTATATCGAGGGAACTCAAACAACGATAAGTGATGTGTTTGAGAATGAGGTTTCCTTGTCTTCTAATCAGAACAAGATAATGCTTGAGGTCAGAAATCACACCAAGGCATTAAGGTATGGGGCTGATATTTTGCGCTCGGAGGATTTTTCGAACGAGTTGATAAAAAAACTACACTCACTTATGCTAGAGGGCGTTATAGCTAAACAAAAAGAAGATTTTTTGGGTAAGTACAAAGAAAAGGATAACTATATAGTTAATAGTGTCGGCACTGTGGTTTTTTCGCCGCCTTCTTTTGAAGAGGCTCCAAAGTACATGGATGAGCTGATAAAATATATGAATAACACAATGGATGGGGTTAATCCGTTGATAAAGGCAGCAATAAGCCATGCACAATTTGAGTCTATACATCCTTTTGAAGATGGAAACGGAAGAGTTGGTAGGCTGCTTATAAGCCTGTATCTATTTAAGGCGAAAGTGATCAGTTTTCCTTTCTTTTACCTTAGTGAAGCTATAAGTCAAGATAAGGTGGTTTATTATAATCAACTGACAGGCACGAGGCAGGGGAACTATAACAACTGGATTCGGTTCTTTTTACAAAAAATAATAATACAGGCTCAAAGCCACATTAAATATGTGGAGGATTTAAATAATCTGTATACTAAAACGAAAGAAACATTGAGAAAAAGCATAAATAGCCCAAAATATGATGGAATTCTAGAATGTCTTTTTACTCAACCTGTGCTGACAGCCAATTATTTGGCAGAACAACTGGATATTTCAGCGGGCCAGGCGAATAGATATCTGGCAACAATGGAAGATCTCATGATCTTGCAAGGTGATGACCGAAAGAGAAATCGTAGATTTTTCTTTAAGGAATTGATGGATCTATCTGAACGGGTTTAGAGCATTTTTAATCCGTTGTGATAAGGAAGTATATGAAAGGAGTGATGATTGACTTTGGGTTCTACAAAAGAAAAAAACGCATAAATGATTGTTACCAGCAATCACTATGCGTTCTCTCATGGGATATGTTAAACACATCCTCAAATCTGTTCAATGAGTTTAACATATCCTTTCCGAGAGCACAAGAAAAATGTTTATTAATTTTTGGCTTATGGACGAATTATGTCCGGAAAGGAGTTTTTTATGAAAAAAACTATTTTGGATGATGGCTCCTACCCTTACCTTACAGAGGGGGCGGAGTTGGTTGGAAAACCTGGGATACCTGCGCTTCTTGATATAGATAATACGCAAGTTCCACATGGTATGATTCCGTTTGAAAAAATCAATCAGACCAAGAACAAAAGACAATATGTGCATTTTTATATGCATGACAAGTATTTTTCGAAGGTGCTGACCGCTACGAATAAGTATTTGGATGCACTGAAAGAATTTGACGGAGTCGTTACTCCTGACTGTACACTTTTAGTGGGACAGGCTCCTTGTATCCAGCAAACAAATACATACTTTAATCGTGCAGTTGGGTTCTATTTACAAAAGCAAGGAATTTCTGTGATTCCAAATATCAGATGGAGTGATGAGTCGAGTTTTGATTATTGTTTTTTAGGCGTTCCAAAACATAAGATCGTATGTATCAGTACTCATGGATGCCTCAGAAGCAGATGTGACAAGGAACTATGGAGTGTTGGAACAGAAGAAATGTTACGGGTTTTGGAACCAACAGACGTTCTGGTTCATGGATATATGCCGGATGAAGTGTTTGGGCGATTCTATGGATATGCGCGGTTTCTTAGATACCCCTCTCTTTTTGAACAGACACATAAAAAGGAGGGAGATGAGTAATGGGACGCGGATATAAAGGCGATACCGGGCACCATCATTCGATTGTAGAGAATCTTTCGTCGCTTGTCGCCGAATATGACTATAATAACGGCTATTTCGGTACTAAAGGCGAAGGTAGGGATTTTGTCAGAAACATTTATTCTGATGATCCGGTAAAAACTGCACTATCATTTTATGAAAAAGCGGCTTATGGCGGCATTGAAAGAGAAATGGATAATGGAAAAGGTGTTTATGCAAAAATGAGTGACGGAACAATCATATCTTATAGGGAAGTCTCTTCAAGCGATGGTTCCCCTGCTGTAGAGATCAATATAAAAAAGAGTGACGCTCATGGCGGAATTAAGTACCAGAAAATCCATTTCGTGAAAGGATGATGAATATGAAAACTATAGATATGAGATTTGATCCCAAGGTTGTTCAAAACTGGATCGGTAAGGTTTTCCATAGGTATAAATGCGATGCTTTTGAGTTTACAAATAGTGTAACCCAGATAGTCGGATTGTATATTGGTGATGAAGTATATGCATTGACCAATGTTCAAGAAACTGTGGATTACTTCGGAAATACTGATGATATGGCCGTAGCGAAGCTGAGTTTATCGGAGGATGTGGCTGTTAAATCCGCGTTCAAGGATGTCGAAATGATTTCCACTCCGATAGGAGATGTTATTTCGGCTGTCAAAGTTGTTAATGAGCAACAAAAAATGACTATTAACGGTGAGGCTGAATATGACGTTTGGCTTACGAGGGCTATAATCATTGAGGCTGGCGGAAGAGAGGTTTCTTTTGAAAAAGATATCGTTCCATTTTCTGAAGAGATTATAATCCGCCGTGGATACGATTTGATTGATAAGGTGGCAGATAACGATGATTTCTTGAATGAATGGGATCAGGAGTACAGCCCGGAATATAAAAGAGAAGTGGTTGTAATAAAATGATTCGGAAATAGAAATTTTTCCTTCGGGACGATCACGGACAATCACGGAAAAAACTGTCTATTTTTAGGTCAACTAAAAAGAGCCCAAAAGAAGAGAGCTTTTCAATAAGTGAGACAAACCTGTTGCTTGCATATCTGCTTAAAGAAGGAGATGTGCGGTCACTGGGACTGGTACTTCTGTTTGAGACGGGGCTCAGAGTAGGTGAACTTGCAGCGCTTAAGAAATCAGATGTTAATGATGATCTGATAAGTGTTTCAAGGACGGAAATTCACTACAAGGATGAAAGCACCGGAAAAAACAAGATTGACATCGAGGACTTTACGAAAACAGAAGCAGGCGAGCGCCAGGTAACGGTAAGAGAATTGGGTAAAACGGTGCTTGCACAGCTGCTTAACAGAAATCCGGAGTCAGAATGGTTACTGACCGAGAATGATGGGAAGAGGATCTGTGAATCCGGTTTTCGAAGGAAGATCTACAGAGCGTGTGATGCGGTTGGCATTCCGAGGCGTTCACCTCATAAGATCAGAAAGACCTATGCAACGAACCTGATATACTCCGGAGTAAATGAAGAAGTAGTGAAGGATAGTCTCCCGGGACGGGGTTAACGGTCCATTTTTTGTGGCTCCTAATTGACAGAATCCAACTCATGTGTTAATATGACCATAGAAAAAGGGCATCACCAGTAAACGGTTAGCCCGAAAAGTTATAAGCTATAATAGCCGCGTACTTCTGGACAAAGGGCGGCTATTTTTGTGCTTTTTGATTACGTCCGAGATTATATCCGAGACTAAAGCAGGTGATACCCATGGTGGGGATTATATCATTAACTGTGGCTTCGTGCAAAGGTTATTTGCACAAAGAAGATAATTCTGAAAAATGAGACTATTCCCTCAAAAATATCTCATTAACA
>JAEEGI010018779.1_pt1 | contig 14021 bp, 10 predicted proteins | sample 8958751 | NCBI WGS metagenome assembly JAEEGI01 (sample SAMN16246545, study PRJNA631951) | gut metagenome | biome: gut microbiome; feature: rumen; material: KS-attached | host: Bos | place: Iran: Karaj | collected 2018-10
GGAACCGCAGGCCTGGGAGATACTGCCAGATACCTCTATTATATTAGGATACCCTTGTCAGCGGGCAGAATGCGATTGGCGTGGGCGTCACTATACGGCATGGTTTACAGAAGATATTCCTATCAGCGACGGTCCGTATAAGTTTCATGGCCTGCCCGGACTGATTCTGGCAGTAAGAGATAGTACTGGTGAATATAGTTGGGAACTCCGAGGGATAGAGATGCCAGACAAGCAGCGCATCTATCATAGCGAACCACCCAATGGCGATCGTTACGAGCGCACCGATCGAATCGATCTGCTTAAAAAGTGCTGGAAACAGAGATTAGCGCTTATTAAGAAGGCTAATGCTGATGATGTGATGCTTGGCAAGGAGCCAACAGAGACCGAAGATCCCTATGATCTGATAGAGTTAGACTATAAATAAAACCATTCCGATGATGAAGAGATTAGCATTAGCCTGCCTGATGGTATGTCTGGCTGTTATGGCTGCTGCACAGATAAAAGTGACAGGACAAGTGACGGATAGCCAGAGCGGCAAACCGCTGGCCAAGGTGATTGTGTCGGCAAGGGATAAGGACAACAAGATGAAAGGCTTTGTGCAAAGCAAGGCTGATGGAACCTATAGCCTTACAGTCGCTTCAAATCCAGCTACCTTGCACTTCTCTATCATTGGCTACAAGAAAAAGAGCATCCCTTTTGTGGCTGGACAAACGGCATATCATGTAGCCTTGGAGCAGTCGGCCATCGAACTGAAGGAGGTGAAGATCAAGTCGCAGAAGATCCGTCAGCGAGGCGACACCTTGGTATATAGTGTGGCCAGCTTTGCCAAGGAGGGCGACCGCTCCATAGGTGATGTGCTCAAAAAGATGCCTGGCATACAGGTGGCCGAAGATGGTAAGGTGTCGTATAACGGTATGCCTATCAACAAGTTCTATATCGAAGGCAAGGACCTGTTGCAGGGCAAATACGGACTGGCGACACAAGGCGTGGAGCACAAGGATGTGAGCAGCGTGGAGGTGATGACCAACCACCAGCCTGTGAAAGCCCTGAAGAACCTGTCGGAATCGGAGCAGGCCGCCATCAACCTCAAACTGAAGGATGGCTCCAAAGCCCATCTCATCACTACCATCAATGCAGCCGTTGGCTTGCCGTCACTCTGGAATGGCAACCTCACCACCATGATGTTCAACAGGCAATGGCAGATGATCTCTACCTATAAGACCAACAATACAGGTGAGGACCTGCAGCGCGACATCCGAGAACATGTCAATATCCTTGATAAGCCATCAAGGACCTACAGCGAGGCCAACTATCTGGCATTGCCCATAGGTAATCAGGCGGAACTGGAACAGCACCGCACGCTGTTTAATAAGTCGCATCTGCTGTCCACCAACTGGATCTTTGGTATTGGCCGCGATGCCACACTCGATGCCCAGGTGTCGTATCTGACGGATAGGCAGCGCAGTGAGTCGGAATCGAAGACGGCGTATTACCAGGCTACAGGTAGCCGGATAATAGAAGACCGTTTGCACAGCAAGGCGGCTATCGAGCGGCTGGCAGCCAAGATGACCATCGAGGTGAATCGCGACAGTAACTATCTGAACAATATCCTGCGAGCCGACTTGGGGTGGGATGGGGGCGATGTGCTCACAGGGGGTACCTATGATGCCACCCAGCACCTCTATCTGCCTCGTCATCAACTCAGCAACTCACTGGAGTACATCCATCGCAAGGGTAAGAACGCACTGACGGTCAACTCGCAGAACCAGTGGGCGTGGCTGCCGCAATATACCTTGGTGGTGAGGGAGGGTGCCAACTACCGTCAGGCACTAAGGCGGCACGCGTTCTATAGCGATGAGCATGTGAACTACGACCTGGGAGTCGGGGCTTTTGTTGTGGCGATGGAAGGTGGTATAAACTACCTTGATCGCAGTCTGAACGATGATCGTATCCGTAGGTATCAGGCCTATCTGACACCAACATTGAAATATCCGCATCGCCAGTTCAACTTCACCTTGCGATTGCCGCTGAGCTACTATCACTATGATTTTTGCGACAGCAAGCGCGATGATGTGAACTATGGTAGCAGCCTGGGCGTGTCGTATCAAGGCCTCCCTAATCTATCGTTGTCGCTCACTGGTGGTATCAGTCAGAATCCTTACAATATCAGTAACCACTATGAAGGGCTGCTGATGACAGGCTATCGCACCATGATGCGTGGCACTACCGAATATGGTACTGCCACAGGCAAGCAGGTGGCACTATCGGCGTTCTACCAGCAGTCGGCTAAAGGAATTTTTGGATTCCTCACTGCCACCCGTATGTGGGACAAGAATCCATTCGTGTCTATCCAGTCGTTCGAGGGCGACTGGCTGATCAACGGATTAATGCGCAGTCCCAACCATAGTAGCACGTGGCTGGTAAACGGCAACTTTGAGACGCTGTTGCCATTGACGGGTGGTATGTTCAAACTCTTTGCCCGTTGGCTCCAGTATGATCGCGAGATGCTGACAGGCGACGTGCTGACAGCCTATCGCAACAACTCCCTGTCGCTCGATGCCATCGTCAATGGTACGCTGTTCAGAAAACTCAACTGGAAGTACGAGCTGGAATATGGTAACAGCCGACTGCGTATAGGCGATGGGGCGGCTAACACGCTACAGAGTTATGAGCATAGTTTCTCGCTTTACTATTCGCCCATCAAAAAGCTGTCGCTGTCGCTATTGGGGGAGTATTACCATAATGAGATAACGCATCAGCAATATACCGACCATTTCCTGATGGATGCCAAGGCCATACTGAAACTGCGCTCAAACTTTGAGCTGACACTTGCGCTCAACAATATCCTCAACCAGCGCGACTATAGCTACACCACCTATACGCAACTCATGTCGCTCTCCTATTCCACCCCCATCCGTCCGCGAGAGCTCATGCTCAGCATCTATTTCAGACCATGACGGCCTATCTGCAAGAAAAAGACAGATAATAGTTTGCCATTTCGAATATTTTGCTTAAATTTGCAGCCGTAATCGGTTCTCCTTTAGGGGAGATTAAAAGGGAATCAGGTGAGAGGCCTGAACAGTCCCGCTGCTGTGAGTCGTCCTTGTGAGGGGCAAACATATATGTCACTGAGATTATTGGGAAGACGTTTGCTACCAGACGATAAGTCAGAATACCTGCCGATGAAACGATGGTTGCCTACTGCTCTCTGGGGTTAGACGGTGGCGACACATAGATAGCGATGAGGAAGCGAAAGCTCACATGGGCATTGGCTTGCCTGGCAGCCTTGACAGCAACGGCGCAAAGCAAGCTCGACTCCGTACAGCATGTGCGTGAGATAGTGGTGGTGTCGCGTCCTGCCATGCGTGAGGTGGTGCCCAGTCAGAAACTGAAAGGCGAACTGCTGGAGCAACTGAACACCCACTCTGTGGCCGATGCCTTGCGCTATTTCTCGGGCATACAACTGAAGGACTACGGGGGCGTGGGTGGCATCAAGACGGTGAACATCCGCTCGATGGGCACGCATCATCTGGGCATCAGCTACGATGGTGTGCAGCTGGGAAACGCGCAGAACGGACAGATTGACCTAGGGCAGTTCTCACTCGATAATGTGGAGGATATCACCCTGTATAACGGACAGAAGAGCGCTATCTTCCAGCCCGCCAGCGACTTTGGGAATGCCGGGGCTATCTACATCAGAACAAAAGCACCTGATTTCCGGCAGAACGAACAAACGCATCTGCGACTGAAAGCGCAGGTTGGCTCGAGCGATATGTTCCGATTCTCCACACTTTGGGAGCAGAAGATCTCGCAAATGGTCAGTACGTCGCTGAGTGCAGGCTTCCTGACAGCCAGCGGTAAGTATAAGTTCCATTATGAGCGCAAGTTTGCCAACGGACAGACGGCCTGGGACACCACGGCTGTGCGACAGAACGGCGATATACATGCTGAGCGTATCGAAGCCAATGTGTTTGGACGGCTGGAGCAGGGCGGCTGGCAGCTCAAGGCCTATCTCTACAACTCGGCACGCGGCATTCCTGGCGCCATTGTGAATAATGTGTGGCGACGGGGCGAGCGGCAGCAGGACCTGAACACCTTTGTACAGGCGGCCTACAACAAGAATATTGGCGAGGGGTTCAGCACCCGATGGCTGGCCAAGTATGCCTATTACAACACCCACTATGTGAATAAAGACCCCAACCAGCTGCCTGTGGACAATCGCTACAAGCAGCAGGAACTGTATCTGTCGACAGCCAACGTGCTGGAGCTGCTGCCCAACTGGATCGCCTCGCTGGCCTACGATATGAAGTGGAACAAGCTCAATGCCGACATCTACAATTTTGCCTATCCCACCAGAATCTCGAATCTGCTGAGCCTGGCTACCGCTATCGACTACAAGCACCTGAAGGCACAGGGCTCTGTGCTGGCTACCTTTATCCACGACAAGACCCATCGGCGTGGCGACTTTGCCGCCATGAACAGCAGTCGCTCGCTGTCCAAGCTCACGCCAGCGCTCTTTGTGAACCTCTATCCTTTCAATGGCACCTTCTTCTCGATGCGCGCCTATGTCAAGAAGAGCTTCCGCATGCCTACCTTCAACGACCTCTACTATACTGATATGGGCAATGCCAACCTGGTGCCGGAGAGTGCGCTGCAGTATGATGCCGGCTTTGCGCTGAACAAGCACTTTGAGCATGGACTGGTGCGACATGCAGAGATGCACTTCGATGCCTATTATAATACGGTGCACGATAAGATTGTGGCCTATCCCAAGGGGCAGCAGTTCCGCTGGACGATGCTGAACCTGGGCAAGGTGCACATCAAAGGCATCGATGTGGAGGCTGAGGCCGACTTCCAGATGGGCAAGGACCTGGTGGCCACAGCCCGCGCCCAGTACACCTATCAGGATGCACGCGATGTGACGGATGCTGCCACCTCGTATTATAAGCACCAGATACCCTATATCCCCTGGCACTCCGGATCGGCCATCATAGGACTGGCCTATAAGAACTGGCATGTGAACTACTCGTTCATCTATGCCGGCGAGCGCTACGACGAGCAGGAGAACATCGTATATAACCACATGGAGCCCTGGTACACCAGCGACCTGAGCGTGACCTGGAACTTCCGTTGGCAGCAAACCAGATGCCGGGCGCAGTTGGATGTTAACAACCTGCTGGGACAGGATTACGAGGTGATTGTGAACTACCCGATGCCTGGGCGTAACTATGCATTCACATTAAGTGTTGAGATATGAAGCAGCTTTGGTTCTACCTATTAACCCTGTGGCTCCTTACAGCCTGTCGGCAGGATGTGATGATCGTGCCGATGGAGAGAATTGATACAGGTGGCAAGACGCAAAAGAGCGAGATTATCGGCATGTATCTGCTCAACGAGGGAAACATGTGCTCGAACAAGGCGTCGCTCGATTATCTCGACCTGTCGGGCAACGACGAGACGACCCATTACTTTCGCAATATCTATCAGGAACGTAATCCCAATACGGTGATGGCGCTGGGCGATGTGGGCAACGACTGCCAGATATACGGCTCGCGCCTCTGGCTGGTCATCAACTGTTCGAACAAGGTAGAGGTGGCGCGTGCCAGCGATGCCGTGCGGATAGGCAAGGTGGACATACCCAACTGCCGCTATGTGACGTTTAAAGACCAGTATGCTTATGTGTCGTCGTATGTGGGCGCTGTATATAGCGGTAGCAGCAGTCCGCTGGGGAGCGTGTACAAGGTGGATACACTCACCTTGCAAAAGGTGGACTCCTGCACGGTGGGCTATCAGCCCGAGGAGATGGCGATAATAGGCCATTACCTGTATGTGGCAAACAGTGGCGGCTATCAGGGCATGACGGGCCAGGGCTACGAGAGCACGGTGAGTGTGATTGACCTGAGGACGATGAAGGAAATAGAAAAGATAATGGTGGCGCCTAATCTGCACCACCTGAAGGCTGACAGGTATAACCAGCTGTGGGTAACGGCACGTGGCAACTATATGGACGAGGAGTCGAGCATCTGGTGGCTGGTGCCTGATAGTGACGGCCGAATGACGGTGGGCGGACATATCGACCAGCCCGTTAGCGATCTGTGCATTGTGGGCGATTCGCTCTATTTCTACGGCAGTCAGTGGAGCGAGGTGTCGATGAGCAATACCGTGACCTATGGCATCATCGATGTGAGAAAGCATGAGATGGTGAGCACCCGTCTCTCTGATGCGCCTGAAATCAGTAAGATACGCATGCCGTATGGCATCATGGTGAACCCCATCCATCGTGATTTCTATCTGATGGATGCCAAGAACTATGTGTCGAGTGGTGAGCTGCTGCACTTCCTGCCCGATGGCACCTTCGACTGGAAGGTGAAGACTGGCGATATACCCGCCCACGCGGCATTTTTATTTAAAACAGAAAGACAATGAAGAAAATCTGGTTACCATTCATACTGGCACTTGCCACCATTCAGGCTGGCGCACAGCGCATGGACGATGGGGCTGTGCACTCCAAGTATATCCAGGCGGTGGATGAATATCGTCCTGCCCCAGGACAGTATGTGAACGATGTGCCGGAGTATGAGGCTGGCGATACCGAGGCCGATATGATTCGCAAGTGCAATGAGAACCTTGCTGGTAAGGATCCCATCCAGTCGCAGCTGATAGCTCTTGGTGGTTGGGGTGGCTACATCACCTTCCACTTCGACCATTCTATTGCCAATGTGGCTGGACAGCGCGACTTTGCCGTGTGGGGCAATGCCTATCAGGAGATGCGTAACCTGGTGTTTGGGGGCATGAACGAGGCTGGCGTTGTGATGGTGTCGAAGGATGTGAATGGCAACGGCAAGCCCGACGACCCTTGGTATGAGATTAGCGGCAGTTGCGATGTGGATAGTGCAGGCAAGGTGGTATATGGCTATGAGGTGACCTATCGTCAGAACCCGATGGGTGATATTCCCTGGACTGATAATCAGGGGCAGAGCGGCACCATCGATCGTAACCACTATCACACGCAGGAGTACTACCCACAATGGCTGCCTGACGAACTCACCTTCAAGGGCACCCGACTGCCAGATAACATGCTGAACCTATCAGAAAAAGTGGACGCGAGCTGGAGTCCTTTTTATTATGTGCTCGTCGGCTTCCGCTATGGCTATGCCGACAACCTGCCCAACTTTACGGATAATGCCGATGCCACCTCTTATAATTATGAGGGCTGTGGCATCGATATCAGCTGGGCTGTGGATGAGAACCGCCAACCTGTCAACCTGGATTTCGTTGATTTCGTGAGGGTTTACACAGGCTTGAATCAGAAGTGCCCACAACCAGAGTGGTGGGGAGAAACATCCACAGAGTTTGCTGGGGCTGAGGATATACACCTTGATGCCTCTATCCAGGCCATTCAGAATGCGCTATCTGGCATCCGCTCTGTCCAGCAGGATGATAAGCCAGCTGCCTACTACGACCTTCAAGGCCGACAGGTAAAGCCCACCCAAAAGGGCTTATATATTCAGAACAGAAAGAAAATTCTTATTAAATAACATGTATTATATACTTAAAACAACAAAGTTATGAAAACAAACAAATTGTTCGGACTTGCAGTCCTCGTGTGTGGTTTCGCATTGTCGTTCACCTCGTGTGAAAACGAAGACAATCCTGTTGGTGGTAAGAAGACTGCCACAATCTCTTTTGAAGGTGCAACACTTAATGACGCTGGTTATTGGTGTGGTAATGAGAGCGGAACAAAATTCGACAATTGGGGATATGATGCTTATGCTTGTTCTTACCAGGAGCAGGGTGTGACTTTCCCTGTAAACTACACACCTGCTTGGGCAAGCTGGAGTGGTTTTGCTGTTTCAAATCGTACAGCAACAACCTTTGCGGCAATGACTCCCGACCAGTTTAATAGTATCGTAGGAAAGGCTAAGAGTGGAAACAACTTCTGTCTGGTTTATACCTTTGGTGAGGCCATCGATTTTGGCAAAGCTGTCTCTTTGAAAGGATTCTGGTACACCAACGAGGCTTGGGCTGTTGATGCCATCCTTAAAGGTGACGGCATGACACCTGGAAAATTTGAGACCAGCGACTGGTTCAAGTGTACCGTTACAGGTACTAAAGCCGATGGCACAACCAAGGATGTGGAAATCTATCTGGCAAAGGATGGTGACTATGTAAAGGATTGGCAGTATTGTGACCTGAGTGCTATGGGTGAGGTGAAGAGTCTGAGCTTTAGCTTTGATAGCACCAAGAAAAACGCTGGTGGTGTTACAACACCTACTTATATGTGTATCGACGATATCGTGTTTGAATATTAATGAAAACCGTTGTTAAACTCTTTATATTGACAGTATTGCTGTCGGCTTGCAAGGGAGGGCAGAAAACCGCTTCGTTGCAAGCTGGTGGCGATACTGTCGCCTTTAAATACGCCACCCAGATTAGTGTTGTGAAATGCGACGGCTATACGGTGGCAACCATCAAGAATCCATGGAAGGAGGGTATGACCCTGCATCGCTATGTGCTGGTGCCTGCCAATCAGGAGTTGCCCAGCCATATGCCTAGTGGAACCGTTGTCCGTACACCCCTCAAGCGCGCTGTGATGTTTACCACCGTGCATTGCGCCATGCTCATGGAGTTTGGCAAGCAGGACTGTATCTCGGGGGTGGCCGATCTGAAATACATCAAGATACCCTGGATTCAGCAGCAGGTGGCTCAAGGGCGCATCACCGATGTGGGCGATGGTATGAGCCCTGTGATCGAAAAGATTATCGACGAGCACCCCGATGCCCTCTTCCTGTCGCCTTTTGAGAACAGTGGCGGCTATGGCAAGCTGGAAGAGATCGACATTCCTATTGTGGAATGTGCCGACTATATGGAATCATCGCCCTTGGCAAGAGCTGAGTGGCTGCGATTCTATGGTATGCTGTTTGGCTGCGAGCAACGGGCCGATAGTCTGTTCCAGGCTGTAGATAGCTGTTATCAGGCGCTGAAGGCGCTGGCTGCCAAAGCCAAGAGCCGCCCCTCGGTGCTGGTGGATAAGGTGACGGGTAGTGTGTGGTATGTGCCTGGCGGTAAGAGCACGATAGGCCAGATGATACAGGATGCCAATGGCAGCTATCCCTGGGCTGGTGATGCGCATAGCGGCTCTGTTTCTTTACCATTTGAAACGGTGCTGGAACGGGCTGGCGAGGCTGATGTATGGTTGTTCAGATATAGCAGTAATCACGATATCACATACCATGAGCTGACAAGTGAGCATCATGGCTACGGTCAGTTCCGGGCCTTCAAGAGTAGGGAGGTCTATGGCTGCGATGTGGAGCGCTCACCATTCTATGAGGAGTCGCCTTTCCACCCGGAAAGACTGCTCAACGACTTTATGGCCATCTTCCACCCGGAATTGGAAGGACTGGCACCTTTGCGCTATTATAAGAAGATTAGTCGCTAACCTCTGTCTGGTAATTTAAATAGGCCTGGATGGCATCTACCAGCAGGTCGTTCTCTTCTAGCTTCTGAGCTGTTACGCGGAAGTAGTTATCGTCGAGTCCGCGAATGTTCGAGGCGTCGCGAATCAAAATGCCGTAATGGTCCAGCAGCCAGCGTTTCAGTTCCAGCGCTGTGCCCTTGGCGATGCTCACTAACATAAAGTTGGTGTCGGTCTTCATCACCTTCAGGTCTTTGATGGCACTCAGGTTCTGGTGCAGCCTGAGGGTCTCCATCAGATAGCCTTTCAGGTCGGGAATCATGCTTACATCCTCTTCTATCAGATATTTGCCGGCTTCGATGGCCAAGGCGTTGATAGCCCAAGGCTGACGGATTTGTTTCAGTCGGCCGATGATGATAGGCGAAGCCACAACGTAGCCTAAGCGGAGTCCAGGAATGCAATATTTCTTGGAGAGCGAGTGAACCAGCATGAGGTTGAACACATCGGTCATCTCCTTGGGGTCCAGCATGGGGGCCATGGTATAGTCGGCATACGACTGGTCGATGACATACAGGTAGCGTGGATGGGTTCTGACAATATGGTTCAGCATGCTCTTCACCAATACGTTGCCAGTGGGGTTGTTGGGGTTGCAAATCCAGTAGATACGGTCCTTGGGCAGCACCTCCAGCTCGTCCTTCACATCATACGAGATGATATGGTTAAACATGCGGCAAGCATCCTCGTATTCACTGAAGGTGGGTTGGGGGATGATGGAGGCCCAGCCTCTGTAGAGTTGGGCAATGAGATAGATGGCCTCGTTGGCGCCACTGGTCACCATAACGGTGTTCTCTTTGACGCCTAATCGCTCGGCTATCATGCATTCCAGCGTATGAGCATCGGGCTCCGGGTAGTGACTCACCACCTCAAACTGTTGCATCAGGTGCTCTCTCAACGCTGTGTAGTCGGCTTGACTATACACATTCGAACTTAAGTTAATCTTTATCATGTCGCCATAGCGAAACACGTCGTCACCATGCCCGTATATCATAAGCTAATTAGAACTTTAAAACTGTTTTGTTACTTTGATTGTCATTGTTTGGGAGTCGAAAACGATACCTTCCCGCTCGATAAACCTGCCTAAGGCGCCTTGCTCGGCCAGCGCCTTGGGTGAGCCGATGGCTACAGGCTCGTTGGGGCGCATCAGCCAGATGGTGTCGGCCAACTGCAGGGCTAGCTCTACATCGTGGGTGGAGAGGAAGACGATCTTGCCTGCCTCGCGACTGATGCGACTCAGCAGTTGCAGTACCTCAACCTTGCTGGGGTAATCGAGAAATGCAGTGGGCTCATCCAGGTAGATGACAGGCGTTTGTTGTGCCAATGCCTTGGCTATCATCACCTTCTGGCGCTCGCCATCGCTCAGGGTGTGCACCATCCGTTGGCTCAGCATCTCGATGCCCACCATCCTGATGGCCTCGTCGACCACCTGGAGGTCTTCCTTGGAATAGGTGCCCCAGAATCCTGTGTAGGGTGATCTGCCTAATGATACCAGCTCGCGTACAGTCATGTTCCTTACATCGGGCTTTTCGGTTAGTACCACACCTATCAGACGGCTTAGCTGCTTGTCGGTGAACTCAGCGAGCTCATGACCTTCCAATAGTATCTCGCCACCTGTTTTAGGCAGAAATGAAGAGAGGGTTCTTAAGAGTGTTGACTTACCTACACCATTGGCGCCCAGCAAACAGGTCAGCTCGCCACTTTTGATGGTGCCCTGAATATTGGTAGCCACCATTCTAATGCCGTGTTTTGTCTGGTAGCCTATGCTGAGATCATGCAGTTCTATCGTTGAGCCTATCGTCTTCATGGTGCAAAGGTAATAAAAAGTTTGAAACAGAAATAAAAAACTGCAAACTTTTTTCTGATAATGAGTTTTTATGAGGCTGTCAGGTGGGTTACCAGTATTTTTATGCCGATAGTGATCAGTATGATACCACCCAGCAGTTCGGGTTTGAGCTTGCGGGCTATGGACTGGCCGAACCTGACACCAAGCTGATAGCCGGAGAGACTGAACAGGAACGATACCAGACCAATGATGATGAGCGGGAAAATGAGCTGCGAGATGAAGCGATAGCCCGTGCAGGCAAAGGAGACGCCAACGGCCAGGGCGTCGATGCTGGTGGCTATAGCCAGTAGCAGCTGGGTGGTGAGACGTTTGGGGTTGAACACTTTCTCCTCCTCTGGATAAAACGATTCGCGAATCATCTTTCCACCAATAAAGACCAGCAAACCAAAGGCTATCCAGTGGTCGATAGACTCCAATTGCTCGCTAAAGTGGTTGGTGGTCAGCCAGCCAATCAATGGCATCAGGCCTTGGAACAGGCCGAATAAGAAGGCCATACGAAGTATCATCATCCACAACCAGCGACGAACGATGACGCCGCTCACGATAGACACCGTGAAGCAATCCATCGCCAAGGCTACAGCCAACATCCAGATATCCAGTGAGTTCATCATGTACTTATTTACCTCTTTTTTGTACTTTAACTTGCAAAATAACTACTTTTTTTTGAGATAACCAAATTTTTCCTTATCTTTGCGCACAGAATCAATAATAACTAAATAGTATCCTGATATGAAGAAGTATCTTTTCCTGGTATTACTCTTGATTCCTGCCTCTATCGTAAGGGCTGAACAAGTGGTTTTACAGACTAAAAACTCAACAATGGTTCTTAACGTAGAAGGCAATAAGCAGCCACAATATGTGTATTATGGCGCCAAGCTTTCTGCTTTTGATCTGGCAAATCTTCAGGCCCCTCGCAGTGGCCGTATGGATGCCTATCCTGCTTATGGTATGAACTGCCCGGCTGAGGCTGCTATCGCGATGACTCATGCTGATGGCAACTTATCGACAGAGCTCTATGTAGACTATCTTGATGAGGTTGAGCCTGATGAACAGGGGAATAGTGAGGTGCGCATCCGATTGACCGATCCTGTTTATCCAGTGACTGTAGATCTTTGCTATAAGGCCTATTTCAATGAAGATATCATCGAAACCTGGACAGTGATTAAGAACGGCGAGAAGAAGCCTGTTACGCTTACACAGTTTGCCTCTTGTTCATTACCCATCCGTCGGGGAAATGTATGGCTGTCGCACTTCTATGGTTCATGGGCCAACGAGGCTCAACTTGTAGAGGAGCCTATCCTGCCAGGTGAGAAGGTTATCAAGAATAAGGATGGTGCGCGTAACTCGCATACCGACCATGCCGAGGTGATGTTCTCGCTCGATGGCAAAGGGCGCGAGAACAGTGGCGACGTGATTGGTGCTGCTCTCTGCTACTCTGGTAATTACCAGCTGAAGGTGGAGACCGACGATACGGAATACCACTATTTCTTTGCCGGTATCAACCCCGATAACTCGGCTTATCACCTGAAGAAAGGTGAGACCTTCACCACACCCAAGGTGGCGCTGAGTTTCTCGAAGTGTGGTCTTTCAGGCGTGTCGCGCAACTTCCACAAGTGGGGCCGCAAGTATATGCTGGCTCATGGCGATAAGGAGCGAAAGATCCTGCTTAACTCCTGGGAGGGCGTGTATTTCGACATTAACCAGAAGGGCATGGACCAGATGATGGGCGACATTGCCTCGATGGGTGGCGAACTCTTCGTGATGGATGATGGCTGGTTTGGCGAAAAGTATCCTCGTAAGACTGATAACTGCGCGCTTGGCGACTGGGTGGTAGATAAGAACAAACTGCCAGAGGGCATCGAGGGACTGCTGCGCGATGCCAAGAAGCACGGTATCAAGTTCGGCATATGGATTGAGCCAGAGATGACCAACAGTGTGAGCGAGCTCTATGAGAAGCACCCCGACTGGATTATCAAGGCGCCTAAGCGTGAGCCCGTTCAGGGACGTGGCGGCACGCAGCTCATCCTGGATATGGCTAATCCGAAGGTGCAGGACTTTGTGTTCTCGATCGTTGATAACCTGATGACGAAATATCCTGAGATCGACTATATCAAATGGGATGCCAACATGCCCATCCTGAATCATGGTTCACAGTATCTCACCATGAACGATCAGAGTCACCTCTATATTGAGTATCATCGTGGTTTTGAGAAGGCCTGCCAACGCATTCGTGCCAAATACCCCGACCTCACAATCCAGGCTTGTGCCTCGGGTGGCGGACGTGCCAACTGGGGCGTGCTGCCTTACTTCGATGAGTTCTGGGTGAGCGATAATACCGATGCCCTGCAGCGCATCTACATGCAGTGGGGAACCAGCTACTTCTTCCCTGCCATCGCGATGGCCTCGCATATCTCGGCTACGCCTAACCACACCGTGTTCCGTACCACAGCCATGAAGTATCGTATTGATGTGGCTATGAGCGGACGCTTAGGTATGGAGATCCAGCCAAAGAACATGACCGACGATGAGAAGGCGCTCTGTCGTAAGGCGATTGCTGAGTACAAGCAGATTCGCCCCATCGTGCAGTTGGGCGACCTCTATCGCCTGGTTTCGCCCTACGATAAGAAAGGGATTGCCTCGCTCATGTATGTCAACGAGGCTAAGGATAAGAGCGTGTTCTTCTGGTGGAAGACCGAGTCGTTCCAG
>JAEEGI010018780.1_pt1 | contig 14020 bp, 10 predicted proteins | sample 8958751 | NCBI WGS metagenome assembly JAEEGI01 (sample SAMN16246545, study PRJNA631951) | gut metagenome | biome: gut microbiome; feature: rumen; material: KS-attached | host: Bos | place: Iran: Karaj | collected 2018-10
GAAGATGCGTCGAAACGCCGTGCAAGCGGGGCAGTATCAACCTCGGTATGGAGTTTCAGCGGATTCATCGCACTATTTACCTTCTGTGGCTATCGTAATGAGTTTGTCAGTCGTCAGGTATATGGGATAGAAACCCTTGTCTCCCAAAGGAGAATACCGGGCTATGAGCGCCCTGACCTGGGTAAGTATGTAATCTTTAGCCCTGTCCCATTCGTCGCCTGCGGGTACGGCTTCGTTTTCGGCTGCAAAATGAAGGAATCCCGCTTCGATGTTTTTGCTGTCGAGGAACTTGTTGAGGTCATCAAGAGTAGTCTGTGCCCTCAGTGCAGTGCTGTTGCTGTCGAAGAAACGGCTGGCATATTTGTTCTGAAGGCCGAGGCGATTGCATTTTGCATAGAAATCATTGGTGCCAACAGTATCGAGGGGTACAAAAACGTCGGGAATGATGCCACCGCCGCCGTAGACTGTCCTGCCGCCCTTTGTGGTAAACTTGAGAGAATCTACGACTTTGATGCTGTCGGCATTGAACAGTTCGCCATTGTTGTACCGGTGAATGATATCATAGTCGTAATCATCGGCATACGGCTTCTGGATGCAACGGCCGGAAGGAGTATAGAATCTCTGTATCGTGAGCCTGATGCCGCTTCCGTCGGTGAAATATACAGGCTCCTGCACGAGTCCCTTTCCGAAAGACCTCACGCCATAGATGGTGGCGCGGTCGTTGTCCTGCATTGCGCCCGCGAAGATTTCGCTCGATGATGCGCTCGATTCGTTGATGAGCACGGCAAGGTCTATGCTTTTGCAACTGCCGCGTCCGTCGGCGTACATGTCTTCGCGGTCACGGTGCTTACCTTCCATATATACTATCAGATCGCCCTTCTCGAGGAATTCGTTGCTGAGAAGGAGGGCCTGGTCCAAGTATCCGCCGGTGTTGTCTCGAAGATCGAAGATGAGCCTCTTCATTCCTTTGAGCCTGAGTTCTGCCGCAACTTCGAGGAATTCCAGGTAACTGGTGCGCGCAAACTTCGAGAGCTTGATGTAGCCGGTGGTGTCATTCAGCATGAAGGCTACGTCTATGCTGTTCACGGGAATCTTGTCACGGGTGATGTCAAAAGGTATCAGGTCCTTCACTCCGCTGCGCTTGACTGAAATCTTCACCTTGGTCCCTTTGGGACCCTTCATCAGTTTCACCATACTGTCCTGGTCCATCTTGACGCCGGCAATCACTGTTTCGTCAACCTTGATGATCCTGTCTCCGGTCTGGAGTCCTGCTTTCTCGGAAGGGCCGCCGGTTATTACGTTTGTTACAATGGCTGTGTCGGCAGGTACGTTGAACTGGATGCCGATGCCGTCGAAGCCTCCCTGAAGGGATTCCTCGGCTTCCTTGAGGTCAGAAGGGGGAAGATAGACTGAATGAGGGTCCAGTTCCTTCATCAAGGCCGGAAGGATATCCTCAGTAACTTTCTTGTGGTCGATGTCATCCACATAGTTGTCGTCCATCGTCTTGAGGATGACCATAAGTTTCGCCCAGTCGCTGCCAATGGAATTGACGTCAACTTTTTGCTGTCTGCCTTTTATCGCATTTGCTATGAGAATTGCAGCAATGAGGATGGAAATTGCCAGCAGGATAGTCCTCAGCAGTTTATTCTTGTCCATGTTTTAGTCTATAGAATCGTACTTCACTACTTCAATGCCTGCGCGGCGAAGCAGGTCAATGCCGTCTGTGATGCGGTACTCGTCGTGGTAGACGACACGCTTGATTCCGGCCTGTATTATCAGCTTGGCGCACTCGATGCAGGGGGATGCCGTTACATACAGAGTGGAACCGTCGCTGCTGTTGCCGCTTTTAGCAACTTTGGTGATGGCATTGGCCTCGGCGTGGAGCACATACGGCTTGGTGACGCCGTTCTCGTCTTCACATACATTTTCAAAGCCGGCGGGGGTGCCGTTATAGCCGTCAGAGATTATCATCTTGTCTTTGACCAGGATCGCTCCAACCTGTCTGCGGACACAATATGAATTCTTGGCCCAGACGGTTGCCATCTGAAGGTAGCTCTTGTCGAATTGAGTCTGTTTGTCTGTCATGCCACAAATTTAAGAAAAAGCTTGCAGTTCGCACAAATGACTGTAGAGGCCGGCAGCTTTTATCAGCTGCTCGTGAGTGCCGCGCTCGGCGATGTGTCCTTTCTGGAGAACGATTATTTCGTCTGCGTGACGGATGGTGGAGAGCCTATGTGCTATGACAAGGCAGGTGCGGTTAGACATCAGCTTGGTCAGTGCGTCCTGGACAAGGCGTTCGCTCTCGGTATCCAGGGAAGATGTCGCTTCGTCAAGAATGAGGAAAGGAGGGTTCTTGAGGACTGCGCGAGCTATTGCTATTCTCTGCCTCTGCCCCCCGGACAGCTTTGCTCCGCGGTCGCCGATGTTTGTCTGGTAACCTTTCTCCATTTGGGATATGAACCCGTCGGCATTGGCGATGGCTGCGGCTTGTTCCACCTGCTTGCTGCTTACTCCTTCCATCCCGAACGTTATGTTGCCGTAGATGCTGTCGTTGAACAGTATCGGCTCCTGGGTGACGATGCCCATAATCGAACGCAGGGAGGCGATGCTGAGGGTGCGTATGTCGTGTCCGTCGATAAGAATCTCACCATCCGCGCAGTCCCAGAAGCGGGGAATGAGGTCGGCAAGAGTTGATTTGCCGGCTCCGGAAGGACCCACTATGGCCACTGTCTTTCCCTTAGGAATGGTCAGGTCTATGTTCTCGAGCACGGGCTCGCCGCCATAGGAAAAGTTTACGCCACGGAACTCAATGGCTTTGCTGAATCCATTCAGAATCACGGGCTTTTCACATTCCTTGATATCGTTTTCTGCATCGAGTATGTCGAATATCCTGCCGGCAGATACCAGACCTTTCTGAATGGCCGCATAAGAAGAGGCCATAGCCTTGGCAGGTTCCAAAACCCTCCAGTAGAAACCAATGTACACTACGAAAGCAGACCAGCTCATTCCCAACTGTCCTCGGTAGTTAAGCCATCCGCCGTACAGCAGGACAATGGCCGCCACCGTGATGCCGAGGAATTCAGACACTGGCGAAGCAAGCTCCTGCCTGTTTGAGACGGCCAGACTGATGCGTCTGTGAGCTTCGTTGTCCTTGTCGAACTGGCTGTCAACATACTTCTCTGCATTGAAAGCCTTGATGATGCGTGAACCTGAGATGGCCTCCTCGAAGTGGCTGAGTATCCTTCCCATCAGAGTTTGAGTTTCCACGGCGTCGCGCCGCAGCTTGCCGGTGATTCTGCTGATGACGATTGCCGAGAGCGGCAAGGCGACCAGCGAAACCACAGTCAGTCTTGGAGACATAAAGAACAGTGCTGCAAGGAACCCGATTACGAGAAGCGGCTCCCTGAAGAAGATATGGAAACTTCCCGCGATTGTGTTCTGCACTTCACTGACGTCGTTGGAGATGCTCGACAGGATGTCGCCCTTGCGGCGGTTGTTGAAATAGCCGAGGTCCAGGCTGGAGATCTTTTTGAAAAGGTCTGCCCTCAGGCTGTACATAAGGCCTGTCTTCATACTCACCAATATTCTTTGCGACAGGTAGCGGCAGATGTTGGAAAGCAGGGTGGCGGCCACGAGTGCCAGGCAGACAAGCAGCAGCCCCGGCAGGAAGCCGTTGCTGGCTACGATGCCGTTGAGGCTATGGTTGACGGCCTGCTCTACATATTGCAGCGAAAAACTGCCTGCGGGAGCGCTTGTCGCCGAGGCAGCTTTTTCGGGTTCGAACAACATCGACAGCACCGGGCCTATCAAGGCATAATTGGCGATGCCGAAGATGACGGATAGTATGGAGAGCAATAAATACGGCGGCCAGTATCGACCCAGAGGCTTTGCGTAAGACAATATCCTCTTGTAGGTTTCCATACCGGCCGCTGAATATGAATGCCTTACGGCTTGTTATTCTGCGTCTTCGCTTGCGTGCTTGACTTCGACGAGCTCGACTTCGAATACGAGAGTCTCGTTAGGACCGGTCGGGCCATTCTCGCCGTAAGCCAGGTCGCTGGGCACGTAGAGCATGATCTTGCCGCCTTCGTCGATCTTCTGGATACCTTCAACCCATCCGGGGATTACGTTTGAAAGAGGGAAGGTTACAGGACCGTTCTCTTCAGAAGACTCGATGAGTTCTCCGTCGACAGAAGAGAGTTTGTAGTTGGCGGTTACGGTATCCCTTTCTGAAGTGGGGAAGTTGCCGTTACCGCTGCTGAGTATCTTATACATAAGACCGCTTTCAGTGGTGACAACGCCTTCTTCCTTGGCCATTTTGGCGAGGAACTCTTCACCCTTGCGGAGGTTCTCCTGTCCTACGGCTTCCCTTCTCTTGCCCATGAAAGAATTCATCCTGTCATTCACGAAACTGTTGTCGAAGTTGTCAGCGTCCTTGAGATAATCCTTGTATCCTTTGACGATCTGACCCAGGTTGAGGTCGCCGAGGTCATTCATGGTAACCATTTGTGCCATATATACTCCGAGTGCATAGCTGGCGCTGTCGACATCGGCTTTGGTTATAGATTTGGGCTGGGGATCAACTTTGGGTGCAGAAACGCAGCAAGCAGTGAACATAAAGACTGCGAGAGCTGCTGCAGAGATTAATTTGATGTACTTCATGTTATTTAATAAAAATTGATTTTCAGATTATTGTGGCGCGAAAGTACTAATTTTTATTCAATTCTTTTGTCATTAAACGGGATATTTCTTACATTTAAAGATAGATTCGTCGGTTTTTATGGATATCACATCTGCAGACCTGCATGCCAAACTGAAAAGCTTCTTTGGCTTTGACGCCTTCAAGGGCCTCCAGGAAGAGATCATACTGCATCTCATCGGAGGAGGGGATGCGTTTGTGCTTATGCCCACCGGCGGCGGCAAGTCGCTGTGCTACCAGTTGCCGGCATTGTGCATGGAAGGCACGGCTATCGTGATATCACCTCTGATCGCCCTGATGAAAAACCAGGTTGATGCCATCCGCGGTTTCGTCCAGAATAAAGAGGGTATAGCGCATTTTCTGAATTCGTCTCTCTCTAAGTCGCAGATCCAGGTGGTCAAGGACAATCTGACTGAAGGTTTGACCAAACTTCTTTATGTGGCTCCGGAGTCTCTTACTAAAGAAGAGAACATAGCGTTCCTAAAGACATTGAAGATATCTTTCTATGCCATTGACGAAGCCCACTGTATCTCGGAATGGGGACACGATTTCAGGCCGGAATACCGCCGTATCCACGAAATTATAGAGAGGATAGGCAAGGCGCCCGTCATAGCGCTGACGGCTACTGCCACACCCAAGGTGCAGTCCGACATCCAGAAAAACCTGGGTATGCTTGACGCCAGGGTTTTCAAGTCTTCCTTCAACCGTCCCAACCTGTATTATGAAGTGAGGGATAAGTCAAACCCGAAGAGAGACATAGTCAAGTTCATAAAGGAGAATCCCGGCAAGAGCGGCATTATCTACTGCCTGAGCCGCAAGAAGGTAGAGGAGCTTGCAGAGCTCCTGAATATGAACGGCATAAAGGCACTTCCATATCACGCCGGCCTCGACGCGGCGACGCGCTCCCACAACCAGGATGCCTTCCTGATGGAGGAAATCGACGTGATCGTGGCTACCATAGCCTTTGGAATGGGTATCGACAAGCCTGATGTGCGATTCGTCATTCACTATGACATACCCAAGAGTCTTGAAGGCTATTATCAGGAGACAGGAAGGGCCGGCAGGGACGGAGCCGAGGGCAAGTGCATATCTTTCTACAGCTACAAGGATATACAGAAGCTCGAGAAATTCATGCAAGGCAAGCCTATTTCCGAACAGGAAATCGGCAAGCAGCTGCTGCTCGACGTAGTGTCATATGCCGAAACCAACCAGTGCCGACGCAAGATCCTGCTCAACTATTTCGGCGAAGACTATACTGAATGCAACTGTTCGGCCTGCGACAACTGTCTTGTGCCGAAGAAGCAGTTCGACGGCAAGAGCCAGATGCATATGGTTATGGAACTGATTCTTTCGCTGAAAGAAAATTTCAAAGCAGAATATCTTGCAGACATCCTTTCCGGCGTCTCTAACTCAGTCATAAAGTCATACAATCATAACAAGCATCCGCTGTTCGGGGCCGGGAAAGAAAAAGGTCCGAGATTCTGGTCGGCTGTGATCCGCCAGGGACTGGTACTCCATCTGCTCGACAAGGACATAGAGCGCTACGGCCTTATCTTCGTGACCGAAGAGGGTATGAAGTTCTACAAGACTCCGTACACCATAATGCTCACCGAGGACCGCACGTTCGTAGATGGAGAAGATGATGACGACAGCGATGCTCTCATCAGCCCCAAGCATGTTCCGGCAAGCGGTGGCGGTGATCCGGTATTGCTGGCAATGCTCAAGGATGTGCGGAAATCCGTATCCCGCAAGACCAATCTTCCTTCTTGGATCGTGTTCTCCGACCAGTCGCTGGAAGATATGTCGATTATGTATCCTATAACTCTCGACGAGTTGAAGAAGTGCCAGGGAGTGGGAGAGGGCAAGGCCCGCAAGTTCGGAAGGGAGTTCGTCTCGCTGATCGCCAAGTATGTCGAAGAGAACGACATAATGCGCCCTGATGATTTTGTGGTGCGAACGGCTGCAAACAAGTCGGCAGTCAAGGTGTTCATCATCCAGAGCATCGACCGCAAGATCCCTTTCGAAGACATTGCCCGTGCCAAGGATATGGAAATGAGCGAACTCATCGACGAACTTGAGAGTATCGTCAATTCCGGCACGCGCATCAACATCGACTATTACATCCGCCAGAATCTCGATGAGGACAAGATGGATGAGATATACGAATATTTCAAGGAAGAGGCCCAAAGCGATTCCGTGTCTGACGCTTTGAAAGAGCTCGGTCCTGATTTTGAGGAGGAAGAGGTGCGGCTGGTGCGCATCAAGTTCATTTCTGAACTCGGCAACTGATTCTCACAACTCTCTTGGTGCTTTTTGTCGTTCTGTAGCGGTCGTCTATGCGAAGGCCTGCGATGCAGACAATTTGTTCTTCGCCATTGGAATCAATGGTAGTGACCACTGTCTGACGCTGCTTCTGCTCAAGGTCCAGCTTGAGGTCTGTGAAAAAGTCACTGAGCTTGCGGAATCCTTTCATCCCGAATGGCCTGAAGCGGTCTGCGGCTTGCCAGCGACGGCATTCAAGTGGAAGGTTTACTTTGTCGGCATCTACAAAAAGCACACTGCCGTCTTTGGAATAGGGGCTGAATCCGTCCCAGATGTCCAATACAGACATGTCGACTTGCACAGGATCTGTTTCGGCAAGTGGATAGACCTTCAGAAACTGCCTGTCGCGGATGGCTTTGTGGGTGCTGCTGAAAAAAGTCTTGCCGCTCTGTCCCTCAAGCGCCGTTTCAATCCTGTACAGGATGTCATCGCTGAATCCAAATGGCTGCAGGAGTCTGAACAGCCAGTAGTGAGGGTGGCTTTCTTTGCAGAGACGGTCGATGTCAATGCAGAAGGCGTCACCGTCGCGGGTGGTCATCTGCCCTTTCTTCTGTTCTAGCAGTTCTTCAAGGATGGCTTCTGTTTCGGCGAAATGAGCCATCTCGCGGCTGGATGTATCGATGAAAGACGGATTGATCCTTGCAAACTGGGGAAAAATTTCGTTACGGATGCGGTTGCGGGCGAAACTGCTGTCGCCGTTGGTGGCGTCTTCACGGTGCCTGACCTTGTTCTCCAGAGCAAACTCTTCTATCTGCATCCTCGTGAATGACAGCATAGGCCGGATTATCTTTCCGCTGAGTTCCTTCATCCCTGAAATTCCCCTGATGCCAGTGCCGCGCAGCAGATTCAGATACATTGTTTCTGCGGCATCATTGCGGTTGTGGGCGATGACCAGCCAATTGAAGCCGTGTCCGTCGAGAAGTGTGCCGAACCAGCCGTAACGCAGTTCACGGGCAGCCATCTCAATTGAAATGCCTTTTCTTGCGGAATATGCCCTGGTGTCGAAACGGGTTGTGAAGAACTCGATGCCGTTGGATTCGGCCCAGTCCCTGACAAAAGCTTCGTCACCGTCGCTGTCCTCGCCACGCAGTGAGAAATTCACGTGGGCAATTGCAAATGCAGGTTGCAGAGCACTGCCCTTGAACAGTTCTGCCAGGCACATCGAGTCTATGCCGCCGCTGACTCCGAGCAGAAAACGGCCGCCTTCCTCTCCTGCAAGCCGCAGAAGGGTTTTGTCAAATTCGCCCTGAAGGGAGCGGGGCATCAGAAAGTGTAAGAGAAGCTAAGGCCAGAAATCTCCTTGAACTGTACTCCAGGGATCTTGATTACGTTTCCATCCTCGTCAAGCACAGGCTTGCCGGCCGCGTCGGTCTTGTCGATATGATGAATCGTATCGTCATAGATCAGGTAAGTCCTGAGCGTAACGGCCAGGAACTTGGTCAACTGTGCAGTAATGTTCACATCCCAGTTCACCTTGATGTTCAGTGGCTTGTTGAGGTAATCCGAGAACAGGGTGAGTGAGGTGTTGGCCTGGAATCCTTCCAGTTTCACCGAAGCGTCTACCTTCAGTTGGGCACCGAGCTCATATCTCACATACTGGTCAATGGCATTTCCGTAAATCGACCGCAAGTCCGGATCCTTGACAATCACCAGATTGCTGGTCAAGGGAGAAAAGTTGATGGTTAAGTTGGGCTTTGGAGTATATGTGACACCGAAACCGAGAGATGTATATGCAGGTGCGAAGAAGTTCGAAACGATGGGACTTCCCTTCATATTCTTGTAGCCAGTGGTGAACTGAGTGCGGAAGTTGTAAATAACGGAGAAATACCATTTGTCGGCGGCTTTGTAGCCGAAGTTGCTGTCAAGTATGATGCGGTCATCGCTTTTCTTGAAGCCTTCTCCCATATTCTGGATGAAGCCGTAGCCGAACTGGGCGCGATTCTTCCAGATAGTCTTGTTCTTCTCATAGTTGGCGTTGAAATCAAGATAGGAGTTCAACGAAACGGAACCGAAACCACCTGCGGCCCAGTCCATTAATGACACTTGTGAAAAACCGAGCTGTGTCAGCAGAGAAGTTTTCCAGTATTTGGGCACTTCTACGGCTGCGGAATCAGCGGGCTGCTCCTGCGCATACATTGAAGCGGCGCAGAACATAACCATAATTGTTAACAGAATCTTCTTCATAGCGGTGTGTGTGTTTAGTATGCTTTGGCGAAAACCACGCGGCGCGCGCTCGGCTTGCCCGAGTAGACGCACTTGCCCGGCTCTTCGCAAACGAAACTGTCAGAAGGAATGCATCGGATGGTAGCCTTGGTCTCTTCCTGGATCTTCAGTTCGGTCTCAGTAGTTCCGTCCCAGTGGCAGAGGAGGAAATATCCCTGCTCGATCTTCTCTTTGAATTCATCCCAGGTGTCGACCTTGATGGTATGGGCTTCACGGAAGTCCATAGCTTTCTTGTAGATATTTTCCTGGATGTCATCCATAAGTTTGAGCACATATTCAGTGATTCCTTCCTGGGGAACGGAGTCTTTGGTGAGGGTGTCGCGGCGGGCGAGCTCCACGGTGCCTGAAGCCAGGTCGCGCGGTCCCATTGCTATTCGGCACGGTACACCTTTGAGCTCCCATTCGGCGAACTTGAATCCAGGACGGAGATTGTCTCGGTCATCAATCTTGACGGTGAGACCTTTGGCCTCCATATCAGCCTTGATGGATTCCATTTTCTCGACGAGGGCGGCGTGCTCTTCAGGAGTCTTGAAAATCGGAACCATAACGACGTGGATGGGAGCGAGTTTCGGAGGAAGCACTAGGCCGTTGTCGTCGCTGTGTGCCATTATGAGCGCACCCATCAGACGGGTCGAAACGCCCCAGGATGTCGCCCAAACATATTCCAGGTTGCCCTCTTTGTTGGCATACTGAACGTCGAATGCCTTGGCAAAGTTCTGGCCGAGGAAATGCGAGGTTCCGGCCTGCAGTGCCTTGCCGTCCTGCATCATGGCTTCGATGCAGTAGGTGTCGATGGCGCCTGCGAAGCGCTCGCTTTCCGATTTGTGGCCCACGATGACAGGTACTGCCATAAACTCCCTTGCAAATTTTGCATAGACGCCAACCATCTTTTCGGCCTCTGCAACAGCTTCAGCGGCTGTGGCGTGGGCTGTGTGGCCTTCCTGCCAGAGGAATTCGGCGGTGCGCAGGAAGAGGCGGGTGCGCATCTCCCAGCGGACCACGTTTGCCCATTGGTTGATCAGCAGGGGAAGGTCTCTCCACGACTTGATCCAGTTCTTGTAAGTGTTCCAGATGATAGTTTCAGAGGTGGGACGTATGATGAGCTCTTCTTCCAGTTTGGCTGCAGGGTCAACCACGACTCCGCTGCCGTCAGGATTGTTCATCAGCCTGTGATGTGTCACAACGGCACACTCCTTAGCAAAGCCCTCAACATGTTCGGCTTCCTTGCTTAGGAATGATTTTGGAATGAAGAGAGGAAAATATGCATTGCTGTGACCGGTATCCTTGAACATCTTGTCAAGAGTGTGCTGCATCTTTTCCCAGATGGCATAGCCATAAGGTTTGATTACCATGCAGCCCCTGACTGCGGAATTCTCCGCAAGATCGGCTTTGACAACCAGGTCGTTGTACCATTGTGAGTAGTTGTCACTCCTGCTGGTCAGTTCTTTTGCCATATCTTTTATTTTTGGTATAAATTTTGATAAATTTGCTTTGCAAACCGTTTTAAAGCGTTTTTAGCGGTAGCAAAAGTAATAAAAATAACTTACATAAGGAGGTAACCATGAAAAACAGAATGTTCCTAATGCTTCTAGCATCGTTGGTGCTCAGCTCTTGTGGCTCTTATGGCTACTATTCTTCTTCGTTGTATGACGATGGCATCTACTACAAGCCTGACAGGGTCAGAATGATGACAGCCACTGAGGCCGCAGCAGAGATCGCCGCCGTCGAAAACGATGTGTTCACTGCCCGCGAGGCGACGAGAGACACAGAAAGATATACAGTCCATATCGACAAGATCGCTGCAGACAATTCAGTATATGACCTTGCCGATGACGAAACTTATGAAAGCCGTCTTCGCAAGTTCGATGATACTGACATAACCCTTACCGTGAATATCATCGATTATGATGATTACTGGGCACGGCCTTGGTACAATCCCTGGTGGGGCACATACCGCCGTTCTTGGTACTATCGTCCCTGGAGACTCGCTTTCTACGATCCCTGGTTCTACGATCCCTGGTTCTATGATCCCTGGTATTACGATCCTTGGTATATAGGAAGCCCCTACTGGCACACTGCATACTGGGTGTCTCCGTTCTACTATGATTCATGGTATCATCATCATCACTACTGGGCTTACGATCCCTATTACTATGGTCCTTACTACGGCTACGGTTATGGCGGATACTATGGCCCTGGCGGAAACTACCTTGACGGTGGCGGACGCAGAGATATGGTTTACGGACGCAGAGGCGGTACCACTCTGGCAGGTGCAGGCGCTACCTCAGCCTCAAGAACTTCAGGTTCTTTCGCAACCACCGGTTCTTCACGCAGGATTGACGGCGTTACAGCAGCTGTGAACAGCGCTTCATCAAGGGCTGTTGCAGAGTCTTCAGGAACCAAGTCAGTTTCAAGCAGGACTGTCGGTTCAAGAGATGCATCTACCGGTATCACCCGCTCAGCGACCAGCTCTTCTTCATCAAGGGCTACCAGCTCTCGCAGCGTAACCGGCTCAAGCAGCACGACCCGTTCAAGCGTAGGTACTTCAACATCTTCAGGTTCACGCAGGACATCTACGGTCAACAGCGGAAGCTCGACTAACCGTTCATCAGGCGTAAGCACCCGTTCAGGTTCAACTACCCGCTCATCAGGTACGACTACCCGTTCATCAGGTTCAACCAGCCGTTCATCAGGTGTCAGCACCCGTTCCGGCTCGACTACCCGCTCATCAGGTTCATCAACCAGGTCATCTGGCGCTGCTACCCGCTCATCAGGCGGTGGCTATAGCTCTGGATCAAGCCGTTCAACCGGCGGTGGATACTCTGGCGGCGGATTCTCAGGCGGCAGCAGCTCAGGTGGCGGCGGTGGATTCTCAGGCGGCTCAAGCAGCGGCGGTGGTGCAAGCCACGGCAGCAGCGGGGGCGGCGGAAGACGCTAAGCACGCAACAATATGCTGCTGACAACAATCTTTCCCAACACAAACTTATTAGACTTTACGGTGATGAAAGCAATTAAGAAAACAGCATTGACAGTTTTGTTGCTGTCCCTCTCTTGGGCCGGTTTCGCCCAGGATACGGATCAGGCATACAATATCGCAGAGAATATGTACATAGGATCTGCCCGTACTCTCGCAATGGGTAATGCATTCACCGCTGTAGGCGGAGACCTCGGTGCTCTCAGCCTGAATCCTGCCAGCAGCGGAGTCCTCAGGATGTCAGAGTTCGAGATATCTCCTTCACTGATATTTGGTGTGGGAAAAGCTGAATATCTCGATTCATACAACGAGGACAGCTTCTCTAAGTTCTCACTTCCCAGCTTCGCTTACAGCCAGCACATCAATACCGGCCGTCTTTCAGGTCTCGTTGGCTTCAACTTCGGTTTCTCTTTAAACCGCGTGAAGAGTTTCAACTCCATCGTGAACGTCACCGGAACTATGAAAGCCGGAAGAGGCAACAACTCATCAAGCTGGCTTGGTGAAAAGACGATGACTCTTCTCAATTATGATTCTGCCGATTATGGCGATTATAATTCAGACATTCCCTGGTCTTCACAGCTTTCCTGGGATACCTGGCTGATCGAAGAAGTTGACGGACTTCTGCTTGGTGCCACTGAAAACTACGACTACGATGCCAACAGGGCATATCTTGCAGGCGATATCTATCAGGGTATATATCGCAAGACAACCGGTGGCATCGACGAGTTCACAGTCAACTGGGCCGGAAACTGGAACGACAATCTCTATGTCGGAGTCAATCTCAATATATATGACGTAGAAATGAATGTGAGCGACTCATTCTCTGAGCAGGCTCTCAATTCCCTCGACTTCGACTCAGGCATCATGAACTATACATATGATTACTGGCAGAAGACGGTCGGTACAGGAATCGGATTGAAAGCAGGTATCATCTTCCTGCCCACCGAGCATCTCCGTCTGGGAGCTACGATTTCGACTCCTACCAAGTATATCCTCACCGATTACTGGGGAGCCACGATGCGCAACAGCTTCGACAATGGCAACAAGAACGAGATGAGCACTCCTACCGGCAACTACGACTACCAGATTGTAGCGCCTATGAGATACTCTCTTGGCCTGGCCTACACTCTCGGAACTTTCGGTCTTGTCAGCGTAGACTACGAAGGCGTTAACTACTCTAATACCAAGATGAGGGACTACTACGGAGGGACCGCATCGTTCGGGCCGGATAACACCTACATCAAGAGCAATTTCCTGCGCAACGCAAACATCTTGCGCGTAGGTGCTGAATTCAACTTGACTCCCGGAATGGCAATCCGCGGTGGATATGCCTACTACGATGACGGGAGGAAAGCTTACAGAGCCAATCAGTTTGTTTCCTGCGGTCTCGGATTCAGACTCTCAAAAGGTGCAAATCTCGATCTCGCATGGCAGAGCCAGCTGAAGAACGAAAACGGTTTCACTCTCTATGATGATTACGATGGGTTCAAAGCCCCTTTAGGATATGTAAGCAATGCCAACAACAAATTGATGGCTACTCTCCGTTTCAAGTTCTAATTATTACTTAATGAAAAAAGGCTGTCCAGATCGGACAGCCTTTTTTTTGTGTAGTTCAGTCGTTAAAACTCATAAACATACGGCATCCTTGCATAAAGCATCTGCGGGTCATCAAGCACATTGAGAAGTTGATCGACTTCCTTGATGCCGGTCTTTATTGAAACATCTTCGCCGTTGTCACCAGAGAATTGTGACATCATCTGTTGGAACATGCTCTTCTGCTGGGGAACTACGACGAGCTGGTA
>JAEEGI010018784.1_pt1 | contig 14018 bp, 9 predicted proteins | sample 8958751 | NCBI WGS metagenome assembly JAEEGI01 (sample SAMN16246545, study PRJNA631951) | gut metagenome | biome: gut microbiome; feature: rumen; material: KS-attached | host: Bos | place: Iran: Karaj | collected 2018-10
ACTAATACTTTTATTCATTTTTAATTTATTTTCTAACATTTGAATAGCATTATTAAATTTCTCACTTAAATTATTTAATTTTCTATCAAAATTAGTATTTAATTCATCTATTTTTTGTAAAGGAGCTTTTCTTTCAATTGAATTAGAAAACATTCTTAAAGTCTCAGTAACTTTTTTCATTATCTCTTCATTACCTTTATTACTTATATTTAAATCTATATTTGTAGAAGGTTCTTCCATAATAGAAATATTATTTGTTATTGGAGGAATATTTTCAAATTCATTTCCAGTTTTTATTTTAGGAATTGAATTTTGAATTTGAATTATTTTTTGATTCAAAAGATTTAATTCATTATCATAATGAATTTTAGAAGCTTTATTTATTTTATCAAAAGATTGTAATTTATTATAAATAAATTCAATATCATCCTTATTTAAATCATCTGGAATTTCATCAGGAATTGGAACATGTTCTATTTTATTTAAAGGACCTGAAATTCTTCTTTGAGCACTTCTATTAATAATATTATCTTCTGTATTTAAATTACTTTCAGTTTTAATATTTGTTAAATTATTAGTTTCTATTTTTATTGGTATACTCTCTATTTTTTCTTCTTTTATTTCTTTTAAAACTAATTTATTTTCAACTCCTATTTTTGAATTTAATTCTTTTATATTATTCCCTAAATTTGATACATTTAAATTTAAATCCATTAATTTTTTATTTGTATTATTTATCATTTCTTTATTATTTTCAGATACTGAATTTATATTCTTGTATATTTCCTTATTATTTTCTTCTATTTTAACATCAATTTTACTTATTTCATTATTGTAATTCTTTATTATTTCTTTCAATTTTTCAATTTCATTTGTATTATTTTCAATATTCACTTTTTCTTTTTCTAAACTTTTTATTTGATCTTCAACAACTCTATTTAAATTATTTAAATTATCTTCATGACTAATTATTTTTTTCATATTATCATCAGTAGCATTTTTAACAAATTCAATTGTTGTATCATATTCACTTAATCTATTATTTAATTCAGTAAATCTTTCTTCATATTTCAATAATGTTTCTGAAAAATTATTTACACTTTCTTCAACAGAATTTATTTTATTTTGAAGTGATTCATTTTTTATTTTTATATTTTCCACATCTTCTTTTAAATCACTTAATATATTTACTTTTGCTGTTAAATCTTGAATTTTTTGATTTAGTAATGTATTGTTTTTGTATAAAAAATCTATAGTTATTGATAAATTTTTAAAGTTTATTAATTTATCTAAGTCACATGGAAGTTCGTCCATATTTTTTTTATTTTATATATTTTTATTATTTCTGTTACATATTTATAATATATTATAATTTTTTAGTTTTTTTTCATTTAATTTTTTTTTAGTTTAAATAAATATTAAAGTCTGCTTTTTTATGGAAAACAATTTATAAATTTCCATTTGATTGAAAAAAATAAATATAAAACATATAATATTTAAAATAAATCAAATTATAATGACTTATTTTTTAATAAAAAATGGGAAATTTATCATTTGATAATTCAATAATAGAAAACTTAATAAAATAAAATTTTATAAAAAGAAAAAAAGTAAATATTATGTCCTTTATATTAGAAAATATAAAATAATTATTTCCAAAATATAATTTTAATTAGTATTCTTTGAGTGATTCTAATTCAACAACATTTAAAAATAATGATAATTTTGGATTTGATAAATATTTCAAAATTAATTAAAATAATATATTTTTTAAAATAAATTGTAATATATTACTATTCTTTGTAAATGTCAAATTTTTACAATAATCCAAATTTAAATATAAATCAAAATAATAATCAACAAAATATTAGAAATCAATATCAACCAATGATAAATTCTTATGATGTACAAAGACAAAATCCAAATTTTATTTCATATCCAAATAATATAAATTATAATCAAAATTTTCAAATGAGAAATAATACTAACAATAATTATAATAATTTTAATAGAGGAGCGAATGTTAATAGAAGTTATCAAAATAATTATAATGGAAATATTGATTTTAGAAATAATATTCAATTTAATAATAATAGACAAAATTTTAATAATGGACAATTTAATAATCCAAATTTTAATAATAGGAATTTTAATAATAATAATTATAGTAATTTAAATAATAATTATCAAAGAAATTTTCAAAATAATAATAATTTCAATAATTTTGATTTTCAAAGAAGAAGTAATAATCAAATAAATAATCAATTAAATTCTGTTCAAACAAGTATAGAATTTCAAATAAAATTACATGAAAAAATGAGAAAAGAACAATATAATCAAGTATTAAAAAAACAAATAGAAGAAAGAGAACAAAGGAAAAAATTAGAAAAACAAAAAGAATTAGAAGATGAAATGAAATTTGAGAAAAAATATGAAGAATATATAAAAGAACAAGAAAGAAAAAAAAATTTAAATCAAAATGACAATAATTTAAAAAATTTAGATTTAAATAATATAAATAACAATAAAAATAATAGACCATTAAGTTATAATAATTTAGAAAGAAATGAATTAAATATTAATGCTTTAAATGCATATAGTACATATGGTTATTCCATTCAAAATAAAAATAAAAAAGGAAATATTAATTTAAATACTGGTTTAAATATTATGAATAATACTTCTAATAATTCTTTTAGAAATAGTTCTTCTGATTTTATTTTTACTAAAAAATTCATTGGGGAAAATTTATTAAATTTAAAAAATGAAAATATTGAAGATAAAAATTTTACTATAGATAATTTTCATACTTATGATAAAAATGAAAGTAATAATTTTAGAAAAAAAAAATTAGGATATAATAATAATAATAATAATGATATTTTTACTAATATTATTACAAATGATAATAATGATAATATGAAGTTTTCTTTTAATAATAAAAATTTAATTCAAACAAATGAAGATTTAAATAAAAAAAGTTTAAATGATTTAGATAATTTATTAGTTCAAAAAAGTAATAATGAATTTAATATGACTTTTGCAAAAGAAAATAAAAATAAGATTAGTCAAAATTCAGATAAATTTAATGATTATGGATTATCTAAAATTATTAATAAAGAATATAAAGATACAAATGATTTTTTAAATGATACTTTAAAAAAAACAGAAAATATTGATAATATTGTTAATAAAAATAATGGAAATCAAAATAATAATTTTAATGAAAAAAATATTTTTATGAATGAAGTTAATTTAAATCCTAAAGAAAGTAATAAAAATAATTTAAATAGTGAAAAAAATAATGATTCAAAAGAATTTAATTTAAATGAACATATTCAATTTTTAAATAAATATGATAAATTTCTTGAATCAAAAGAAGGAAAAAGTTTCTTTAAAAATAATTTATATGATAAAGATATTGATTTTAATAAAATTAATACATTAAATAATCAAAAAAGAAATATAGATATAAATAATTTAAACATTAATGAAAATAATAATAACAATAAGAAAGAATTATCACCTAATAAAATAAATAATTATAATAATTTAACTTTAAAAAGAAATACAAAAATAAATGATAAAGATAAAAGAGATATTTCACCTCAATCAAATAAAGAAAGATTAGAAATGTTAAATCAAAAATATGATTTATCCCCAAAATCAAATAAAAAAAGATTAGAAATGTTAAATCAAAAATATCAAAATGAAAAAAAAAATAATGAGATTCAAGATTTTTTTAGAAAAAAAGCAAAAGATGAAACAATAGATAAAAATACATTAAATAGTTTAATTAAAACAGCAAATTTTGGAAATAATAATAATTTAGGTCAAAGTACAAATAGTATTCTTCAAGATATAATAGAAAATTTAAGTAAAAGAGATAGAAAAGATCAAGAAAAAATAAGAGATTATTTAAGAAAAAACAAAGATAATTTACCAATAACAATAAAAGAAGATTTATCTGAATTTTCAGATGAAAAATTAAATAAAAATAATAAAAAAAATGAAAATCAATTATGATAAAAATAATGATAAAAATACTGATAAATACACTGATAAAAATACTGATAAATACACTGATAAAAATACTGATAAATATACTGAAGAAACAACATCTAATCTTAATTATGAAGATAATAAAAATTTATTATTTGATAATTTTTCAGAAATAGAATCAAGAAGAATATCAAGACAACCTTCAATCAAAGAAAATGAAAATGAAAGAAAAAGTTTAAATGAAGAAGAAATATGTAATTTATCAGTTGATTTAAGTGGTGAAAAAAATAATAAAAGAAAAATAAGCGAAAATGAAAATTTTGTTTCTTTTAATTTTGAAAGAAAAAATTCTGATAAAAATTCTAATTATAATAAAGAAAAAACTGAAGAAGAAATTATATTTGAAAAAATGAATTTTTTTGGAGATTCACAATATGGAAATTTTGGGATGAAAAAATCAAAAAAAGAAAAAAATAAAAATAATGACAATATTGAAAATGAATTAAAAGAAAGTGAAATGTTAAGAGATTCTTTTGGAGAAAAAGTTTTAAGAGATTTAAGAAATTTAAGAGCTGAAGAAAATGAGAAACAAAGTGAAAAAAAAAATAAAAAAAAAATAAATAAAAATTATATTTTTATTTTATATAAAATTGGAAAAAATAAAAAACAATTATAATGAACTCACCTTTAATAATATCTCCAGAATTAATAAATAAACTTAAAAATACAGAAGAATATAAAAGAAATTCAGCAATGTCAAATAGTATAAATTATTTAATAGGAAAAATAGAAGAATTAACAGAAAAAAATTCTAAATTAATTAAAAAAAAATGATGAAATGAGTTTAAATTTAAAAAAATTAATGAAAAATTATTTCAATTTAAAACAGATAATAATTTATTAAAAGATGAAATCAAAATTATTGAAAATTAAATTAAATATTACTGAAAAACTTAATAATAGTTTAGAAGAAACAATAAAAGAATTAAATTTAAAAATAGAAAATCAAGAAAAGAATTTTAATAAAAAATGTGAAAACTTTAATAATATATTAAATGAATATAAAAATATTTTTGAAGAATTAAAATCAGAAAAAGAAACTTTAGAAAATAAATTAAAACAAGCTTTTAATGATATAAATAATTGTAAAGAGTTAATTCAAAATTATCAATTTGAAATAAATAAATTAAAATCAAATAAAATTGCTTTAGATATATTAAATAAAAAAATCAAAAGTTATGAAATATTAATGTATAAACTTGATTTAGAAAATCAAAGTTTTAAAAAAGATATTTTAAATTATAGAAATCAAATTGCATATATTACAAATTCTCAAACAAATGAAGAAAATTTCCCAATTCAAAAAATTAATTTAAACCAAGAATTAGATAACATTGACAAAAATTATGAAACAAATAAAATTTCTACTTCAGAAAATATAAATTCAGAAAGCGAAATTTCAAACTGAAAAAAAAATTCAAAAAAATATAAAAAAAAAACTTTTATTTAAATAATGATAATAATATATTAATAAATAAATATAATTAATAAAAAAATAAAATAACTTATAATAAAAAAAACATAAAAAAAATGAGACCATCCTCAAGTACAAGAAAAGGAAAACCATCAAATATAGAGATAGAAAAAACTCGTCCTAAAAGTGCAATAACAAGATATCCCGTAATAACAGAGCCAAAAAATGTAAAGAATTCAAATGAAAAATCAAATAATAATATATCAAAAAAATTAGAAAATAATAGAAATCCAAAAGTTTTTCCTCAAAAAGTAGAAAAAGAACATTTATATGAAGATACAGTTCTTTTAAAAATAGAAATAAATACTTTAAGAAAAAAATTAGATGAAGCAAAAACTTTAATTTATCAAAAAAATAATGAAATAAAACAAAAAAAAAAAATAATTGAAGATTGTATAAGAGATAATGATATTGATTCTGTTCATAAAGAAAATTTAGAAAAAGGAAAAGAAAGTACTTTTATTACTTTATATAAAAATCAATATTATGAATTTAAAAAACTATTTAAAAAAAAATAAGAAGAAAATGATATTTTAAAAGCTCATATTAAAATTACTAAAATTAAAGATTTAGAAAATAATTATTGTAAATTAGAAAAAGAATTAGAAAATTTAAAAAATTTGTTTCTTTTTTCTCAAGAAAAAATTCAAAATGATAATTTTGAAATTGATAATTTACAAGATTTTAAAAATAAATTTCATGAACAACATATTTTATTAAATTCAATTAAAAATAATTGTGAACAATTAAATAAAGATAATAAAAATTTAAAAGATAAAATAAATAAATTAAATGATAAAATACAAAAAAATCAAAAAGAAAAAAAAAAATTAAAAACAATAAATATGAAATTAAAATTTAATAATGATAAATTTCTGAATGAAAAAAAACAAAGAGAATATATATTAATGAATGAAAAAAATAATGAAAAAAAAATAATTGAATTAAAAGAAAAATTAGATAAATATAAAGATTTATATAAAAGTAAATCAAATGAAATAGAAAGATTAAATCCAAAAGAAAAAACAAAAGATAATACTGTAAATAAAAATAATATTATTGATAATAAAAAACCTTTTTTTAATAATAGTGAAGAAAAAAAAAAAGAATTAATTAAAAAATTATTAGATGATGCTTTAATAAAAGTTAAAATATATGAAAATTATATAAATCAAAATAAAAATTATAATTTAAGTAAAATTTTAAGTGAAAATGGATATAATAATGGTTTAATGACAAGTAATTCACCTCCTTTAAATTTATTTAATTCTAAAATTCCAAATCAAACAAAAAATGATTCTGGGTTAACTGAAAATAATAATATTAGAAAAAGTGAAATGAATAATGAAAATAATAATATTAGAAAAAGTGATATAAATAATGTAAATAATAGCAATAGAAAAAGTGAAATAAATAATGTAAATAATAGCAATAGAAAAAGTGAAATAAATTATGAAAATAATAATATTAAAGAAAGTGAAATAAATAAAGATAATAATAGTATGAGAGAAAGTAATTTATCTGAAGATAATAATGTTAGAAAAAGTAAATTAAGTAATGAAAAGAAAATGGAAATTACAAAAAAATCTGATATTTATAAAGAAACATATTTGAAAAAAGAAATACAAGAAGAAAATATTTTAAATATTAATAATAATAAAAAAGAAGAAGCAATACCAATAAATTATAATAATGAAATAGAATTATCACTTCCATATATTATAGTAAAAAATTTAGAAAGTAAACATATAAAGGCAAATTATTTGAATGATGAAGTTAATAAAATAACAGAACAATTTCAAAAAGCAAATGCTGAAGAAATTTCAAGAGATGATTTCATTGAACCTTTCAGAAAATTATTAATTGAAAGTATGAAAATAAAAAATGAAAATGATATTTTAATTATTAACACTTATTTAGATAATTTATTAACTAAATATAATAATGATACTGATGATTTTATGTCTGATATTAATAATATTTTTTCAAATGTTAATGATTATTCTTTAATTAATGAAGAAGAATTTAATTCTAAATTAAAAATTCAAATAAATAATTATCCTAATTTAATTGATAAATGTAAAGAAGTTGATTCCAATAAAAATTACATTATTTCTTATTTTGATTATAAAAAAATTTATTCTGATTTAAAATTAGATTTTGATGATAATTTAAATGACTATTTAATTTATAAAATGAAATTAAATACTCCTGAAAATTCTTCTTTCTTTGATTTAAATTATCAATTTATTGAAGATTTAGTTAAAAATAAAGGTAATTATATTTCTAAAATTCCTGAAGAAGAACATGTTGAAAAAGAAAGTTCAGATATTGATATTGATGCTATTTTAAAATCTTCAATTGAAAAAAACAGCGAAGAAAAAAAAGAAGATTCTAATGATAATGATTATGAAGAAGTAAAAAATAATGATAATGAAGAAGCTCAAAAGGATAATAAAGAAGAGGAAAATAACCAGGATGATTTTTCTAAAATTGAAAAGGATAATAACGAAGAGGAAAATAACCAGGATGATTTTTCTAAAATTGAAAAGGATAATAACGAAGAGGAAAATAACCAAAATGATTATTCTGAAATAAGTTAATAATATTAAAACAATAATGTTATATTTATTCCTTTTTTATTATTAAAAAACTAAATTTTTTTTAGTGATTTTGAATTAGAAACTTGAAAAAACATTTATTTAAATATTTTTCTTTTAAATATAAATATTTTTTTTTAACTAAGAAAAGAATTAATAATAATGATTCATAAATTAAAATATGATATTAAAAATATAAATTAAGTAGTATTTATATAATAATAAAATGTATTATTTTATATTTTCCTATTTCTAATTAAATAATTGATTCCATTTACATAAATTTCACAATCTTCTTCATTTTTAGTAATAATATCATAACTTAATTTAGTAAAATTTTTTTCATGAATTAATTGAATAGTAAAGGTTTTATTATTTTTTCTAAAACAAGTAGTTAAATTAGAAGCAAAAAAATTAAAATAAATTTTTTCATTTTCTAATTGTTTTAAAAATATATTACAATCATTTTTTAAATTAGGAGTAATATACATTAAATATAATTTATCTTTTAAACAAATAATTTTTGGTATTGAAATATTACAAATTAACTCTGTTTCATAATCTAATTCAGGTAAAGTTTGAACATCATTATCAAAATCAAACAAAATTTTATTTTGCTTTTCTTCATTATTATTACTATTATTAACATTATAATTATTATCATTTTCATTATTAATAATATTATTAACATTATTATCATTGTTATTTGAATTATAATCTGATGATATTTTTCTTAATGAAAATAATTTTCCTTGTTTATGATTTGGAATAAATTCATTAATTAATTCTTTTATACTTTTATTATTATTTTCTAACGAAAATAAAACTTTAATATATTCAACAATCATTCTTTTATTTTCATTTTCATAATTTTTATTAATAACATCTTTACTAATATTATTAGAATTTTCACTGAAATTTTCTTCTTCTTCTTCTTCTTCTTCTTCCTCTTCTTCATTATTATTTTCTTCATTTTCTTCTTCATTATTTTCTTCTTCTTCTTCTTCAGAATTATTGTTTTTTTCATTTTCTGAATTATTATTTTCATTTGAAGAAAAATCATTTTGTTCATTTGAATTAATATCAAATGTTGGACTTTTATTTGAATTTAAATTAAAGGAATTTAAACCTTTCATTTTAGGTGAATTTTTTTTTCCTTCCAATGTTATTGGAGATATATTTATTTCCTCTTTTTTTTTCATATTTTGTAATCTATTTTCTATTTTATTTTTATCAAAAGTATACTTTGATGCTTCAAAAGGAGAATTTTGATTTGAATTTGAATTCATAAAAAAAGGTGTTGATGTTATATTTTGATTATACATTTTATTTAAATTTCATTAAAAAATTTTTAATTAATTATTTAATTATAAATATAAAATTAATGCAACCAAATTTTTAATTAAAAATAAATTTGGATTATTTATTTTTTTTCTTTTTTTTTATTATCAAATAATTTTCTTACTTCATAAAAACAAATTTTATCAAAAATAATATAAAAAATGTAATTATATTATATATAATTTTAGGATTGATTAGAATTAAATTTAACTGAAGGAATATCAATTTTAGGAATATTTTTATAATTATTATTTTTCTTATTATCTTCAATATAATTATTTTCTATAATTTTATTTTCATTATGATTTACATTAATATTTAGATTAATATTCATATTAACATTTAAATTTTTAGTATTTGAATCAATATTTTTATCATCATTAATTTCTTTATTTTCTAAATTTTTTTTTTTTAAAATAAAATTATCTAAAATCATTAAATTTCCTTTATTTATTTTATAAAAATCTCTTTCATTAGAATCAAAAGACATTAATTCTTCTTTTTTAGTATTAGTAACAAAAGAATTAGTAAAATTATTTAAACTTTTAGTAATATCTTCATTTTTATCTTCTTCAATAATTTTACTTTCATTAATATATTTTTTATCATATTTTCCATTAACATAAATTTCTTTATATTTTTCTAATTTTTCTTTTATAATTTCTATTTCTTTTTTATCTTGTTCTTCTTGAAAAATCAAATCTTCTAATTCTTTTCTTAAATTTAATATTTTCATATTTAATTGTTGTTCAATATTATAAATTTCATTTTTTGAATTTAAATGAATATCTCTTTTTTCTTCTCTTATAAAATCAATTTTTTTATATTCCTGAATTTTTTCTTTTGTATATTTTATAAAATAATCTATTTTTAGTATTTCATTTTCTATTGTAAAATTTAAATTTTTTAATTGCGAAATTTCAAAAGATATATTTTTCATTACTAAATCATTATTTTCTTTTTTCATTAAATTTTCATTCTACAAAATAAAATAATATTTTTACTTTTTTAATTAAATCATTTCGATGTTGAGTTTGATTGTTTAAAGAATTAATTAAAGATTTTTTTAAACTTAATAAAGTTTCAATAATATAATTTGAATCATCACTTTCAGGAGAAATTGAAAAAAAATTAACTTGATGATATTTAATTAAATTTGAAAGAGATTCTAAAGATGATTTTTGATGATGAAACACATCTTCTCTTTTCACATCAATGAATATTGGAGATGATTGTGCTTTTGAAGGTTTTATACTCCCTCTAAATGTAAAAGCTTTTTTTCTCATTGTTATTTATTATTTTTATTTTAATATTTTATTATTTCAAAAAAAAAAAAATTCTACATTATCTAAGAATAAATTAAAACCATAATATTATAATAATATTTTCTCAACAAAAAATAAAGTTATAAAGTAATTTAAAAAATAAAGCAATCATCCCTATGATGTCTATAATGAGGAGGAGGAGGTCCTCTATGATAATGATGAGGAGGAGGACCATAGATTGGAGGAGGAGGTCTATGTAACATAGGAGGAGGAGGTCTATGATACATTGGAGGAGGAACATAAACAGGAGTAGGTTGTACTATCACCTGTGGTTGCATCACTACAGGAGGCTGTGTATATACTGTTTGTTGCATTGGCATTCCTGTATTAGTTATTGGAGTCGTGTATGCTGTTGGATTTGGATTTGATGTAAATCCAGTTCCGTAAACTGTGTTATACATTTTTTTGATTTTTTTTTGATTTTTTTTTTTATTATTTTTTTTATTTTTTTAATGTGCAATTTTTTAAATTAAAAAAATAGTTTGAATGAAAATTTTCGAATGTCTTGTTTGTAATTTTATTCAACAACTAAAATTAGTTCCTCAAGTTAAATGTGAAATTGTTTTTACTGTTTGTTTTTTTATTTTGTTTTTAACTTTATTGATTGCTTTGAAAAGTTATTTAGTTTCAGTTTATTTATTTAAAAATTTTTATAATCATATTGATTATACTGAATTTAATGAATTAAATTATATAGAGATAAATTTAGAAAATAGAGAATTACAATTACAAAATTTTTTTCAAGATATATCTTTAATTTCAGCTAAATTATTTCAAAATATTTGTTTTGAAGTGAATCAAAATAATAAAAATTTTTATTTATATATAGATTTAAATGATACAAATAATAAAATATTTGAAAATAAGAATAATATTTTAGACGATAAAAATTCAGGAAATAGAATATATTATTTTAATAAAACAAGTGAAAATAATAAAACAATAGAAATAACTTTGAGCTATTTAATAGATATATTATTTTATCCAATATATAATCAATCAAATATTTTTCATAATAATATATATAATAAATATAATTTAGAAAATAATATAATTTTTGCATTTTTTGATAATGAATTTATATATTATTATCCAGGAGATAATAATATAAAAAATTCATATAATTTTTCAGAAATAAAAAATTATATAAAAGAACAAATATATAAAAATATAAAAAATATTGCAAGTTTTACAGAAATATTTCCAAATAATATAAATGAGTTTAATAATATATTTTATCTTCCTGTTTTTAATGAATATGATGAAAATTTCCCTTTTTCTTATAATAATGATTCAAAACCAAATATAATTTCTTTTACTTTTGTTTTAAATGATACTTTCACAATAGATCATTTTTATGATAATATTTCTTATGTTGTTTTTCATATTGGAAAAACTTCTTTAACTGATATTATTTATTATGATGTTATGAAAAGAACATCAGGATTAACTATTCTAAAATCTGATTATTTATATCCTTATAAATTAAAAAATAAATTTTTTTGTCAATTAGTTCGAAATTTGGGTAATCAAAATATTTTATTTCAAAATCTTTCTTTAGAGAATTATAATAATTATTCATATGTTGATAATTGCTTTAATGAAAATAAAATTAATAAATCAAAATATTATAAAACATATAAAGATATAACATTTTTAGAAGAATTTTTTATAAATTTTAATTTATTTAATAGATTAAAAATAACAAATGAAACTTCTACTGATAATCATTTAGAAACAGATTTAACTAAAAAAATAAATGAAATAGAAGATAATATAATAAAAAAAAATATTACAAATTATAATCAAACAATAAATAAAATAATATCAATAAATAATAAAGATTACAAAGTGAAGAAATCATATTCTCCAAAAAATGCTTTAGCTTTATTAGAATATTATTATCCAATAACAACATTATCATTAAATTTCTTAATAAAAAACGAAGGATTTAGTAAATATATAATGGAAGATATAGAAATATCATTTTATTCTAAAATAATAAATATATTAATTCCTCATTTTTTAATAATAATAATATTTATCTTTGTAATATCAATAATATTATCAAAATTTTCAAAACAATTAAATAATCCAGTTCAAAAATTAAATGATCCAAGTTTTATTACAGGACAAATTAATGAAGAACAAAATTTAAAAAAATATTCTAAAAATAAAGAAACTAATATTGATGAATTTAAAGAATTAATTAGAATTATTAATGAAATGGTTAAAGGAGATATTGATTTAAAACAAGTTCATACTAAAAAAGAAGAAATTGGTTATAAATTAGATATGGAAAAATTTAATAAAGAATTTGAAAAAAATAAAATTTATAATATTATAGTTAAAAAAGATGAAATTGAAAATATTTTAGAAGAAGGAAATTTTTCAAGTGAAATTATTAAATATGATATTGAAAATATTAAAAAAGATAAATTTGTTAAAAAAAGTTTATTATTTAATAAAGCAACTGAAATAAAAGAAAATTTAGAAAATGAAAGTGATGAAGAAAAAAAGAAAAAAGTTAAAAATTTAAAACATGAAAAAAAAAAGAAAAAAAATATTTTAAATAGTGACAGAAATATTAAAAAAGAAAAAATAAATAAATTATTTAAAAATGATAATACTTTACAAAATAGAAATTCACTGATTTATTATTATTTTAAAAAAGAATATTTTCCTTCTTGGTATTCTCATCATCATTTTGAAGAAGAAAAAGAAGAAAAAAAAATAGATTTTAAAAAAGAAATTACAATGCAAAATCTTTTATTAGAAAAAAATGAAAATATAGATAATGATATTATACAAAATGATTTTTTTACTCAAGAAAAAAAAAATGATGATAAAAATATTAATAATGATTTTAATGAAAGTGAAGAAGAAGAAAAAGAAGTTTATGAAGAAATTGATACAAGTAAAAAAAATCTTCCTAATAATTTTTTCAATGAATAAATTTCATTATTCTTTAATTAAAAACATATAAATTTAATTAATTATTAAATTTTAAAAAGTCTTTTATAAAATTAATATAATAATAATTAATTAATTAATGATGTATTTTAAATAAATAATTAAAAGATAAATTTATTTATAATTATTTTTTATAAAAAATAATTAATATAATTATTAATTATATAAATCCAAATTTGTTTTTAAGTTCAATAAAGTAAAAAAATGCAAAAAACAGAAAAAAATATTTAAATTGAAGAAAAT
>JAEEGI010018789.1_pt1 | contig 14016 bp, 13 predicted proteins | sample 8958751 | NCBI WGS metagenome assembly JAEEGI01 (sample SAMN16246545, study PRJNA631951) | gut metagenome | biome: gut microbiome; feature: rumen; material: KS-attached | host: Bos | place: Iran: Karaj | collected 2018-10
GAGAATCATGCCCGTCGATGAGCGTATCAACAAGCGCATCGAGGAATATGGTGAATTTGCAGGTGAGGGCTTCCTGGCTCAGGATGGCTTCTGCTTTAAGTTGTCTGGTGAGGAGACGATAAGTGGCGATGATCCAGTCAGAATCAGTTTCTTCACTACCTTCATGCCACTGTCTGAAATGTCAGATGTTCAGCGCGAGGCTATCTTTGAAGAGTGGAGCACGTCATACTCATAGTTGACATACTTGTTTTCAACAAGGACGTGGTTCCTGTCGCGAGCCGTTATCTGGCGTGACTTCAACTCACCGACATCGCCGCCGCCCTCATAGAAGAACTTCCAAGTTGCCAGGCACTCACCCTCACAATCGTAGTCGTACGCATCGGCCAGATACTTCAGAAAATTGGGGGTAATATATTGTTTAACAATAAAATTTGTTTTTTCGCACATTTTTCTCTATCTTTGCACCGTGAAATAAACTATAAGCCAAATTGTTATGAGAAAAAGAACTATTCTCGCAGCCATCACACTGTTGCTGGCCATTACATTACAAGCACAAAGACGTGTAAACAATCACATGTACAATCCCGATCCGGCTCCTGTGGTGTCGGGTGACCGTCTCTATGTGTTCACAGGTCATGACCTGGACACGGCGACCTACTTCCGTATGCCCGACTGGCAGGTGTTTTCCACTACCGACATGGAGCACTGGACGGATCACGGCGTGGTGTTGACCACCGCCAACTTCAAGTGGGCCAAGCAGGGCGACAATGCCTGGGCTTCGCAAGCCATCGAGCGTAACGGCAAGTGGTACTGGTATGTGGCTGCCGAGGATACCACCAAGCATCTGCATGGCATCGGCGTGGCTGTGGCTGACCGTCCGGAAGGCCCTTGGGCTGACGTACTCGGAAAGCCGCTTATCCCTGGCGACTGGGGCTTCATCGACCCTACGGTGTTCATCGACGACGACGGGCAGGCATATCTCTTTTGGGGCAACAACGGTTGCTGGTATGCCAAGTTGAACGAAGACATGATCAGCATTGACAAGAGCTTTGCCAACAACGGCATCTGTGACATGCGTGCCATGCTGGACGACGAGGCACAGTTCGGCCCCAGATGTATGAAGATGGACTACCAGCTGCACAAGAAGGTGATGAAGACCGGCTTCGAGGAAGCTCCGTGGATCTACAAGATTGGCGATACCTATTTCCTCGAATATGCTGCAGGCGGTGTGCCTGAACACTGGGCCTACTCAACGTCGAAGAGCATTCACGGCCCGTGGCACTACGAGGGTCGCATCACCGACGAGTCGCCCGGCTCTTTTACCATTCACGGCGGTACCATCGACTTCAAAGGTAAGTCGTATCTCTTCTATCACGACGGCATCCCCTCTGGTGGCAACGGCTTCCGTCGTACCACCGCCTTCCGCGAGTTCCAGCGCATGAAGGACGGCCGCATACCCAAGATTGACATCACGGCTGATGCACAGGGAACAGAAATCAATAGCCGTGACCATCGCGGCGAGGTGGTTTATCAGGATGATGCCCGAGAGGATTAAGAACTACATGAAGAAGAATGACATCCATTTTCTGTTTCCCGGTCATTACAGCGGTAACAATCTGGAGTCGCCCCAGCGTGTTACCGACATCAAGAACATGTGTCGCGAGATACTGGACGGTGAGCGCAAACCTACTACCAGCAACGGTAACAGCGGAGGCATGAGCATGATGGTTGAAGACAATGGTGTCCGTATCAACTTCAGTAGCCAGTCCGGAATGAAATAATCACTCCGGACTGAACTCAAGCTTGCATATGACAGGGTGAACTTATCCGCAGTGGAAGTACTTGGATACCAGTTTAAGCACTTCCTCAGGATACTTCTCGATAGTCTTCCGCAGCGTCACGTCGTCGAAGGCACGCAACTGGGCGATGATGCCGTCGATCATGGCCGGAGAGAACACTCCGTGCTCCTCGAACACTTTCCGCTGGCGCTCCAGGCAGTCGGCAGATGCCACGCACGAATCGGGCAACTGCGCCAAGGTTGCCAAACGGTCGGCATTCTCGGCAGCATGAATGTTCACATTCACATAGGTACGGTCGGCCACTTCCAGGGCATTCTCCATCTCAAAACCGTGACGACAAGCCACACAGAGACCTGCCAACAGCTGGTAGAGGTCGGCTGAACCGTCAGGTGAACGCATCTCGACGGTCTGTTTTTCAGAGGTGAGGGGTGACTGACTGGTGAGAGACTGATCCTGCGGATTAGCCAATGCAGCCATGTTTCCATCGGCAGCCCAGCCAAGGGGTACTCGCACCAACACCGAACGGTTGCGGTCGCCCCAACAGACGTTCGTCGGAGCCTCCTGATGGGGCACGAGACGGAAATAGCTGGTGGGATTCTTATTGCCGAAAGCCGTGATGGCAGGTGCCACGTCCATCATGCCGGCAATCATCTTGCGGGCACTTTCAGAAAGCACAGCTCCACTTCCTTTGGAGGGGGTCGGGGGGAGGCTTAGCATCTGATTGCGCCCGTCTTTCATGATGCGCATGTGGATATGCAGTCCTGACCCAGCTTTTCCCGTCGTGATCTTCGGCGCGAAGGTGACGTCATAGCCCAGTTCGTAACCCAGGTTGCGAATCATCCACTTGGCTATCATCAGCTGGTCGGCAGCCTGTTCAACGGCTACGGGCAGGAATTCTATCTCGTTCTGCTCATAGTTCTTGCCGTTGAGCGAGAAGTTGCCCACTTCCGAGTGACCATACTTGATCTGTCCGCCAGCCTGGGCAATGTAGTGCATGCAGCGGGTACGGAACTCATTGGCCTTGGCGTAAGGAGCCGACTCATGGTAGCCGCGCTGGTCCTGGGCAGGGAACACGCCCTTGTCATCGCTGATGACATAATACTCCAGCTCACCCATGGCCTGGAACTCCATGCCTGTCACCTCGCGGAAAGCGTCGGCAGCTTTTTTCAGTGTATGCTCCGGCGACGACTCCAGCGGACGACCGTCCTTGTCGAAGAACGAACAGAGCAGTGCCACCGTGGGAATCTCTGCAAACGGGTCGAGAAATGCCGTCCGATAACGGGGCAGCACATAGAGGTCGCTGGAACCGGCCTGTATGAACGAGAACAGGCTGCTGCCATCCACGCGCTCGCCACAGGTGAGGATGGTATCCAGGTAGCAGAGGTCGTTGATGACGAAATTCAGCGTCTTCAACCTTCCGTCGCCCGCAGGATACATGAAGTTCACCATGCGGATGTTATTCTTCACGATGTAGTCGATAATGTCAGCCTTGGTAAATTCTTCGGCAGGCTTTCCGAGGAATGCCACAATAGGATTAGCATTCAAAGTCAGGTGTTCACTATTCATAATTTGTATTTTTTATTTGCAAAGTGCAATGGAAGCGTGAGGATGAAGCGGCTGCCGTCTCCACCTGACACGAATCCTACCACCCACACAACAACCTGCGTGGTCAGCGAACGGCGTGATTGGTTTTCTGTCAGTCTCTTCATCGGGTGCAAATCTACAAAAAAAATGTGAAATAACTCCATTTTTTCCCGACAAAATCCATTTTTTATTTGTTTTTGACAAAGAACTGTAACGCTGTCGCTCGGCCCCTTGGGACATTGTGACATGCGAAAAGAGCCGTCTGGACATTCATCCAGGCGGCTCTTCTTAGATACCAATCAGATGTAGATCGGGCCGTGACCGAGGCACGAGGTGGTCGTGATGGCCGTCAGGAAGGCCGTGAGCGCAGCTACTATCATCTTCACCGCAATCTCAATGAGACGTTGCTTTTTCATGAGGCCCCAGCGCTTTAGGGATTATCGTCCGACCCTGGGTTATCGTTACTACCCGGATTGTCATTCGAACCGCTGTTCGTGCCCTGATTCTCCGATCCCTGATTCTCCGTTCCCTGATTCTCCGACCCCTGATTCTCAGTGTCCTCAACATCGCCGCTGTCGCCCGAGGTGACGCGTTTCAGCACGGTGCCGTCCTCGTCGAGGCAGGTGATCTGGATCGAGGTGTTCTTCAGCTCGTCCTTCACCTCCACCGAGGGAGTGAACACGATGCGGCGGGTGGTGATGAGGTTGGTCTTCACGTCCTCCAGCTCCTCAACGGCCTTCGAACGGACACCGAAGCGCATGGTTCCCAGACCGGGCAGGGGTACGCTGTGACCCTCGGTAGCCCACGTGCGGAGCACTTCGCCTGCGGCATCCCAAGCCGCCTTGATCACACCTGCAGAGATACCGCTGTGGGTAGAAGCCTCTGCGAACACTTTCTTCTCTGCGATGGGGATGTAGAGGTCGGGTCGCATCACGAACTTCTTCACTCCAGGGTTCTTGCCGATTTTGAGCTCTCGGCGCTGAGCAATTACTTTAATAGCCATAGTTCAAATAGTTGTTAAACAGTCTGTTAATAAATTTCGTTATACTCTCTAGTGTCGCCTGATTCGGCTTCTTGGAGATGCTGTTAAGGATAACAAATGCTACTATTAATGCGCGCAATTTCCAGATTTAATTCTCGCAATTTTTATCCTTAAAGACCGCCTCGTCGCCTTTTCAATTTGACACTCGCATCACATCTTGAATGTGATGCAAAGGTACGAAACTTTCATTGCGGTTCACGAATACTTCACAAGATATTTTCAGTTTTTCATAGCGGACGTTACACTTGTTACAGTGTTACAGTTCTCGAAAGGCTTTTCCACACCCTTAAAAATACTTCTATATTTATATATAAATATAGAGTTTATTTTTGACTTGTGTAGAATCTGTTTTAGAACTGTAACACTGTAACAGCTGTAACACAAGGTGTGTCATAGTCTTTTTTCCCAAATGTGCAAATTTCTGCCCTTTTTCTTGGCAGATTCGGAACTTATTCGTAATTTTGGGGCCTAAACTGAATTGAACAACCGTATTTACAAACATAGAAACTTTACTGCGATGAGAAAAAAGGAGTATAAGGAACCCACGATGGAGGAGTTCGAGTTTGAACAACTGCCGGTGCTGCTGGCTGGCAGCAATGAAGCCACCAAGAGCGCGGAGTTTGACAACTATGAGGACGGCTCGTTCTCATGGGAAGAGTAAGTATTAACCCCCTTAAAACGAATGAAGACAATGACGAAATACATCTTGATGGCTGTGGCAGGCATGCTTGCACTCAGCAGTTGCTCGAACGACGACAACGAACCCGTCGCCCAGAACGCTCCCCGGCAGATGACCTTCAGCGCCGGATACAATGAAGGCGCACAGACCCGCGCCACGATGGACTTCTCAACCAAGAAGGTAAGCTTCGACGCTGGCGACGAAATCAGCATCCTCAGCGCCAATAACACCAACAAGGAGTTCACTACTGAGGCGGGCGGCGCATCGGCCTCGTTCAGCGGAGAGGCCGTGAACGACACGAAGTTCTATGCCGTCTATCCCTACACCGCAGGCCTGACCCTCGATAGCAGCACCGGTGTCATCTCGGGCATCGAGATTCCCAAGAGCCAGTGGAACAACCAATTTGGAAAGGGGTATGCAGGTAAATCAAGCTGGGACCCGAAGGCCCCCATCGCCTATGCCGTCACCACCGACGAGAACCTTCAGTTCCATAACCTCTGCGCCATCCTGAAAATAAAAGCCACTGGAGGTTGGTATGGTTCGATGACAATATCGGCTGACCAGGATCTGGCAGGAACCTTCAAACTTGACACTTCGACGGGCACACTTACTCCAACCGATGGCAGTAAGACTGTGACCATAGGTAACACTTCTTTGGAAATCTCCGCGAGCAATATGTATATGTATATAGCCATCGCCCCGGGTTCCTATACAAACTTCAAGGTTCATGCGGAGGGTACGGACGACAGACATCAACAACAGGAAAAGACGAAATCGAGCGTCACCTTCGCGGCTGGCAAGATTTACGACTTGGGGGCGTTCGACCCTCAGGGCCGGTTCAGTGTCAGCGCCACGAAAAAGGTGTACTTCTCTCAGGGAAACCTGCAGGCCACCTACAATGGCTCTTCATGGAGCTGGGCGTTTGCTGAGCATCAGTGGGACTTCATCGGCAGGACCTCCGGCAATATCTGCATCAACGGTGATGGTACCGTCAGTGCCAATAACGTCACCGTCGACCTCTTCGGCTGGGTGGGCGCTTCGAGCAACTGGACGGGTGCTGCCCAATATGGTATCAGCAATTCTGAAACGGCGAACTCCACCGAAACTTACGGCAACGTGGCACGGGAATCCCTGAAGAGCGACTGGGGCACACTCGCCATCACCAACGGCGGCAACACTGCCAACAGCGGCTGGTACACCCTGTCCTCTGACGAATGGAAGTATCTCTTCGACACCCGCGAAAGCGGCAGCACCGTCGGCGATACCTATAATGCCCGCTACGCCTATGCCACTATCAATACTGATGTCAGTTTTAACCAGTATGGTATGATTTTGTTCCCCGACGGCGTAACAATTTCTCAAGACGAGTTTCAGCAATTGGGCACCATCAATACCACAAGTACGACCTGGTGTACTTCTGCTCAGTGGGCTGCTCTTGCCGCTAAAGGCTGTGTGTTTCTGCCTCTCGCGGGATTCCGGAATGGGTCGACTGTCGACAATCTCGGCTGCGCCTACTACTGGTCGTCGTCGGCCCATACTGAGTATGCGAATACTGCCAACATCCTGCAATTCTCTAAGGATATTATGTCTCCCCAAGGCCAAACACAACGCTACTACGGGTGCTCAGTGCGCCTCGTTCGCCCGGTCGAGTAGAGAGGTCAGGATACTTTGTGACATGCATGTCACATGGGGACAGGCACGCTGTGAGGTTTAATATAAAGAATCGCATTTCTGTAATGGATGCGATTCTTTTTTTCAAAATGGTTTTGTTATTTGAAAACAAAGTCGTATCTTTGCGTTAAGGATTATCTTATTTCATTTGGCTTGAGACAACCTGCAGATCTGCAATTGTACAGCCGTGAGCGACGTCTTGAAATTCTTCGCGAAGCAAAACAATATGGTGCAAGCATCCGACAACTTGTCCGACTAACTGGTATAAGCTTCTATATTGTCAAAGAAGCATAACCTCACAGCGTGCCTGTCCCCGTGTGATGAGAAATGAGCGAGGACTCACTGAGAACCGTTCCGTGTGAGTCGGTAAATTGTTGTCGAAAAGTTTGGCAGTATCAAGAGAAATGTGTATCTTTGCGGCCAGAACAACAATAAACCACAGATAATTTATGAAACTAAAAAAGGACTATTCATTATTCGCGCGGGCAGCGGAGACGCTGACCGGCGCAGGACGAGTGGCCGCAGTGCTGCTTGTGATGCTATTCTCTATGACCGCCCAGACAGTGTGGGCGGAAAGCGCCACTGTAACTCTAGCCAATTTCTCTAACTTCTTCGATCAAGACGGTTACTTATTGGAATCGGTCACATCTGATGAGTTAATCTTCCAAGGCGATTTCTCTGGTTCTGATTTAGTAAATTACATTGTTCTTGATAGAGCCATTACTATTACCGGTGACAAAGAGAATACCGGTAATAAAGCGAAATTTAATGATATTGGATTTGTCATTGCTGCAGATGGTGTAACATTAAAAAATGTGACTTTAGAGGCCACTACTTCCTTAGGGGAGCTGATTTATGTAAACGGTTCTGATGTCACATTAGATGGCGTATCAGTAACTTATAATGCTCCTAATTACGTGGAAGCAAAAGCAATCTTCGCCGACGGTGCTGAAAACTTCCAATTAATCAACTCTGAAATCACCTTCACTGGTGCAGACCCTGATGATGAACACTACCGCGGATTAGAAGTAAGCAATTGTAATGGTGCTATAATAGACAACAACACTATCACTGCTACCTTCCCTGCTGTTCCTGTTTACTGGGATGAAATGGGAACAATTGATCAAGATTTAGTTTTAGCTGTCGGTATTCAAGGCGGAGAAGATGTCGAATTTACTAACAATAGCGTGACTGTTAATACTAATGGCGACGTTGGCAGTTATCCTACTATTGATGCAGTAATGGTTTACAGCGCTAATGATATTTTAATTAAAGGAAATGACATTACTCATGTGGACAACACCACTGAAAACGGTGCAAGATACTACTACAGCTTAGACATATACAGCACAACCGGTACTGTAGAAGCAAACGATATTATCGTTAACACTACTACTACTGTTGACCGTGCTGGTACTGCATACGCAATCCAAGTGTCCGGACCATTTACAATCACTGTTAAAGATAACAACTTAACAGCAATCTCCAAAGGTTCTGTCGCAGGCATTTACTCAACCAATTGGGCCGGTCCAGCCGATTTAACTGTAGAAAACAACATTATTGAGGTAACTGGTTACGCCACGACTAGTAACTACGCTTTAGTTGCAGGTATCGAAGCAGAAATCGATGTTCTCAAAGCTTACAACAACACAATCACTATTGCTAATGGTGCTGATTATGATGATGCTAACCAAGTCATTGGTGTAGGTATTGGATATACATACTTCTATGGTGATGCTTCTGCAGATATCAAGGATAACAACATAACCGTTGATGGTCAATACGCAGTTTACTACGCAGTAGCGGCAACCGCCACTGTAACTGGAAACGCCTTATGTGCTCATGAATTGACGGGTGATGATGCTGTATACATTAAATCCGGAAATAATAATACAGTAGAAAATAACGTACACGGTTACGTCAACATGCCAAAGACGGGCGAAGATGCGTATAACATCCCCGCGAATGTACCTTCGTTCAAGGTTTATGACGATGGTGGTACGAGTCGCAAATACAGCCCCGACTGCGCCGGCACCCTCAAACTGACTGCGCCTGAGGGCTTTCAACTTCAACTGTCGGGCAACATCAAGACAGAGAAAAGTGCTGACTATTTGACTGTCTATGACGGCAGCAGTAACCAGGCTGCTAAACTCATCAATCAAGTAAGTAGTTCCGACAATGGCACATTGACCGCCATCCCCACCGTCATCAGCACTGGTCGGAACATGACCATCTACTTCTGTTCGAACAATAGCAATAATAGCGAATATGACGGCCTTGACCTGACAGTGAATGTCGTAAAAGTCCTCAGCGAGACCACGGGCATCACGGATGCTGATGCTGCATTGCTTAAGGGCAAGACGGCTCAATTCAGCCGCACGTTCACCTCGGGCGTTGCCTCGACTATCTGTCTGCCGTTCCCGATGACGGGGCTCGCTGAAAACACGGTGTATGAAATGACCAGCATGGACAAGACTGGCGAAGATTGGGAGGCCACGATGAGCGCTGTGACCTCGACGGTGGCCGGCAAGCCTTATCTGATTAAGACCGATGGCGAAGTAGTGTTCAGCGGCACCGTACCTAACGACTTCGACGGTACTGCCGGCACAAGCAGCGCCACCTATTCGGGTGACGGCTCGTGGACCTTCCGCGGCACCTATACGACGCTGACCTACGGCACGAATCTCGACGGTGCCGTCTATGGCTTTGCAGGCGTTGCCTATAACGGTGGCAGTTACTCGGTGAGCCCGGGCGACTTCGTGAAGGCCGAGTCGGGCGCTTACATTTCCCCGTTCCGCTGCTACCTGACGTACAATGCCCCCTCGCAAGCCCGAGGCGTGACACGCGGCGCTGACATTGAACTGCCGAGCCGCATCATCGTGCGCCTCGTGGGCAGTAACGGCCAGACGACGGCCATCGGCTCGATGGACACCCGTACGGGCGAGGTCGTGTTCGGCGATGCGTGGTATACACTCGACGGTCGCAAACTCAATGGCAAGCCCAACGCCAAGGGCCTCTTTATCCATGATGGTAAAAAGGTTGTGATTAAGTGAGAGAAATGAGAGATTGTAGTAAAAAAAATAAGGAGAATAAAATTATGAAAAAGAAATATATGAAACCCTCGATGCAGGTCTATGAACTGCAGCACCGTACCCAGTTGCTCGCTGGCAGCGATCCAACCGCACCCGGATACCCTGGTGGCTTCGGCTACATCCCCGGCGACGACGAGAAGAAACTGGCGTAACATCACATGGGATCACATGGGGACAGGCACGCTGTGAGCAATCATGGCATCAATTACCGCTTTCGTCCCGTCCTCGCTTTTTAACTGTGACACCGAGGGCGGGCGGCGTATCCCTACATGCAAGCATCCGACAACTTGTCCGACTAACTGGTATAAGCTTCTATATTGTCAAAGAAGCATAACCTCACAGCGTGCCTGTCCCCGTGTGACAGCGTGCCTGTCCCCGTGTGACATTATCATAGACACGGTATAATTTTACGAAAATTGAAATTAGCTGACAGCGACTGCTTGGGGCGCCGTGATGGGCGGCGGGAAGTGCGGAGAAAGGAAATTGACAAGGGTAAAAATGACAATTCTTAAATAAAGTAAAGATGCAAAAAAATCTCCTCTGAAGTAGTTCTGGATCGAGAAATAATTACTAACTTTGCAGCACGATAATGTGGCTGAGAACAGGGGCGCTGCACGGCGTGCAGTAAATCCCTGACGGCAGATTCGCTCATGCAGATGTGAGCGGGTCGTTTTTTTCGGCGGTTAATAATATTCTTGTTTTAATAACTAAATATATAATCGGTATGAAGGTTGAGATGGAGTTTAACAAAGAGAAGGATGAGACCTTGGAGAATCTTACGGGGAAGATGGCGGACTATTTTGGTGGTGTGCAGCGGGTGTTGGATGACAACAAGCAGTTGCGGCAGCAGGTGGCCACGCAAAACGAGAGGATTGCGAAGCTGGAGGAAGCATTGGATCAGCAGAAAAAGGACGACGAGTGGTCGAGCCGGGTGACCTACGAGGCTGTTGTGGAGCAGATAGCGGCATGCGAGGATGCTAAGGAGCGCGACGAGGCGCGCAAACTGATCGAACCGCTGCTGAAGCATGCTCAGGCCAAGCAGTTCCGCAAGGACATCAAGAAGCGTGTGAAGGAGCTGAACGAGGAGAGCATCAACGACGGAGAGCCTGGCGTAGCTCCCGCCATATTGAGGACTGAGGAGGCAGAGGAACTGATGGGGTATTTGGTGGAGGCCGAGATCCTGAACGACGAGTGGCAGCCTAACAGACTGAGCGGGTCGGAACGGGCTCTGGTGGCCAAATCGGTGTGTGACCGTCTCGACATCAAGGAGGTGTGGCAGGTGTTCGGGCAGCTGTGGAATGAGAAGCCTGAGACGCTACGCAGCTACCTGAACAAGGCACTTGACCAGAAGAAATCGCTGAACTTCCAAGAAAGACTGAAAAATATTTTAGGCTGATAATCAGCCGTTTAGACTTATCCGTACCTGCTACGCGTACCTACTACGTAGCAGGTTTTTTTTGTGCCTTTGTCGTACCTTTGCACCGTCAACGATTGATTGGCGGTGCTCTTTGACATGCTGATACAACGACTACTCCGAAAGGCCGGAAGCAGTAGAGGATTAAAAACAACAAACCAATTTCAACAAAACAAAAATGGAAGTAAAGTTATTACGTGTGGTACGCCAGGGCGAGGCCTTCAGCGTACAGTCAAGTAAACAGGAGTCGGGCAGCCTGCTGAAGTGCAACATCGTGCTTCGCGAGCTGGGCGGTTCCAAGTTCGAAAACGAGTATGTGTGCGCCATGCTGGGCAATCTGGCGGCGTGCAGGTTCTACGAGGGTGATGTGGTTGCGGCCACCCTTCGTTTCTCTACACACGAATATCAGGGGCAGACTTTCCAGGAAGTCTTGGCCACGGAAATCGTGAAGGTAAAAAAGTAAAAAGGTAAAAAAGTAAAAACAATCCTGAGTTGAAGTGAGGAGGATGTTCCCGGGTAAATGCGCAAAGAATCTGACCTTCTTCTCGCAAAAATTCGACTCAAACAAAATGGAAACAACAAACATTCAAATTTTTACAAGTGATATTTTCGGCAAGATCCGAACTTGCCAAGTTAATAACCAAATCATGTTCGTGGGCAAAGACGTGGCTCAGGCGCTGGGATATGCAAAGAGCCGCAATGCCATTGCTGCCCATGTGGATGCTGAAGACACAAAGGACGCCCTGATTCAGGGCCCCCTTGGAGGTCCACAGAAGATGACCATCATCAACGAGAGCGGTCTCTACTCTCTCATCCTCTCTTCCAAGCTGCCGCAGGCGAAGTCCTTCAAGCGCTGGGTGACAAGTGAGGTACTTCCACAAATCCGACAGACGGGCGGCTACATCCCCACCAAGGATGCCGACGGCCGTCCACTCTCCAACGAGGAGATTATCGCCCGTGCCGACGCCATCGTAGGACGCACACTCCGAGTGCTGAACGAGGCTGCCGAGGACACGCTGACGGCGACGCAGGTGGCCAAGACGTTTAACATGACGGTCTGTGACTTCAACGCCGTGGTGCGCGACATGGGCATCCAGTACCGCCGCTTCGGCCACTGGAACATCTCGGACGACCTCGCCGACCGCGACCTGGTACGCTTCCGCACGCACGTATCCTATTCGTTGAAGGGGCAGAAGAAAATCTACACCTACATGACGTGGACGCTCGAGGGCCTGCGCTATCTGAACTCAAAACTGGGATACCCGAACTTTTGAATTAAGAGTTAAGAATTAAGAGTTTTTGAATTAAGAGTTTAGAATTAAGAATTAAGAGTTGTCGCGCTATGCGCGATTAAGAAGTAGAAATTTAGAATTGGCTACATATGCGCGATTAAGAAGTCGAAATTTAGAATTATGGAAGCAAGTGAGATTCTGATTGAGAAGCTGAAGGAGTTTGAGGGTTTCTGTCGCGATGCCTACCGTGACGTGGCAGGCGTGCTGACCATTGGCTACGGTCATACGGGCCCGGATGTCAGGCAGGGCGACCGCATCTCGAAGTACGGTGCCGAGCAGTTGCTGAAGAGTGACGTGGGTGAGTGCGAGGCGGCGGTGCGTCGGCTGCATGTGGCTCGCACGCAGGGTCAGTTCGACGCGCTGGTGTCGTTCGCGTTCAACCTGGGCATCGGCCGACTGAACGGCTCAACCCTGTTGAAGACGATACGCAATGGCGGTTCGAAGGCCCAGATCACACGCGAGTTCAAGCGCTGGGTGTATGCCGGGGGCAAGCCGTTGCCTGGCTTGGTGAAACGTCGCGAATGGGAAGCAAAACGATTTTTTGAATAATGAGCGTATATACTATTTTTTTTAAGGACGGGGATAAGACGAAGTATCTCCGTCCTGTCCTGACGAGAGAGGAGTATTTGGCGCTTCGTGGCACTGGCGAGCAACAGGCGACGCTGAAGGCCGTTCGCAGCGGTGACGAGAGCAGGAAAAACAGTCTGGTGCAGATGAACTACTCGTGTCTGCCGAATCCAGACGGCTCGCTGAAGGGCTCGAAAACGGCTTCCATGTCGGTGGGTATGGATATCGACTTCAAGGCGCCGAAAGAGCTGTCGGCAGAAGAGCGCGCAAAATGGCTGGCGAAGCAGATGGCGGGCGTGCCAGAGCTGGTATTGAGTAAAAAGGATAATCTGGGCTTGCTGATGCTGGAGCGGTCGGCCACGAAGGGTTATCACTTGGTGTTCCGCCGTCGTCCCGAGCTGTCGCAGGAGGAGAATCTCCGTTGGGCCAGTGAACTGCTTGGCGTGGAGTTTGATGACAAGGCGAAGGATATCACGAGGGTGTTTTTCACAACGACAGCCGACGAGAATGAACTGCTCTTCTTGGACGATGAGATTTTTGAGGCGACTCCGGCAGGGGTGGGTGACACGCAGGGGACAGTTGCAGCGTTCTTGCTTGGGCAAGCGTCCCAAGGGGCCGAGCACCCGTGTGTCACAACGTTACAGTGTTACAGTTCCGAAATAACTTACGACCCGGAGGCGAAGTACAACGGGGTGCTGTTTAAGGACATCATCCAGAAGTACTGGGAACTGTTTAACGACGGCAAGGAGCCTGTGGAGGGCGACCGTAATGCGCTGACGTTTGAACTGGCGGTGACCATCCGTAGCATCTGCGGCTACTCCTTAGAGAAACTGATGCAGATTATTCCGAATTATTGGGCGAAAAGTAAACAAAAAG
>JAEEGI010018791.1_pt1 | contig 14016 bp, 3 predicted proteins | sample 8958751 | NCBI WGS metagenome assembly JAEEGI01 (sample SAMN16246545, study PRJNA631951) | gut metagenome | biome: gut microbiome; feature: rumen; material: KS-attached | host: Bos | place: Iran: Karaj | collected 2018-10
ACAAATGTAAACCTTTATTCATGCCGGCATGAATAAAGCAGTCATCGCGATGACTGTCATCTGAAAGAATCCCTTATCCGTGAAAATTCGTGGAATCCGTGGTCGTTCTTGAAAGTGAAGAGTGAAGAGTGAAGAATCTGGGGGAATTGTGCTGATGTTTCCACTTTTTTGCTTATCTTTGCACTCAAAAATAGGAAATACGCTTATCAACTATGGGAACAAGAAGAACAATGATCATGCTGCTGGTGCTGCTGGGAGGGGTGCTCGCTCCTGTGAAGGCACAGACATGGAGCCGAGGTGATGCACCCGTCATCTCTGTCGTGAGTACTGTTGAAACGAACGGGCAAGCCGGAGAGAGGGACAGCGACCATCGTGACATCTACGTGATAGACATGGGCACATACAACGCGGAGACAGGGGATTATGAAGGTGCGAGGAAGTACTCTTTCGACCTCTGCCTTGATAAAGCCGTGGACTATCCGGTGAGCGTGGAGCTGTCGGGGCATGGCATGGATCAGTATGCTTCGCTCACGCTGGAAGTGAAGCGAACGGAGAGTGACGCATACGACGCCGTGAAGGTGGTGACATTTGCGCCGGGAGAGACACGCAAGACCATTTATGTCTCAGATATATATCCCAGCATGTTCCCCATCGTGGGGCGTAGACCGGTGTATGTGGAGCTGCTGTTCCCCAGCCGTGCCACGCTCGATGTGAACCTGGTGGAGATGGTGTTCGACTTCAACAGCCCGCCTGGCGAGGACAACACCTTCTCTGAGAGCTACAACACCATAGGAGGGAACTATGCCGTGCCGCTGATGACGCAGGACAGCTATGGGTTCCTGTTTATGCAACCCCATAACGACGAGACGGGCAAGGATGCCTATGTGCGAGTGAATCAGGACACACGCTACAGCTTCACCGTTGGCAACGTCGACTTCGACGCCCTGGACGAGGAGCTGCCTACGGCCTTGCCGTCGACGACCCACGTAGTGGGCTTCGTGCCCCGGCAGCAGCAGAACACACGGTCGAGCAGCTTCGCCGTGGTCCATCGCTTCAACCAGGGCGAGTGCGTCAGGGACAGACGTGAATACTCCACTGAGGTGGGAGCGGGCAGCACGAGGGAGTTCACGCTGATGAGCTCAGTCAGCAGTGCCGGTTCTTTCTTCAGTGCCGGCTCTACCGACGACACGGCACCCACCACGCTCACAGCCGATGACATCACTGCCTACGAGGGTGAGAACACACGGTTTGAGCTCGTCCATGCCGTGCCCTATATAAATAATGTGTCGACCTCGGAACAGTCGTACACCACGGGACAGCAGATGGACGTGCATTTCATGATAGACAACTGGCGCTTCTGCTACACGTTCTACAAGGAGACGCTGCTGCAGCAGCTGTTCGTCACCTTCGACCATGGCGTGACGCACCTGCCGCTGACGAGTGCCACCATGAGCAATGGCATGGTGACAGCCAGCGTCAAGGCTCCTGCCGAGGCAGGCAGCTACTGCCTGGAGATAGGCGTGGCGGTGAACGACTATACCGATGGTGATCAGGTTGCCACGCAGGACTATTACCCAGCAACGGCCTTTACCAATGTCACTGTGGCAGCAGGCACAGCCGCATTCGTGCCCATCGGGCAGATACATATTGCCGGTGTGCCCGACGTCATCCACTACACGACCGAAGACACCCACCGCAGCTATCAGGCCTACGCAGCCATCACGCCTGTCACTGCCACGTGTCAGACAGGCACCTGGAGCATCGCCCGTAGTGACGGTGAGGAAGATGATATCCTTGGCATCGACAGCGACGGCCGCCTCACCTTCCGTGCTGAGAACATCGGCCTGTGGGGCTTTGAATATGGCTTTGCCAAGTCGGGAGAGGTGACCATCACCTTTGTGAGTGACGAGTATCAGTACCGCATAGCCAAGGGTGAGAACCCCGATGTGGCAGACTACACGCTGACGAAGAAGGTGACACTGCTGCCCGCCGTGCCGAGTGGCATCACGTTCTACTATGACGACCAGCAGCAGGATGTCTATGGACTGTCGCGAGACGTGGTGGTGGACTATCAGTTTGAGGCCGACGAGACGTGGAGCCTCGCCACTGAGGGCACCACTAACATGACGGTCACTGCCAAGGACGGAGTGACACGCACGCTGGAGGGCATCGATGTCAGCAAGCTGCAGAGCGAACGGAAGGACGGCGTGCTGCATGTGTATGTGCCGCTGACGCTCAACGACCATGAGTACAGCCTGCTGGAGCGTCATGGGAAGAGCTCGCAGCTGGTGTGGACGGTGAAGACCGACATCAGCCTGCCCTTCACCAACAGCATCAGCCACACGGACTACACCCTCGCCACCTTCCGCTATATCAACTATGCCTATGACCCCGTGCGCGTGGATGCCTGGGCGAAGACCTCCTCGCCCGTGTACAGCGACATCGTGAAGGGACAGACCGACTATGTGGTCACCCATGCCTATAACCTCCCGAAGGATGCCTACTTCATGGTGCACTGGGACATCAAGAGCGATGAAAAGTGGGATGGCCATTCGAGCTATAACTACACGAACAAGCGTCAGGAGACGTGGGAGTCGACACAGGGCATGGACGCCAAGCCCGACTGGCTGCAGCTCCTGGACCGTGGCGACGGCTACTATGATGCGAAGATCATCGTGCCTGTGGAGACGGAAGACTGTGAGGGAGAGATGATGCCCGTCGTCATCTCCACCGGTGCCTCGAGCGAGGCTGGCGAGAATGGCTATGGCGACTACGGCGTGAGCAGCTACCGGCACTATACCGTGTTTGGCAAAGACGACTTCAAGACATACGTCGCGCGTCCTTACAGCGCCCTTGACGACACGACGCTGGAGCTGACCGACGGCAGCACGCCGCAGCTCAGCGATGAAGCCCAGATGGCAGCCTTCAGCAGTGCACTCACTGACGACAGCAGAGACCTGTTTGATGCCATCGCCAGTGTGCGCAAAGGCAACATCCTGGCCATCAGCAATGCCTTCGAGGGTGAGACCAACTCCTATGCCGGTCACTGGGCTGCCCGCGAGACGCAGATCATCGTCACCGGAGGCAAGCTGGGTGGCGACACCATACGCCTGAACAACAGCGAAGGCGGCTACCTCTACTTCCCCATTGCCGATGCCACGTACAAGATAGAAGTCATCAACGAGACGTTCGGTGCACACCGCACCTTCAGCTACACCACCCACGACCTGAAGCAGAAGAAGAACCTATACGTTTACTACAGCATGGCGGAGGCCTACATGCAGAACGCCCAGGCGGAGCAGTTCGTGCAGCCCCAGTTCGTTGACTTCGTCTATACCACGAAGAGCGGAGAGACCAAGACCATCCATCACAAAGAGAAGAAGACCCAGTGGTTCTACGAGCCCGATGACATCGTGGGCTTCTTCCTGCTGAACGATAAGAATGAGGTCGTCTATAACTCGCTGAACTATTACCACGCCTCCATCGACAACTACACACGGCCCTTCTTCACCGCCTCCGTCTTCCCCAGCGCAGGCAGTTATAGCAGTTTCCTGGAGGGCAGGAGCAACATGATAGACGAGATAGAAGACCGCAACCCCGTGATACGTAATGTCATCTTCGAGGAAGACGGCTACATCCACCTCTCGCTGCATAACATCATGGGTGAGGCCGTGACCAATGCCCACGTCAACTATGTGGCTGTAGATGGCGAGGGAAGACCTGCCGATGGCCATGCAAGAGAGCAGGTAGATGCCGACGGCCGTGTGGAGCTGCCCTTCCGCACTGTGGTGACCGACCCCCTGACGAGCAGCCTCTACCTGGAGGTGGTGGCCGAGGGCTATGAGCCCAAGTTCTATAAGTACAACGCCACGAGCCAGAGCTACCGTCACAGTTTCAGCGCACAGCCCACCAATGAGGTCGACCTGGTGCTGGAGAGAGCCGACGAGGCCATCAGCAAGATCTGCCGTGCCGACCTGATGAGCATTGTGGAAGCCAATGCCGACACCACCGCCGTCACCTTCGCCATTACCGATCTGACAGGCTATAACCTCGTTGACAAGGTCAGCTACAAGGAGAGCGGTCCGCTGGGAGGTCCCAAGAGCATCTATGCCATTCAGAACACGCAGGGTGTCTATGGCTTTGTGAAGCGCTGGGAGGGTGAGAAGTTCCTGCAGCTGGACCTCACCTTCCGGAAGGAGGATGCTGCGCAAGACTACAGCAAGATGACCCTCTCAGGCTTCGGCAACAAGAAAGACGTAGAGCCCACGCAGTGGCAGGAGATCAAGATGACAGACACTGGTTTCGAGCATGACTACATAGACGCCACCTTCAACCTTGTGGACTTCGTGCCCAACGAGAAGATGGCCATCCCCATGCTGAAGGTGGGGCTGGCCGACTTTGCCCAGCTGCCCAAGCTGCACAACGAGGAGCTCGACATAGACTCCATAGCCCGTAATACCGACATCAAGATCCGTACCAATCCCACCTTCAACCCCGCCGACATCGGTACTGAGAGCAAGAAGCGAGACTGCGACCTGGGCGAAGACAACCAGGAGCTGTTCAACGAGATCGACTTCGACTTCCCCGAGGTCATGGGCTTCCAGTTCCAGGTGAAGAAGGTGGGCAACCACTTCCAGGTGCGTGGCGTCTACTCGAAGAACTTCCTCCCCGGAGGTGACGAGGCCGACATGGTGGACTCGTTCACCGAGGAGATGATGGACTATGCCAACCAGTTTGACAAGGTGTTCAAGGACTGTGTCGATGCCTGCACGGGAGGCTCCGGTGGTGATGAGGACTTCGACTTCCTCTATGGCAACGACCCGCTCTTCGCAAAGAACGACGCTTTCATCGGCATCCGTGCCTTCATCTCGGGTGTGGCCTATATCGGTCCGAAGGGAGAGTTCATGATGAACTTCCACGATGGCGGCATCAAGCTCGAGATGTCGGGTGAATACACCCACAAATGCTCGTTCGGCATCGGCTCGTTCGGTGCCAAGCTCTCAGGTGAGTTGTCGACTCAGCTGAAGCTCATCAACCACAAGGCCGCTGCAGGCGATGTCTACAACTTCAGTCTCAACGTGATGGTAGAGAATGAGGTGAGGGCTGAGATCGTGGCATGGGCCACTGCCGGACTTAACATCCTCAACCTGGTGAAGGCCGAGGTAGGCGTGCGAGGTGGTGTGTCGGCCACCTACCAGTCGGGTATCTCCTATCCGCTGGTGGGCAATGCCGGCAGCAACAGCGTCTATGGCGGTCATAAGCTGTCGTTGCGCTCAGGCATGTTTATCTATGCCGATGCCCGCTTCCTGTGGTGGAAGAAGCACTGGGAGAAATGGTTCTTCAAGTACTCGAAGGACTTCTGCTGGCCTGACGACTCGTCGAACCCCTATAGTGACAGCTTCGTCTATGGTCCCAGCCTGTTCAGTGTCAAAGCCATCGGTGGACGTGAATGGCGCAAGGTGAAGCCACGTCGTGTGGTGGACCTGGGACAGACGTTGATGAATGACGTGTCGGGGCTGGCCAGTCCGCGCCTGTTCAATGGAGGCACCAGCATCATCTATAACAAGCTGAACGATGCTACAGACTATAACGACGACCGCCTGATGATGCGCACCATTGCTGGTGGTGCCGACACAGACATTAATCCGCAGGCCACAGGCGCAGCCTTTGCCTTCGATGTGGCAGAGCGTGGTGACAAGGGCATAGCAGCCTTCGAGCAGTATCGCACCAGCGACCTCAGCACGCAGGACGTGGAGGGCAGCACCTCGATGGATGCCATGAACGAGATGAGCTGCAACGTGGATGTCGTGGCCTCGCTCTGGAACGGCTCGTCGTGGCAGAGCACAAACGTCTCTCAACTCTCAACCCTCAACTCTCAACCCTCAACTCTCAACTCTCAACTCTCAACCCTCCGCTCGAGCTCTGCTCGCTTGCTACCAAAGGGACGCAAGAACTCCCCCCAGGCCAATCTCTCGCCTCGCGTAGCTGTGCAGGATGATGGTAAGGCCGCCGTGGTATGGCTCAGCGGAACGCCCATGGCCACTGCTGCCGACAGTGATGAAGACCGCCAGCAGTACCTTGTGGGCAGCTATATGCTCTCGCGCTATGACGGTGAGCAGTGGAGTGAGCCCATCGAGCTGGCCAAGCTCAACCAGAGCTTCATCGTGAGCGATCATCGCATGGTGATGCATGGCGACTCGCTGCTCATCATCATGGAACATCAGGACGAGATCAGTTCGGAGGACAACCCCTACATAGACTATATCTGCGTCACGCCTAAGAATGCCGTCAGCATGCAGATGGGCGTGGAGCGTGGTCGTAACCCGCAGGTGGTGCGCATGGGCGATGTGAACATGGTGGGCTATCTCACTGAGCGTCCCGACTCCACGCAGGACATCCGCCTGCGCAGTGTAGACATGGCCAACAGCCCCGTCGCCACCACTGACGCCTATGCACGGCTGGGCAAGCGCAGCGTCAACGCCTTCAAGCTCACCGCCACTGAAGATGCTGCCTCGCTTGACGACCTGGCACTGGTCTGGACACAGTCGGTGCTCAATCCTGCGACCAACGAGGCCGACTCGTGGCTTTGTGCCGGACGCTTTGGCAAGAGTGGCTCACAGCTCTATGTCTCATATCCCGAGCAGGTGGTGCGTATACCCGATGACTTCACTGCCAGTGCCTTCGACGGCTATATCGACCAGGACAACCTTCACGTGGTGTATGCCCTCAGTGATGTCGACAATGACGGTACGGCAGTCATACAGAAGGACGTGAAGTTCACGAATGCCATCCGTGTGAAAGACTGTGTCATCACTGCCGCCAACGCCACGAACAGTGGGCAGATACCCTTCAAGCTGAGCGTGCAGAACACAGGTTATGCTCCCGTCACCGCCATCACCGCTGAGATAGGCTCCACCGCCGTGGAGTTCACCGACCTGAACCTGCTGCCTGGCGAGACAGCTGATCTCTCCGGCTACTTCGCCATCAATCCAGGGAATTATGACGGTAGGGAGGAGATGGAGGTCACGGCATGGTTTGGTAATATGAGTGCCCGCCTGGCACCACGCAGGAGCCTGGCTCAGAATAGCTCAATGCCCGAGATGCCCCGCCTTGTGCAGCGAAGCATCATGCCTCGCCATGAGGCAGCAGCCCGTCGTGCAGCCCGTCGTGCTGCCACAGATCCGACGATGACAGCCACGGCAACCCTTGACTGCCAGGTGCAGGCCACTGACCTGAGTTGCACCGTGGTGAATAATCGCATACGTGACACTCGCAACACGATTATTGCCAAGGTCACCAACTGCTCGCCGCTGCCGCTGCTTGAAGGACAGACGGTCACTGTAGGGCTCTATGCCTCGACAGTAGACACTGAGCCAATGGCAGGCACCAGCCTTGTCACCATCCCCACGGGTGAGCTATATGCCGGTGGCAAGCCCCTCTCGAAGGTCGTACGCCTGCAGGCCGACGACCTGCCCGACGACCAGCAGGTGTTTATCAAGGTGGTGGTGAGTGATGCTGAGGGTAACGTCGTCACCGACGTGCAACCCGAGAACAACCATGTGCCCGTGATGCTCTATGCCCAGGACGGCAATGTGATGACGCTGCTGGGCGATGCCAACGGAAATGGTGATGTCAACATGGCCGATGCCGTGGCAGTGGTGGACTACATCCTGGGCAGACTGTCGGGAAAGTTCCTGGTGAACGCTGCCGATGTCAACTTCAACGGAGAAATCACCATCAGTGACGCCGTAGGTATCGTGAAGATCATTCTAAGTGGGAGAACAAATAAATAGGAAGACAATGAAGAACTTACTGACAACACTGGCAGCACTGCTGATGGGCTCGGGTCCGGTGATGGCACAGACCGACGAGGTGGTGAAGGAACTGAACAGGTCGGGCTTCTGGATGCCCTATGTGCAGTGGCTGCAGAGCGATGAACGGATGGAGGGCTACCTCTCGAACCTGAGTGACTACAGCATTCCGGCGATGGAAAGCACGCTGGAGTGGATGGAGAGAGACCATGAGCGTGCCAAGGCCCTGCTGGATGCCCGTAAGGACATCGTGGGCAGGAAGAAAGGCAAGAAAGCTACCGCCCTTCTGGAGAGGCATTTCACTGACGTTGCCATGGCGATGAAAGCCTTCGATGCTGCTGCGGCTGCAGAGAAGCGCATCGGGCGGATACAGTCGGCCATCAAGCACGAGATCAAGACACGTCCTGAGGCTACGATGCCTTCGGGCCGGCTGAATCATTTCAGTTTCTCGAACGGTAATGGCTTTGCGGGCTATCATGAGGAGGTGACCTTAGACAGAAATGACAACGGCACGGGCGGGAAGCTCTCCATGAGGGTGCAGCGTATGAGGATGCCGGAGGAGATGGACAAGAAACCCCAGACCGTGGAGGTGGCTGACTCGGTGCTGCAGCGTGTCAGGGACATCATTGAAGCAGGAAAGCTGTATGAGGTGGGAAAGAACTATATGTCGGACGTCGAGATCATGGACGCCAGCAGCTGGTCGATGTACCTCGGCTTTGAAGAAGAAAACATCTTCTCCGGTGGCTATGCTGCCGGTCCCGACCACTCCGACACGCTCAGTGAGGTGATACAATACCTCAAGGGCATCGCGGAGGCAGCGAAGGGTGAAGACGACCCTGATAGTTCAGAATAATCAATCACTGTAAAGGAATAAAAAGGTATGAAGAGGCTCTGCTTATTGGTATGCATGACTGCCGCTGTGCTCGCAGGCAACGCACAAGAGACGATCGGCGACAAGGTGTCGCATCTGGGTGTCTATGACGATGAGTTCTGGCTGGGTGATGTCACCCTGCTCGACGGCCCGCTCAAGAAAGCACGCGACCTGAACGTTAGGACGCTGCTGCAGTATGACTGTGACCGGTTGCTGGCTCCCTATCGCAAGGAGGCCGGTCTGGAACCCAAGGCGAAGGCCTATCCCAACTGGGACGGGCTGGACGGACATGTGGGTGGCCACTACCTGACGGCGATGGCGATGAACGCTGCCATGGGTAATGAGGAGTGCCGACAGCGCATGGAGTATATGATCAGCGAGCTGCAACTCTGTGCCGATGCGAACGTGAAGAACCACCCGGAGTGGGGCAGGGGCTACGTGGGCGGCATGCCTAACAGCGAGCGTATCTGGAGCAACTTCAAGAAAGGCGACTTCGGTGTGTACTCCGGTGCGTGGGCCCCGTTCTATAATCTGCATAAGATGTTTGCAGGCCTGCGTGATGCATGGACATACTGTGGCAACGAGCAGGCGAAGAAGCTCTTCCTGGGCTTCTGCGACTGGGCCATCGACCTGACGGCAGGCCTCAGCGACGAGCAGATGGAACGCATGCTGGGCAATGAGCACGGTGGCATGAACGAGGTGCTGTACGATGCCTACTGCATCTCTGGCTGTCAGGAGAAGTATCTCGACGTGGCCAAGCGTTTCTCGCATCGTCGGCTGCTCACTCCGATGATGCAGCGCGTGGACTGTCTGGACAACATGCACGCCAACACGCAGGTGCCCAAGGTAGTGGGGTTCGAGCGCATCAGCAACAATTCGGGCAATGAGAGCTACCACGAAGCAGCCCAGTTCTTCTGGGACATCGTCACAGGGCAGCGCTCGCTGGCCTTCGGCGGCAACTCGCGCCGCGAGCACTTCCCCAGCAAGGATGCCTGTATGGACTTCATCAATGACATTGACGGTCCCGAGACCTGTAACACCAACAACATGCTGAAGCTGACGGAGCTGCTGCACCACCGTAACCCGGAGGCCCGCTATGCCGACTACTATGAGCTGGCGCTGTTCAACCATATCCTCTCGTCGCAGCATCCTGAGCATGGAGGCTATGTGTACTTCACACCCGCCCGTCCGCGCCACTACCGCAACTACTCAGCACCCAACGAAGCCATGTGGTGCTGCGTGGGTACGGGTATGGAGAACCATAGCAAGTACGGACAGTTCATCTATACCAGGAAGGGCGATAACCTCTTCGTGAACCTTTATGTGGCATCAGAGCTTAACTGGAAAGACAAGGGTTTCGTGCTGCGTCAGGAGACCGCCTTCCCTTATGCTGAAACCAGCCGCATCACGATCACTGAGGCTCCTTCGGGGAAGGCGGGGAATAGGACCTTTACGCTTCAGGTGCGCTATCCCGGCTGGGTGAAACCCTATGATTTCCAGGTGAAGGTGAACGGCAAGCCGGTGGGTACCGACCTTGGCGTGGGAGGATTTGAAGGAGTGTTCGGACTCGTCACAGGCCCGTCGAGCTATATTCCCATCACCCGCAACTGGAAGAAGGGTGACGTGGTGGACATCGAGTTCCCCATGTACAACTATATCAGGTATCTGCCCAACGAGCCACAGTACATCGCCCTCATGCACGGTCCCATCCTGCTGGGCATGAAGACAGGAACGGAGGATATGGCTCACCTGATAGCCGATGACAGTCGTTTCGGCCAGTATGCCAGCGGAAAGAAGCTGCCTGTCAACGAGGCTCCTATCCTCGTCAACGACAAGATCGAGGAAATAGCCAACCAGTTGCAGCCTGTGGCAGGCAAGCCCCTGCACTTCACCCTCGCTACGAAGATGGAGAATGCCATTCATAACGAGCTGCAGCCTTTCTTCGAGATTCACGACTCGCGCTATATGATGTACTGGCTCGCCCTGTCGGAGAACAGCTACAAGAGCTACCTCGACAACCTCGCCCGTCAGGAGCAGGAGCGTCAGGCACTGGAGGCACGTACCATCGACAAGGTACAGCCAGGCGAGCAGCAGCCTGAGACCGATCACAAGATGGAGACTGACCGCTCGCAGACGGGTAACACCAATGATGTGTTCTGGCGTGATGCCCGCGATGGTCATTACTTCAGTTACCTGATGCAGACGGCGGGACGTACTGACCTGCAGCTGCGCCTGATGTACTGGGGCGTGGGTGAGTGGAAGAGTCATGAGTTTGACATCATGATCGACGACCAGCTCCTCAGGAGCATCAACAATACGGGTAAGTACCGTGTGTCAGAGTTCAAGTACGAGACCTACGACATCCCCGCCGAGATGCTTCAGGGCAAGACTCAGGTACGCGTGAAGTTCGTGGCCAAGCCCGGTAAGCAGATAGGTGAAATCTATGGTGTGCGACTCATAAAGAAAGATTAGGGCTATGACATACACAAAGAAGCATCTGCTGCTGATCGCCTGCCTGCTGCAGACCCTCTGCGGTTGGGCACAGACAGCGCATGACTGGGAGAATCCCGCCGTGCTGAGTATCAATAAGCTGCCGTATCACGCCACGTTGCAACTGCCGTCGAAGGAGAAGGACTGTGGTGAGATTATCTCGCTCGACGGGCAGTGGTTGTTTCACTGGAGCCGTAATCCGGAGGAAAGACCTGTCGACTTCTACAAAGAGGATTATGATGTGAGCGGTTGGGACAGGATCACTGTGCCGGGCAACTGGCAGACACAGGGCTACGGCACCCCGATCTATATCAACATCAACTATCCCTTCGTGAGAAACCGCCCCAGCGTGACCAGTGAGCCCCCGAAGGACTGGACAGCCTATGAGAACCGCAATCCCGTGGGATCGTATGTGACGAATGTGGATGTGACGAAGGAGATGCTGGCCAAGAACCTCATCCTCCACTTCGGTGGGGTCCACTCCGCGATGTATGTCTGGGTGAATGGTCAGCAGGTGGGCTACAGCCAGAACTCGATGTCGCCGGCAGAGTTTGACGTGACGAGATACCTGCGTGAGGGCAGGAACAAGCTTGCCGTGGAGGTGTACCGCTGGAGTGACGGGTCGTATCTCGAAGACCAGGACATGTGGCGCTTGAGTGGTATCTTCCGTCCTGTGCAGCTGTGGGTGAGACCACTGGTGCATATCAGCGACTACAGTGTGACGGCAGAGCCTAATGCCGACTATACACAGGCTAGGGTCACGGCTGACATCAGCCTCTGCAATGTAGGCAGCAAGAAAGTGAAAAAGCTACAGACAGTGCTGCGGATAGAGGGGCAGGACATCGCGAGGGACGTGAAGCAGATAGCTACAGGCGACACCACGACCGTCAAGATGGACTATACCATCGACAGCCCCCGTCTGTGGTCGGCGGAGAAGCCCCATCTCTATCCTTTCAGTGTGGAGCTGCGTGATGAGCGTGGGCGTGTGATCGAGCACTTTGACTATCATCTGGGCGTGAAGAAGGTGGAGATAGCAGGTGAGGTGTTCAAGATCAACGGGAAGAACGTGAAGCTGCGTGGCGTGAACCGTCATGACCATCATCCCAGGACAGGCCGCTATGTGGACGATGCCACCTACGAGAAGGATATCCGGCTGATGAAACAAGCTAACGTCAACTTCCTGCGTACCTCGCACTATCCCGACCGCGAATACCTCTATGAGCTCTGCGACCGCTGGGGCATCTACGTCATGGACGAAGCCAACCACGAGACCCACGGCTATGGCTATGCCAACAAGGTGATGGGTGAGGACCTGACGTTCCAGCAGGCACATGTGGACCGTGCCGAGTCGGTGGTGAAGCGTGACCGCAATCATCCCTGCGTCATCCTCTGGAGCCTGGGCAATGAGGGTGGGGTAGGACCAAACATCGAGGCGATGTATCAGAAGGTGCGCGAGCTGGATGGGACACGTCCGCCGTTCTATGACAGTGACCGCCGCTATTCGTCGATCTGGGATGACAGCTATCTCTATCCCGATGATCTGCGCAGGAATGCCCAGCAGGTCACTGACAAGCCTTTCATGATGCGCGAGTATGCGCATGCCATGGGTAACTCGGTGGGTAACCTGCAGGAATACTGGGATGTGATCTATGCAGACTCCAGTATTTGTGGAGCTGCCATCTGGGACTGGGTGGACCAGGGGTTGAGGCCTACCCCCGGCCCCTCCCGAAGGGAGGGTGGAGCTGTATCACCTATAAGAAAGAATGGCGAGGACTTTCTCTATGGTGGTGACTTTGGGGATAAGCCTAATGACGGGCCTTTCTGTCTCAATGGACTTATCGGACCTGACCGTAAGCCACATCCTCACTACTATGAGGTGCAGCATGTGTATCAGCCCATCAGTTTTGTGCTTGAAAGGAGAGGAGAAGGTGCGACGGCAGGAGTAGGCGACAGGATACGGCTTGTGAACCGTGACCAGTTTACGGACCTTGACGAATATGACTATACCTATAAGTTGCTGAGTGGCGGAGACAGCATTGCCGGAGGCAGGCTGAAGCTGGATGGCGACTACCTGGCGCTGCCGCAGATGAAGAGAGGCTTCGAATGCTTTCTCAATGTGTCGGCCCGTCTGCGCAAGGCAACGCCTTGGGCTCCTGCGGGCTTTGCCGTTGCCAGTGAACAGTTTCTGATGTCTGAGTTCAAGACCGTGAGAGTCAGTGATGAGAAAGCTCCGACACTGGCGGCAACGCCTGATGCCGTCACCGTCAGCACGAAGACCTCTACCATCACGATCGATGCCAGCGGAGCACTTACCAGTTGGGTGGTCGGTGGCGAGGAGCTGCTGACGGCTCCGCTGGAACCCTACTTCTGGAAGCCAGAGAACGACAACCAGCATGCTGCGAGCTTTGCCCGTAGGGTGGCAGTGTGGAAGGATGCTGCCGCCCGGCGTACCGTGCGCTCGTTCAAGACGAAGAGCAACGAGAACACGGTCACTGTCACCGTTGACTGCAGCCTGCCCGTGGGGGCTGACTACACCTTGGAATATACCATCTTTGGCAATGGCGAGGTGGAAGTCGATGCCGACTATCGTCCCACAGCCAGCGACATTCCCCTGATGCCGAAATTCGGTATGAGGATGCGTCTGCCCAGCAGCTACACACAGGTGGAATACTATGGCCGTGGACCCTGGGAGAACTATCCTGACCGCAAGCTGTCGGCTTTCGTGGGTCATTATAAGATGGCGCTCTCCGACTTTGAGACGGAGTATATCCATCCGCAGGACAATGGCAACCGCTGTGACGTGAGATGGCTGGCGCTCTCCTCTTCCGAGAGAACCCTTCGTGT
>JAEEGI010018797.1_pt1 | contig 14010 bp, 6 predicted proteins | sample 8958751 | NCBI WGS metagenome assembly JAEEGI01 (sample SAMN16246545, study PRJNA631951) | gut metagenome | biome: gut microbiome; feature: rumen; material: KS-attached | host: Bos | place: Iran: Karaj | collected 2018-10
AGTGAGCACTTGTTTTAGTTGTTGATATAATAGGATTAGTTATTGACACACAAACATAGTGGCACCTGTCGGGTCACTCTATTATTATGCGGAGGGTGGACTGGCCTTGGGGCGAGGCGAGGGTGGCCGTGTAGACTCCTGCGGGCAGGCTGCGCATGGGCAAAGCAAAACGATGGGTATAGACTGCTGTGTGCAGCACCTCACGGCCTGCGGCATCGTGCAGCGTCAGCGTCAAACCCTGCAATGGCACTCCCGGGTCTATCACCACATCGGGCATTTCTCCATTGCGGGTGGGAATGGGCACTATGGCGAAGTTCATCCTCGCGGGGGCAGGAGCTATGCCTATGGGCTGTTGGTGCGAGGTGTCGGGCATCTGGTCGCCTGTGTAGAAGTACACAGGGTCGGTCCAGGCTGTCCACATCACCGTGTCGTGCAACGGGCAGGCGTGATGGCACTTGGCACGGAGCCGCGCCTGATAGTAGATGTCCTGACTTAGGCCGAACAACTCCATAAAGCGACGGCTTGTGGTGTCTATCCGCAGACTGTCTATCGGCTTGTCGTATGGGCCATAGGCTATCTGGTAAAAGGTATGTCCATCGGCGGTGTCCCACATCAACGTAGCCGCTCCCGCGTTGATGCCCGCAAAGGCAAAACCCTCCACCTCCGGGCAGGAGAAACTGTCCGTGTCGGGGATTGCATATATTGGGAAGATACACTCAATCATAGGACAACGCAAAGGCCAATGTCCACGCAGATAACCAAGGCGCAGACTGTCATTCACCAACCAACCTATCCAAAAAAAATCCTCTCTTATAATGTTAGTGTCACAATCATGTATGTGATTACTATGTACAAGTCCAATACCATAATGACCACCACCTTGCCGAGTAACAATCTTGCCCAAATAGACTGTGTCGGAGACCTGTATTGGATGTTCGAAATAAAGGGAATACACCGGGAAAACAGTATCCATCTCCTCACATATGCTGGGGTGTTCGTACGAAATGTAGTGGTCGTATGGGCGATGGCTGACCGCTGTAACAGGTCGCGTGAAGTAATAATTTGGGTGCTGGAAATCTCTGTCATGAACCATTACCAACACACCTCTTACCTCAAGAGAGTCCCGAACCGCACTATTGGAGAATTTCATGTCGATATTTAAACCCGTTACAACCGAATTAGGGAGGACATGTCTATAGGTTTGACATTGTCCTTCATAAAAAACACTGTCTCCTTGCCCCCTATGGAGGAGATGGTATCGAAAAGAGGAATCTCTGAGGATGGTGGGAGTGATGGAACTCATCAGGAAAGGATTGATAGTATCCTGAGCCTGCAAAGTGCAGAACGAGACCAAAAGACTGATTAAAAAGATGATTCTTTTCATAAAGTTGTTTTTTGATTGACCTTGTTCTAAATTATCATTTTCCATTAAGACACAAAAGTCTCGTTTCGTTACACTTTTTTAACTTTATTTAAGTTTTTTTCTCTTTGCATTTTTGTTGATTGCATATCATTCTACACTATATCTGTGACTTGGCATCTAAAGCATAGAAACTGAGAATAGCACAAAAAATGGAAGCCATTGAGATTGTGAGAAGATGTTTAATAGGGGAAAAAGGAGTGAAGGATATTTTATTGGATTTATTAAGAAGTTTGTACGTACTACAAATAAGTGGATATTTTATTAGAAACTAAAGTTTGACAAGTTCTTTTCAATATAGTTTGAGCTGTATCTGGTCTTGACAATGAGGTCTCAAAAGTCCCCAACGGGGACGACAGAACACAGACAGGGGTGTAAACCCCTGTACGAATGGTAGTAAAAGCGAACCCTAAAGGGGTGACACACCGGATGATGCTGACTATCTATAGCCCCTTCAGGGCTTTGTTTTATCGTCCATAAGTACGGGGGCTTGCGCCCCCGCCTAATATCTTTCAGTCCTTCGGACTTTTTAAAACACGTTAAGAAGGCAATGAATCATGCCTTTGGCCTTTTAGCCACTTGTCAAACTTCAGTTAAAAAAATAAATGGAAAGACTGACAATAACCGTTTTATCCTGTTCTCCATCCCGGCGACCGATAGGAACATGGCCGCTCTTCCTTCGCTCCTTAGTCCTCAGTTCTCCCATCGTTCTCCCATCGTTCTCCCATTTCAAAAGGAGAACTGAGGGGGAAACGAAGGTCGAAGGGTGGGTGAAAAAGCGAACCAAGGGCAGTGCGAAAGGGACTTGGATGCAGTTTTGTGGATAATACAATACCAGTCAAATAGCCGTTGTTTTTTCTAATGACAGCCATTAGAGAGGGACGAAATAACATGTTTTTTCGATTAAAAAAGGATTGCTATTCCCTAATGACCGATTCGGGTTTAATATATAACGCAGATTTTATGATTTTTATTTATTAATAAATCCTTGATATTTAATTTTTAGAGGTTACAATTGAAAATAATTTATTATCTTTGAACATGGATTTTATATCCATCACACACACTATTCATCTAACATTAAACCACTTACAAACTCCTTCATATCATTAAACACTAATAATCCTTGGTTATGAAAAAAAATCTGCAACAGACATTACTCCTCGCAGCCATATTGTTCGCCCCGTGGACGATACAGGCACAGTCGCTGAATGCCTATCGGTTTGAAACAGGTGTAGATAGTTCGAAGTGGATAACTTTGGACAGCAATGCCACCGTCATCTGGAACACGTATCGTGATGCTGCCGTTTCCAGCGTATATAATCTGGGATTCACTTTCCCGTTAGTGGAAGAGACCTACAGTCAGTTCTCGGTCAGTGCCGACGGTATCTTTAGGCTTGGGCCAGACGCCGCCGAACGGGATGGTGAGGCAGGACAGTTTACGGCAAGCAGCTACAACCTGTCGCTCCCCAAGATATGCGGTGTTACCCGCAATATGGGTACGGGAGCGGACGGCTATGTGAAGTACCAGCTGACGGGGTCGGCGCCTTATCGGGTCTTCGTGTGCGAGTTCTGCCTGTCGCCCTTCAGCGGCAGCGGACGCACGGCCGACGTGATGTGGCAAGTGCAGCTGCACGAGGATTCGTCGAGGGTGGTCATTGTGTATGGCCCCAACACCCCTATCACGACACCTTCCAGTTTTCAGACAGGTCTGGCTGCTGACTTCGACGACATCATTGTCATCGACCCCGTTACCCATACCGCCATTCACAGCACTGTGCCTTACAGCACCACCTATTACACTTGGCACGGGGCAAGCCGATACTATTCGTTCACCCGTATGCCTATCCCTTGTGCCAAGCCGGTCAGTGCCTCGGTGGAAAGACTGGAGCCCACCGTTGTCGGAATCAGCTGGGAGGATACAACCGACGCTGCCTCTTGGATAGTTCGGGTAGACACAAACGGGGCAATATACACATCGGCCAATGTGATTGACACTTCCGTTACATTCACCAGTTTAATCCCCGACAGGGACTATGTCTTCCATGTGGCCAGTGTCTGTGACGCAGAAAACATCAGTGCCTGGCGCAGGATTGGGTTCCGCACACCGTGCACTTACCTCGACAGGTTCCCCTACTTCGAGGATTTTGAGCATTACGGGTTTAGCACCTCCGACATCGCCTGCTGGCACACCGGCATAACCACCTTGGAGGGTTCCCCAGTCACCTCCAACGTCATAACCGCACGGGCTGAGGTAGGCGACGACACCGTCGGCCTGAGTCTATTTGGTTCTCTTTCTCCATCGTCAAGGTACTACTGCTGGGCTGCAATGCCGAGAGTTGATCGTTCGGTGGATGTTGCCGACTTGGAGGTCTCTTTTCTAATAATGCGTCCCAATACAACAGGGTACCTCAGCCAGTTGGTGGTGGGTGTCGCCTCCGACCCTGCTATACCTGGCGACTATCGGTTTGACTCCACCTTTGTGCCCATCGATACCATCGATGTCAGCGACGAGCCTATCCTCTCCTTTCATGCCTACTCGGTAACGTTTGAGAACTACACGGGGGACGGCAAATACATCGTCTTTCAGGCTCTGCCTCCACCGCCTAACGCGCCGATTCCCACCCATAACTCCCTTTTGCTTGACAACGTGATGCTGCGGACGGCTGCCGGATGCCCCACACCGCAGCGTGTCAGGGTGACCCGCACCACTGCCGACAGCGTATTTGCCACGTGGAACCAGGCAAGGACTGGAGATAGTAATGTGACGGACTGGCTGGTATATGTGGGCACTCCAGGTTTCCGCATCGAAGACGTTACACCCCAATTGGTGATTGGCAACACCTGTGCCATAGGCAACCTGAGCCCCGACACAGAATATGAGTTGGTGGTGGTGGCCAGTTGTGGTGGCAACATGGGCTACGGCTCTTATCCCGCCTCCTTCCGCACGCTGTGCGCCCCCATCACTACCCTGCCATTCGTGGAGGGTTTTGAAGACGCTGCGGGTTACACTTTCCCCACCTCGAACGGTTACATTTACCCCTCAGCGAACGTCAACAATCTGCCCTCCTGCTGGAGGCACTATTACCGTGGCAACGATTGGGGTACCCTTGGTTACCCGATTGTGTATGGTGACCCGTCGTTTGCCCACAGCGGCAACAATTCGCTGAGCCTCATTTCCAGTAGTAGGGTCCAGATAGCCGTCATGCCCCTCACTGACAGCACCCTCTTCCCGGTCTCTGGCCTGCATGTGTCGTTTTGGATGCGCTCATACGATCAATACACCCCTATCGTGGTGGGCGTGATGAGCAACCCCGCCGACACCAACACCTTTGTGCCTGTCGATACCTGCCAAATCACTGGTCTTTATTCGCACTACGGGGTAGGTTTTGCCTCCTACACGGGTCCGCACGGCCACATAGCCTTCAGGCCACTGCCGCCAAACGTTTGGTCCCGCAATCCCTACCTTTATATCGACGACATCACCATTGCCGAGCGTCCCCCTTGTGTGCCCATCACGGCGTTGCACGTTGAGACTACCGCTTCGGCAGCTCGCATGGATTGGAGATATGACTACCACTTCGGCACCCCCACAGGATATATTGTCAGATACCGTCCTGCCGACGACAGCACCGCGACCCCCACTGCCATCACCACCACCGCCCCTGAGGCGATACTGACAGGTCTTGGCGCCGACACCACCTACTGGCTGTCGATAGTCCCCGTGTGTGGCGACGACAGCGGTGCCGCCTATATCTCGTCCTTCAGCACCCAAGCACTGCCCTGCGTGGATTGGGACACCACCGATATAGCGGGCGACACCCTCACTCTGGGCAATCCCGGAACAGGGACTAATGCTATGTTCCCCTATCATGCAACGGTTCCCACCTCCTACGTCCAGCACCTCTTCTTAGCCTCAGAGATACCCGTCAGCGGACTGACCACGCTGCAGGGCATCGGTTTCGACTATGCTTACAACCAGCTATCAGGGTTCGCCAACAACTGCACCGTTTATCTGGCTCATACCACACTCGACAGTATGACCAACAGTTTTGTTGGTGGCCAGCAGATGGTTTATACCGGGTCGCTTGCTTTCAGTGTGCCAGGTTGGAACTATGTGTTATTCAATCAAGGGCTATTCGAGTACGACGGAGTGAGCAACCTCTGTGTCACTATCGAGAAAAAATTTGATCATGTTGCCAGTTCGAACTTCACCTTCCGCCACGAGACGACATCAACACAAATGACCTGTTGGGGTGGGAGGCTTCATCCTACTACTGGTGCCTACACGATGAGTTCTGTGGGTGTCAACATGCGCAGCAACACACGCCTCATCACCAGCGGCGATGTCTATTGCGGCCTTTGGGACACCTGTTTCCCCCCTATTGTATATATCGACACCATCGCCGAAGGCAACTACTATCTGAAGTGGATTCCCGGCTATCAAGAAACGGGTTGGAGTGTGGACTACCGCATGGTTGACTCCACCAACTGGAACTATGTGGACGGCATCACCAGCACCGAACTGCCGTTGTCGACCTTATACTTAGAGCCCAGCTCAACATACGAGTTCCGCGTCACGCCCAACTGCGGCGACACCAGCTACGCCACCTCAGTCTTTTTCAACACTCCTTGCGGTTACATGCCCATTCCCTTCACCTTCGGCTTTGAGGGTCTGCCCACTGGCTCCTACTCAAACCCATCACATATACAGTGCTGGCACCACCTCAACGATGGCTCCCCTTCCTACAACGGCTATCCCGCCATCGGTAACAATAGCCACACTGGCAATCGCTGCCTCGGTTTTTCCCCTACTGTAGCCCAATATAATTATGGCTCATACCAGGCCATGGTCCTGCCTCGGGTGGATGTCTCCACCTACCCCATCAACTCATTGTATATGAGCCTCTGGGCTCTTGGGACTGCCAACAACGACAACATCCCCATGCTGTACGTGGGTGTGATGACCGACCCCACCGACATCAACACCTTCCAGTATGTCGACTCTATCGAGGTAGCCCTTACCATTACCGACTGGCAACAGTATGAAGTCAGCTTGGAAAACTACAACGGCAACGGCGAGTATATCGCCCTCCGTGCCAACCGTCCTGAATTAGGCCACATCGCTATTGCCATCGACGACATACGCATCGACAACGGACCGATTTGCCGTCGTGTCGACAATATCAAGGCCCGCAACGTCACCACCAGCAGCGCCACTATCTCATGGACACGAGGCGGCAGAGAGACCTCGTGGGAACTCACCGTTGGCGACAGCGTCTACTATGCAACCGACACCTTCTACACTATCAGCACCCTTGACAGCAATACCTTTTACGATGTCACCGTGCGTGCCATCTGTGGCGAGGGTGACACCAGCATCCCGTGGTCGACCTATTTCCAGACCCCTTGCTATTTTATCAACACCCTTCCCTACTTCAACGACTTCGAGAACGAGCCATACCACGAGCCCCGCGTCACCTCTTACTACGATGCCTTCCCCGCCTGCTGGAGGCGTTTCAACTCTACCCCGTCCAACGCTAACGCCAACCACTATCCTTATATCGTTCATTCCTCAACTGGCTCAATTCATGGCCACAACGTCATGTACTGGGAATTATACTACGATAATGATTACGACAGGCACCAGCACGCCATACTGCCTCCTGTCAACACGAATATATTCAACATGAGCGACCTCACCATGTCGTTCTATGCCAAGGTCAGGTCTCGCAGCGACACCAACACGCGGTTTGTGGTGGGTGTGATGGAGAACAGCACCGACTCCTCCACCTTTGTGCCTGTCGACACCGTTAGGTTGACAATCATGGACACAATGTATGTCGTCAGTTTTTCCAACTATACCGGCACAGGCAGTTATATTGCCCTTCGAAGCCTGTTACCGAGAAACTCCAGCGATGCACTGCTCGACGATGTCTTCCTGACCGACCATTGGTGCAACCCGCCGACCCGGGTGCATGCCTCTTCCACCGACACTTCGGTGACCGTGATGTGGAGCAGCAACGACAGCAGTTTCACCGTCGTCTTGGAAACCGACACCGTGAGAGGGGTTACCGACACTTTCTACACTTTCTACGGCCTTGCCGAAAGCACGGACTATACCTATTACGTCGCCACCGAGTGTTCGCAAAGCCACAGCATGTATGTGGTGGACAGCATCCAGACCGAGTGCCACCCGCTCACCTACGCCGACCTGCCCTACTTCGAGGACTTTGAGCGCTATGGATATGGGAGGGATTCCGCCATCAGCCGTTGCTGGCACAGGGGCGTGACCGCCCTGATAGGCACGACAAGCTCCTACGACTATCCCTACCCCTCACAATGTTTCATCGGCAACGACACTGTCGGTTTGGCCATTCATGGAAGACAAAGCTCTTCGGTGAAGAACTACGAATGGGCGTCGCTGCCGAGACTGGACCACCCGGTGGATGTCGCCCGGCTGGAGCTTACCTTCTTGGTAAAACGCCCCGATGCTTCTGTCCGACCCATACCCCATAGCTGTGTGGTGGTGGGGGTCGCAGCTGATATTTCCACCGACTCCACCTTCGTGCCGGTCGATACCATCGACCTCAGCGACGAGCCCATCAACTCCATTCATCATATCGCAGTACCTTTTGATAATTATACTGGCAATGGGAAATATATCGTCATCCAGGCTCCGCCGCCACCCGACACCGCATTGAGTGAGTCCAACGGCTTCACCCTCGACAACGTGATGCTGAGGATGTCCGCCGGATGCCCCACACCGCAGCGCGTCAGAGTGACCCGCACCACATTCGACAGCGTGTATGCCACGTGGAACTCCACCAGAAATGTCGACACATGGCTGGTCTATATCGTCGAGCCAGGTTTAGACATCGGGTCTGTTACTCCTCACCATGTACACAGCAATTCCTGCGCCATAGGTGGTTTAGCCCCCGACACCGACTACGAGCTGGTGGTCGTCGCCAGTTGCAGCGGCAACGAGGGCTACCCCTCTTACCCTGTGCCTTTCCATACACTGTGCGCCCCTCTCACCAGTCTGCCATTCGTGGAGGACTTCGAAGGGCCGACGGGATACACCTATCCCGTGGCCAGCATCAACAACCTGCCCGACTGCTGGCAGTACTATAACCCGACGATTGAATACTCGTATAGAGGCTACCCCATCGTCTACAACGACCCCACTTACGCCCACAGCGGTCGGCAGTCGCTAAGTTTCCGTAATAACAATATAGCCATCATGCCCCTTACCGATGCCACGCTCTTCCCGGCATCGAGCCTGAAGGTGTCGCTGTGGATTAGTTCCGAAGGGCAGTACGCCTATGTAGTGGCGGGGGTGATGAGCGACCCCACCGACACCAACACTTTTGTGGCTGTCGATACCGTCCCCGTCGTCTGGGTAGGCGGCATTGGCTATCCCTATTCCCATCACACCGTTAAATTCCTCAACTACATGGGTCCTCACGGCTACATTGCGTTCAAGGGGTCACAGGTAGACTGGCACTCAGACCAGTTCTATATCGACGACATTATCCTCGAGGAGATGTGCCCACACATCGAGAACCTGCAAGTGGACTACTCAACCCTTGGCAGCATCACCATCAACTGGAGCGGCACAGGAAGCCACTACGAGGTGGACATCAAGCCCGACTCCGTCGCCACATGGCCGGACACGCCCATCTCTGTCTCCGATACCACCTACACCTTCACCGGCCTGCAACCCGCCACTATCTATCAGTTCCGTGTGCGGCAGGACTGCACCGCCGACACCTTAGGCCACTCTTACTGGACTGTTGGCAGCTTCGACACCCACAACTGGCCCTGCCTGACTCCCGACAGCCTGCAGGTATACGACATCACCAACTCCACCGCCACCTTCGACTGGGTGCCCGCCGTCTATGGAACCGCATGGCAACTACACATCTGGTTCAGCGGCGGCATCGACAGCATCTATACCGTCGGCAGCCATCCCGCCTCTGTGGGCGGCCTCACACCTAATATCACCTACCACGCTGCCGTGCGTCCGCTCTGCGGCTCAGACAACAATGTCATGGGCGATTGGGGCGACACCATCACCTTTACCACCGATGTCTGTCCCGATGTCGCAGACCTCTCTGCCTCAGTCAACGGCAATAGCGTCACCCTCAACTGGGTGGCAGACCCACTTGCCGAGAGTTGGGAGATAGAATACGGCTTCCAAGGCTTCGACCAAGGTACTGGCACCACTACCACCTCAGCCACTAACACCCTTACCATCGAAAACTTGATAGAAAACATGTCCTACGACTTCCACGTGCGCGCCCTTTGTGATACCGACTGGTATAGCGAAGCATGGACCACGGTCACCGCCACCACCGAGACGCAAGTATTGGAAGACTGCGATCCTATATCCGACCTGACCGTCGCCGATGTGACCGAGCGTTCTGCCCTTATCACATGGACTCCAGGCGACAGGGGCGAGGAGTGGGAGGTAGAGCTGAACGACGCGACGGGAGCCACCCTCCTCTCGACCAGTACCGCCGACCGCCAGTATCAGTTCCTTGGGCTCACCCCCGCCACCCCGTATGTCGCTTGGGTGCGTACCCACTGTGGAGACGAGGATTATAGCGACTATGTCAGTACCAGCTTTGTGACCGCCTCTGCCGGCATTGACCCAATAGCTGAGCCCGTCTGCACAATCCATCCCAATCCCACCAACGGCAACACCACCGTCACCCTCAGCGGAGTGAGTGGCAGAGTGACCATCGCTGTGGTCGACCTTCGCGGCCGTGAAGTAGCCACCGCGACCCTCGACTGCGCCGACAACTGCGCTAAAACGATGGATGTAGACCGCTTGGCACAAGGTGCCTACTTTGTCCGCATCACGGCCGAGAAAGTCAGCATGGTCAGAAAACTTATTAAATTGAAAATTGAAAATTGAAAATTGAAAGTTGGCTGGCAATAATAGTGATCAGTGACCTATGACCTGTGACAAGAAAGCGCTCGTTTCACAGGTCACAGGTCACAAAAAATAAGTGATTAGACAAATGAATGCGGCAGCCAACTTTTTGAATGTGTTAATGTGTTAGTCCTTTTGAATGTGTTAATGTGTTAGTCTTTTTTGATTAACGAATTAACGAATTCTCATTTTCACTAACATTAGGGATTGCACGGGTGAGGAAAGGGTGGTATCTTTGCATTGTATTATTAAATCAATAACAACATGCAACACGATAACAATCAACCTCATGCCGAAAAGCATCATAACCACCACGAGCATCATTTGGCAGGACACTCCCACCACCACCACCACCATACGGCCCATGATATAAAGGAAATGGGGAGTATATACGTGGTGGCAATAGTTATCAATCTACTTTTTGTCGCTGCCGAAGCGGTCGCAGGCTTTGTGGGCCATTCGATGGGGCTGCTGTCGGACGCAGGTCATAATCTGAGCGATGTGTTCTGCCTACTGTTGGCGATGGTGGCTCTGAGGCTGTCGCAAACCCACGCCACAGCGCGCTACACGTACGGCTATCGCAAAGGGTCGGTACTCATTGCCTTGCTGAATGCTATCATCTTGTTAGTGGCCGTAGGAGGCATTGTGGTGGAAAGTATACATAAATTTTCTCATCCCTCTGCAGTCAACGGCGTGCTGATCACATGGACAGCGGCAGCGGCCATCGTAGTGAACGGATTGACCGCCTGGATGCTCTCGCGAAGACAACACGACATCAACACGCGGGGTGCTTTTCTGCACATGCTGGCCGACACGTTGGTGTCGGCGGGAGTAGTGGTGTCGGGTATCGTGATCACCTATACGGGATGGAGCATTATCGACCCTATTATTGGGCTAGTGATAGCAATGGTGATATTGGTATCGACTTGGAAATTGCTGGCGGAGAGCTTGCGGATGAGTATTGACGCGGTTCCCGAGGGAATAGAACCCACAGAGATCATAGCGCTGATGGAGGGGACGGAGGGAGTGGCGGAGGTGCATCACCTGCATGTGTGGCCTCTGAGCACCACCGAGACGGCGCTGACAGCCCATGTGGTGATAGCCGACTGCCAGCAAATGGACGAAATCACCTACCGCCTGAAGGAGCAGCTGCACGCCCACGGTATTGCACATAGCACCTTGGAGCTGGAGACTGCGGCATCACACTGTCACAGCCATAGCTGCTAGTGAGAGTTATTAAATTGAGAATTGAGAATTATCCGGGTGCGGCAGCAAATTTTCAATTTTCAATATACTGGTGTCTCCATTGCCACACAACGAAATTGAGAATTGAGAATTATCCGGGTACGGCAGCAAATTTTCAATTCTCAATTCTCAATTTTCAATTTTATTTGTATTCGTAGTAGAGGGTTTCGACGTAGCGGTAGGAGCCGATGGTCATTTCGTTGGACTTGCTGGTGGGGTAGTTTTTGTTGTTGTAGGTGTAGGTATAGGTCTCGGTCTCGGTGAAGGTTTCGCCGTCTTCCTGAGAGACGAAGGCGATGCCATTGACGTTGTTATGGCTCATGGCGGCGAAGGGAAGGAAGCTGTTGTTTGCCAAGCTGACGGTTTCGAAGAGGTTGTAGAAGGGGTTATTCTTGTCGTCGTAGTTGAAGGCATATAGTATCGAGGAGCCCATGAAGTCGCAGGTTATCTGGATCACATTGCCATCGGCCCACCCAAGGGCGAGATGGAGCACGGTATTGCCTTTCGCGCCCCTCTTGGCGGCTTGGGCGGCAGAGGATTGGGAGACGGCCAAGACGGCAGAAGCCTGCTCGGGTGAGAGGATGAAGCGCAGGGGTAGGATGCGCTCAAACTGGCGCCGCGCCTGCTTGTCCATATCGAAATAGGAGTCGGAGAGGGTGAGGTCGAACGAGGAAATCTTGTCGCCATCGCGGTTGAAGAGGAACGAGGCAATAGTTTCCTTGTCTTCCATCACCGTCATGGACTTGAGGTATTTGCCCTCATACTCGCAGGTGGTGGTCATGTTGACCATGCCAAGAACTTCGCTTTTGACAACGCGATCGTCGCGGTCGTAGGTGAAGAGCTGGGTGTAGACGAGTTCTTGTTCGGTTTCCACATAGTCAGAATCCTCGTAGGGTTCGTAGACGGATTGTTCGTAGTAGAGGATGCGGTCGAGCTGGTTGTCGTTCCAGACCCATTCTTCGGACATGTACTTGGGGTCGATGGACTGAAGCTCTCCGGCGTAGTAGGAGGCGTATTCCTGATACACAGCCTTAAGTTTTTCCTTGGGGCTGAACTTACCTTCCTTCTCCTTGGAGCAGGAGCTGACGCCGAGCAACAGGGCCAGCAGTGTGAGGGTGAAGAGTGTTTTTTTCATGATTAGTGATTGATGATTGGTGATTAGTGATTGGTGATTAGACAAATGAAGACGGCAGCTGATTTTCAATTTTCAACTTTCAATTTTCAACTTTCACGCATTCATGGTTTCCTCTATTTCCTTGACGGTCTTTGGGATGGGTTTGCCTAAGACACGGCAGCCATCGGTTGTGACTAGGATGTCGTCCTCGATGCGGATGCCGCCAAAGTCTTTCCACTTCTCTAGTTCGTCGAAGTTGATATAATCCTTGTTGGTGCCTTGCTGGTGCCACTGGTCGATAAGAGCGGGTATGAAGTAGCAGCCGGGTTCGTCGGTGATGACAAAGCCGGGCTGGAGACGGCGGCCACAGCGTAGGCTGCCGAGACCGAACTGGGTGCTGGGTCGGGTTTCGTCGTCGTAGCCGACGTTAATCTGGCCGTAGTTTTCCATGTCGTGCACATCGAGTCCCATCATGTGGCCGAGACCGTGAGGCATAAGTAGGCTGTGGGCACCATGAGCTACGATATCGTCGAGGTTGCCTCGAAGGATGCCGAGGTCTTTGTAGCCCTGAGCCAGGATGCGGCTGGCGGCGGTGTGGACCTCTTGGTAGGTGATGCCGGGACGGGTGACACGGATGGCCTCGAGGTTGGCATTGAGGACTATCTCGTAGATGGCACGCTGACGGTTGTCGAACTTGCCGCCGACGGGGACAGAGCGGGTGATGTCTGAGCAGTAGCTCATCTCAGTTTCGCAGCCAGCGTCCATGACGAGCATACGGCCAAGCTCAAGCTTGTGGTTGTGATTGTGGTTGTGGAGGGTCTCACCGTGAATGGTCATAATGACGGGGAAGCTGACGGGGCCATTGCCTTTCCAAGCTTCGCCTTGCATGAAGCCTGCCAGCTCGTACTCGTAGCGGCCGGGCATGGCCATACGCATAGCTCCGACGTGCATGTTGTAGGCGGTGGCGATGGCTTTCTCGATTTCGACAATTTCTTCCTCACTCTTGATGCTACGCTGCTTAACGCAGGCGAGGATAAGTGGCATGGAGGCATATTGGGGCACGGCGTCGTATTTGAGGCCCAAAAGCATGCTGAGCTGACGACGGTTGTCGGCACGATAGGGAGGGAGGTAGTGGAATTGAGAATTGAGGACTGAGTGCTTGGAGTCCTTAATAAATTTTTCGAGGTCGGCGAGGCTGCCGCTATTTTCGACACCCACGCTGGCAGCCAGCTCTTTGACGCTGGGAAGAGGACCTGTCCAGATGACATCGTCTATGTCGTAGTCGTTGGC
>JAEEGI010018799.1_pt1 | contig 14009 bp, 10 predicted proteins | sample 8958751 | NCBI WGS metagenome assembly JAEEGI01 (sample SAMN16246545, study PRJNA631951) | gut metagenome | biome: gut microbiome; feature: rumen; material: KS-attached | host: Bos | place: Iran: Karaj | collected 2018-10
CTTGTTTTTCTTCTTTTTTTTCTTCTTTTTTTATTTTTTCATTTTCCTCTTTTAAATTCATAATTTCTTTTTTTAAATTTGATATTTCATTCTTTAAATTATCTTTTTCCCCTTTTATTTTCTTATATTTTTTTAATATTTTTTGTCCATCTTTTTTAAAATTTTCTAAATATTTATTTAATTCTTCTTTTTGTTCTTTTATTTTATTGTTGTCTATTTTTAAATTTTCATTTTCTAATTTTAATTCTTTATTTTCTTTTTTAATTTTTGCAATTTCTTCATTTAATGTATTCTCTGTATCTTCCATATTAAATAAACAATTAAAAGTTAATCAAATTATTTACATTTATTTTATTACTTTTATTTAAAAATTAACTATTAATCTAAAATAATATTAATTTATTAAAAAATAATAACATTTTTTTTCTTTCAATCTCAGAAGAAAATAGTCAAATGCTCAAAAATAAAATAAACTGGCTTTTCCTAATTCTTAAAATATTTCTTGTTCTTTATCTTGTATTTTTTTTTCAATTAAATTATTAAAATTAAATAATAGAAAATCATCCATTTCTTTTAATTTCAATTTTATCTTTGAGAAACTGTTAAATTTTTATTAATTATTCTTAATTTGATAATTTTTCAATTGCTTTATTAAATCTAAACTCTGATTTTAAAGCCAAAAACAATATATAATTGAATCATTATATAATTTTATTTTTTTTAATTGTCATTTTTTTTATAAATTAAATTTTTTTTGTATATTAAATCTCACTTATATATTTTATATATTATTTTCATTGGGATTTGAGATACTATCATAAACTTTTAAATGTATTTATTCTTAAACAAAAAAAGAAAATACAATTATGAATTACGAAAATTGACAATTCAATAAATCATAAGATATCATTAAAAATTGTAGAAAGATAAACAAAAAAAATATCAAGTTTTAAAAGGAAATTATTAAATTGAATGAATATAATATAAATCAAAAGTAAACAGTGATTGAATATAAAATGAAAGAAAAAAAATAAAAATTTACAATGTTAAATTGATATTTTCAATAATAATATAATAATTATTCAAAATAAAAAGATTAATAAACTTAATAATGTTTTTATAATAAATATAAAAGATTAAATATTGATAAATAACTTGAAAGTAAAGTGATAAAAATAATAAAATAATATAATTTAATTATTAAAAATTTATATATATATATTATTTTATATATAATAGATTATATTATATTTTTAAATGATTTTTATTTTTAAATCATTATTTTTTCGGAATTATTATTTTGTTTTTTTGTCTTTTACTATTTTTAATTTTTTCTCTAATTCCTGATTTTCTTTTAATTTTTCATTTAAAACATTATATAAATTATTTATTTCATTTTGAATTTCTTTTTTAGAATTTTTAGCTTCTTCAACTTTCTTAATTAAATTTTCAATTAACGATTTATTTTTTTGAATTAATTCATTTTTTTCTTTAATAATTTTTTCATTATCTTCTTCCTTATTATTTTCTAATTCAGCAATTTTTTCATTATTATCATTATTAACACTTTTTTTAGGATTTTTAATATTTTCAATTTCTTCTTTAATTTCATATAATTTTTTTTTTTGAGAAGAATATTTTATATTTTCATTTTTAGCTTGATTATATATATTTCTATATATATTTCTTGAATATTGAATATTATCAGAATATATTTTTCTAATTAATTCATTATTATTTTCATCTAAATCTCCTTTTTCTTTTTGTTTTAAAGTTTTTTCTTCATCTCTTGAAATATTTTTTTTTTCTTCTTTTTTTTCTATTTGATGATAATCTATATTTGAATTTTCTTTTTCTTCATTTTCTGATTCACTTGAATCTAATTTTGTTTTTTGCTTTTCTAATACATTATTATTTAAAAATATATCATCTATTAAAATCTCATTTTGGTTTTTTTTCCTATTTTTTAATTTATCTAATTTTAATATCAAGAAATTTAATTCATTTTGTTTTTCAATTAATTGATTTTCTAAAATAAATTGATTATTTTTATATTTAGTATTATTTAACTTAAAAATTTCATCTGAAATATTATTATATTGAGTTCTTGTGTTATTATCATCTATATTTATTGAATTTAATTTATTTTCTAATAAAGTATTTTCTCTATTTAAAAAATCTTTTAAAGTATTTTCAAATATTTCATTTTTCTCATTTATATTATTCATTGAGTTTAAAGTTATTGTAAAATCTTCTATTAATTCATTTAAAAATTCATTTTCTTTATCTGTTATTTTATTTCCTAAATTTAAATTATCTTTTTCTATTTCTAAATCCTTTATTTCATGCTCTAATTTTTTTTCTTCTATCAATTCTAAATTTTCTTTTTGATTGTTATTAGTATAATTTTTTTTAATTTCAGATTTAATTTTAACTTTCTTATTTTTACTTCCAAAGCAAGAAAACATTAATTAAAAAAAACTAAAATTTTTTTAAAAAAATAAAAAATAAATTATTATAAAAAAGTATTTGAAAATAAATTTTAAATGAAAAAAATTTAATTGATTTTTTATAATTCAATAGAGACATTGTGTTTTTAATTATTAATAACCTAAAAATTTTAATTAAATATGATAAACAAACGGAATTCACTTTATGCATTTTATTTTAAAACAATTCCGAAAAAAAATTTATTATTTTCAAATAAATTATAAAATACCATTATTCAATAATCAAATTAAAATAAAAATTAAAAAAAATGATAACTTCATTAAATTTAAATAATATAAAACAAAACCAAATTATAAAAACAATTTAATAATAAAAAAGAAAAAAAAAAAAATGGAAGAAAATAAGAATAAGCAAAAAATATTTACAATAAAAAAGGTAATAAATCAGAAAAAATGGTCAAAAGAAGAAGATTCTGAATTAATAAATATAGTAGAGCAAAATAAAGAAAAAAATTGGAAAGAAACAGCATCACATTTTCATAATAAAAATCCTCTTCAATGTTTTAGTAGATATAATAGAATCCGTCCAGGAATAAATAAAGGTTCTTGGAACAAAGAAGAAGATTCTTTAATATCTTCTTTAATTAAAAAATATGGTAAATCTTGGTCAAAAATAAGTAAAATAATTAAAACTAGAAATGGTAAACAAATAAGAGATAGATATATAAATGTTTTAGATCCTAATATAAATAAAAATAAATTTACAAATGAAGAAGATGATTTATTAATTAATTTATATGAAAAATTTGGGCCTAAATGGTCTAAAATTCATTATTATTTTAAAGATAGAACTACTGATATGATTAAAAATAGATTTCATTCTACTTTAAAAAAAAAATATGAAGATATGAAAAATAAAAATAATAATGATGATAATAAAAATATAAATATTAATAGTGAATGTAATGAAAATAAAATTGAATGTAATAATAATAATGAAAATGCTAAAATAAATAATAATAATAATAATATTAATAATAAAATTATTAAAGGTAATTCTTCAACTGAATCTTCTACTAGTAATAATAAAGATTTTTCGACAATTATTAAATTGTCGTATCCGCCTTCTTCTTTAACTAATAAATTAGAAAAAGAAGAAAGGAAAAACGAACAAAATAAATTTAATAATAATAATAATATTTTCAATAATGAATATTTTGAATATTCTTTTGATGAAGAAGATGATTATATTCATTGAAAAAGAATATTATTAATTAATTTTACGTTGTTATTTTCATAATAACTATCTTTAAGTTTTTATATATTATCATTTATGTAAATTTTTAAATAGTAATTTAATCTGTTCATCAAATTTTAGCTAAAAATGAAAAAAATAATTTCCAATTTATCTTTATTAAAAATCAAAAAAATAAAAAAACAGAATTAAATATTATATAAATAAGACATATTATTTTAATATAAAATATAAAAAATAAAAATCTTAAATTTAAAAACTTAAGTAAAAAGAAAAAATAAAAATTTTCAAATAAATATTTAAAAAATGAAAATATAATAAATTTCTTTTATAAATGTTAAAAACATATATTTTTCACTTGATAAATTTCTTTTTATGCTTATCAATAACAATTTTTATTACAACATTAATAAATAATAGATTACTATTAGAAGAATATAATATAGATGAATATACAAATAATTATTGTAATAAAAATTCATCTTCATTATCATGTAAAAACAAATATAAAAAAAGAAAATTTATATTATTAATTTCAGATGGAACTTCCTATGATGAATTACCATATATTTATAAACCTAAAGAACATAACTTAACTTCAAGTTTTAAGTTTTATGATTCAGATTATAAAATTACAGGAGGAAATTTTGAAAGTCAATTCACAGGTAAATTTAGTAGAAATTATTTTTATCATAAAATTAAATCTGATAATTTTTTTAAACAATTACATAATAATGGATATAAATTATCTTATTTAGGAGTTGATTATCCTGTTTTCTTATATTTAGGAGGAGAAAAAAATATTGAATTTTCAAAATATAAAATCGAAGAAAAAGAAGAAAATATTACTTTTCAAAATTTATGTAATTTAACTTATAATATATATAATGAAGAAATAAAAAATTATTTTAAGTCAATTTCAGATAAATACTTAAATACAGAGAAATCAAGAGATGAAATTTTTAAATTTTTAGATGATTACTTTAAAAATAAAAATGAAGATATATTAAATAAATTAAATTTAACAGAATGTTTTATAAATCAATTTGATTATAATCCAAATAATAAAAGTGAAAAATTTGGAATAATATATTATACAACAACATTAGATGATATTCATCATTTATATTCAAAAAAAAATTATGAGTCAATAATAAATTCATATGTAACAAATAAATTTATATGTAAAATTCATAATTGGATAAATTTAAATCCTGATTTTTCTTTAATTATTATCTCTGATCATGGAGGAAATATTTTTCCAGGAGATGAAACATTAAATATGCATGGAAGTAATATTAATGGTAATGAAGGTATATTTTCTTTATATAATAAAGAATTAGGTGATAATTATTATAAATTAAAATATGATAATATTACAATTATTAATAAATATGATTATTCAAGTACTATGCCTCAAATTATTGAAAATATTAATATTCCTTTAAATTCTTTTGGAAAACCTTTATTAGTTGGAAATGATAATATTATTAGATTTTCTGCTGTTAAAAGTAAAGAAGAACAAGTTATTTCTTATTTGAAATTTGCAGGCGTTAAATATAAGGAATTTAAATTTTATTTTGATAATTTGATTTATGATATTAAAAATGAACAAATTAATAATTTAAATTTATTTAATGATGATTATTATGAAAAAAGAATTAAACAATTAATTGATATTCATGTTAAAACAGAAAAATTAATTCATGGAAAAATTAATTTTTTTCATTTTGTTTTATTTATTTTTTCTTTTATTATATATTTTTTTGGGTTTTTATTTCAATTTATTTTTGTAAAAAATATTTTTCAAGATGACAAAGACAATTATTTTAGGAAATTTATAATTTTGATTATTATTTATTTTATTCCTAATTTATTATTGTTTTTTTTGCCTAATTTATTTCATATATGTAATAGATTAAGATTTGGTTATTTTTTTCAATGTGCTTTTATTTTTTGTTTTTTTATTTATGAAAAAAGAGATTTTAATTATAATAATTTTTTGAAATATTTTATTTTAATTTTGGGATTTGTTCTATTTGTTTTTTATGATTCTTATTATTATATTAAAATGTTTTTTAGTTATTATGATCATATATTATTTTCTATTTTTATTTTTTATCCTATTTTTTTCTTTTTTGTTTATTATGAAATTAATAATAAATTAGATTTAGTTTTCTTTGATGAAAATAATGAATATTCTTGTAAAAAAATAATATTATATTTGAGTTCTCTTTTTTTAATAATATTATTACTTTTTGATATAAAAAGAATAAACAATACAGGTTCAGATTTTTTAACAACTATAATTGGATTTTTTTTTATAATTTTAATTTTTATAAATCATTTAATTATTATTTATGGTAAAGGAAAATTAATAAATTACAATCCATTATCAAATTTAATTACATTTTTTATTTGTGTTTATTTACTTAGTGAATCAGAGAAATTAATATTAATCTTTGTTTTACCAATAACAGAATTAATGTTAAAAAAAATAGAAAATAAAAAATATATGATTGATAAAATATTATATTATATAATTTTAATCTTTTTTTATGATTCTTTAAATTTATATACCAGATATAAATTAACAAATAAAGTTAATCCACCTTTAAAATATAGAAATTTTAATTTTGGATTTTTCAATCTTTTTAATTTTATTATTAATGGAGTTACATATAATATTTTTTATATAATTTTACCTTCTTTTATTCATTCAACATCAAAATTTAAGAAAAATAATAATAAATATGATGATTCAATAATTATAAGAACTTTAGTTTATTTCAAATTTATTTTCATTTTTATATATTGCTTTTATAATATCTTTATTCAAAAAAATCAAAATGAATTTATGTATATTTATCATTTATGTCAAATGGGAATTCATTTTTCAATTTTTGATGTTTTATGGAATTTTGGTTATAAAATCATTGAATTGTTAAAAATACATTTATTGAAAATAAAAGTTGAATATGAAGATTTATCTTCTCAAAAAAAAATAATTTAATAAAATTATTTAATCTTCACTTAATTTAAATATATATATTATTTTAAATATTTCAAAATTTTACTTTTCATTGTTTTTTTAATGAAGATTTTATTTAAATAATATTAATAATTTTAAATGTTTTGAACCCTTTTTTAATTTTTTAAAGTAATTTAAATTTAAAAAATTTTCATTTAATTATTAAAAGATTATTTATATTATGAATATTATATTTTTATTCAAATGTCTATAATTTCAAAAAAATTTTTAAATAATTCAAATCAAGTTAATAATATTACAGAAGATTATTATAATAATCAATTTAATTCAGGAAAACTAGATATAAATTATTCTTTTTCAAAAAAAGGTTTATCCAATAATAATATTTCAAAAAATTCAAATCAACCAAGAATAAATGAATTAATATCTAATAAAATATTTCAACATTTTTTTAAATTATATTATGAAAGTTCAGATTATGGAGAATTTAAATTAATAAATGATTCAGAAAAATTATGCTTTATGATTGATTTATTTTTTTATATAATTGGTGATATAAATAAAGATTTTATTGGTGATTATTCATTAGGAAATTTAAGTACTGAACAATATTTTTCTAATATGAATAATGAATTAATTGAAAAAATCAATTCTATTAAAAGTGATTTTGGTAAAAAAAAAATAATAGATGTAATGAAAAAATATGGTTTATATAATGATAATAATACAAATGATTTAAATCATCAATTTAATGAAATACTTTATACAAATAATTATGATAATAAAACTATTAAAAAAGAAAAAAGAATAAATTTTATAAATCAATCCCAAAAAGATTTTAAATATAATATTCCTAAATTAAATAATAAAAGAAAAATAAGAACAATGTCATCAGATAACACAAAAAATAATGTTAATAAAAATCAAAATAATTCATTTTCAAAAACAATGAATCATAATTATCCAAAATCAAATTCTTTTATAAAAATAGATTTTGAACAATTAAATTTGGAAAAAATTGGTCCAATAAAAAAAGGAAATTTCTATAATTTAAAAGAAGAAAATATAAAAGAAATATTATTCACAACAAATAAATATGTTTTTTTCAGTAATAATAATAATATATCAAATAATGAAATAGTTCATTATATATGTAATAATAATTTAAGTAAATTAAAAACTCCTTTTATTTCTCCTTTAAATTATAAATGTCTTTCAAATCCAAAAAAAACTAATATAATTCATAGAAAAAAAATTATTTCTACTAAAAATAATTTTTATAGTAATTCTACTCCTATTGTTATTGAAGATGGAGTTATGTTATCAAAAAGTAATATTGATACTTATATTAGAAATAATATTATTTTAATTAAAAATAAAAATGGAATGAATGAAATGAATAGTTTATTAAATAAATTATTTTATTTAGATGAAAATGTGATTATGTTAAATAAAAATGAAGTTAATAAAATTGGAATTTTACTTATTAAATATGTTCAATTAGAAAAAGAAATACAAAACATTAACAATAAAGTTTTTAAGGAAAAAGAACAATTTGAAAAAATAAAAGAGACTATTTCAAATTATTCAATTTCACTTTCTGATAGATTAAATGAATCTCAAAAATTTATTCAAAGTTATAAATAAAAAAGATTTATATAAATATATTCATTTTTTCAAATCATTATAATTTTATATTTTCATATTTAATTTTGATATAAATAAATATAAAATTTTATTTTCATCATAAACAATATATTATTCTAATAAACTAAGAAATTCCAACATAAATAATTAATAAAATTTTTATTGGTTTTTTCAATTAAATATATATTTTTGGTTAAAACTCAATATTTTTTATTAAAATTTAAAAATAAAAAAAAAAATAAAAACAATAAAATCTGAGTAAAAAAAATAAAAAAAAAAGAAAACTATTTTAAACTATTTAAAAATAACATTTCATTTTAAACAATTAAAGCAATAAAAATGTTATGCTCATATATAAAACCTGGAAATAATATAATAATAACAATAAAACATTTATTTTCAACATATTCAATAGATAAATCTCAACTAGAATCTTTTAAAGAAAAATTAATATTAGTGGATAAACAAGATAATAGAATAGGAAATATAAGTAAATTAGATGCTCATTTAATAGAAAAAAAGAATAAATATCCTCATAGAGCATTTTCTATATTTTTATTTGATAAAAATAATAAAATGTTACTTCAACAAAGATCAAAAAAAAAAGTAACTTTCCCTTTAAAATGGTCAAATACATGTTGTTCACATCCTTTAGATAATATTAATGAAAATACTTTTAATAACATTAAAAATGCAGTTATTAGAAGAATGCAATTTGAACTTGGATTAAAAACTGATTTAAATTTATATTATTTATATCAAAGAATTTTATATAGAGCATCTTCAAATAATATTTTTGAAGAATTTGAATTAGATTATATTTTCTTAGGAAAAATTTATGATGAATATTTTAATAAGAAATTTATGAAAAGTATTATTAATAAAAATGAAGTTAAGAATATTAAATTTAAAAGTGTTAATTATATTTTAAATGATATTCAGAAAAAACCTAAAAAATATACTCCCTGGTTTAAGTTAATTATGGAAAAAAAAGGAAAAGATATAGAAAAAGAAGCTAATGATTTAAAGAATTTGAAATATAAAGAAGAAATTATTAATTGGATTTAACTTTTTTTTTTAAGAAAATATAATTAATAGTTAATGATAAATTAAATTTTTCAAAATAAATAAAATTTAATATTATGTTTTTTTATATTATTTTTATTGAATATAATTATATTTCAATAAATTATTTTAAATTATAAATTTTATCTTTTTTTGAATTCATAAAGCATTTACATTTTCTTTGATGCGAAAAATAAGGATTTAATTATTTATTTAATTAAATGTTATTTAATATGATTTTTCTATCTTGTATGTAAAAGCAAAAGTCTATAAATATTATTTAAGATTCTAAAAATCATAAATACCGTAATTCAAATATAATAAGAGTTTAAATCATAATTATTTTAAATAATAAAATATTAAAACCAAAATATTCAAAATGAACTATTATATAATAAAAAATGAAATTAATAATAAAAATTTATTAACCGTTTGAATATATATTATTTTTTCAGAAATAATTCTTTAAATTTTTTAACAAAATAAAATAAAAATTTAAATAATTTTTCTTTCACAAAAAAAATGAAAAAAAAAAATAAATACTAACTTTAAGCAATAGTTTCTTTTTTTTCATCTTCCTTTCCTTCATCAGTATTTTCCAAATCATTAATAATATGATTATTATTATCTTGTAAATTTTCAGTTTCTAATTTATTCTTAATAATATTATCATTATCATCATCATCGTCATTAATAATTTTAATTTTATCAAAATTATCACTATAAGTATATCCTTTTAATTTATCTTTTTTATTTCTTTGATCTAATAGATCTGAAAATTTATTTCTTTCTCTAAACATTTTTTTTCTATATAAATTCGCAATAACATCATTATCATGTATTTCTTTCATATATTTTTTATCTTCATCAATAAATTTATCATGTAAGTTTTTATTTAATTGATAATTACTTCTATAAGTATATAATAAATTTCTTTGTTGATTAACATCATTTAAATTCTTTTGATATCTTAATTTTAAATCAATCCATTTAATATTTTCTTTTTTTTGTTGATCAATTAAATCTTTATTTTGTCTGTCATTCACTTTTTTTTCCATTCCATCTTCCATATTTCCATAAATTCTTTCTTCAATTGCATTCTTTCCTTGTTTTAAAAATTGTCTTTGTAATCTCATTTCATGTAATTTTTTCATAAATTTTTCATCTTCTTTTTTTAATTGTTCTCTTTTATTTTCTAATTTATTTTTTATTTCAAAACAATTTTGTTCATGTAATTTTTTTTTTAATTCTTCTTGATTTTTAAGTTCATCTAATTTCATTTGTTTTTTTATTTCTCTTTCATTTCTCATTTTATCTCTATGATTCATAATAAAATTAGCTTTTTGAATAATTTCATCAGTTTTTTCATTTAATTTTAATTTATTTTCTTCTCTTTTACTTTTAATTTCATCTTCTAACATTTTTTTTTGAATATCTAATCTTTCTTTTAATTCAATAATTGACATTTCCTCTAATAAACCATAACCAGGAGTTTCACTTGGATCAAAACCTGAAATTCTTTTAAAAGGAATTTTTTCTAATTCTCTTATTTGCCTTATTAAATCATCTCTTCTTTCATTTAATATTTTTTCTTCTTGTTTTGTTATTAAATTTAATTTAATATATTCATTCTTATAATTTATGTAATTTTCCTTATTTTCTTTCTCTTTCTTTATTTTATTTTTATATATATTTTTAAAATCTTTTTCCATTTCTAATACTAATTCTCTCTTTTTTTCACGTTCTTTTTCCTTTTTTTCTGCTCTTTTTTTTAAAAATAATTGTTCTTCGTTTTTATGTTCTAAAAATTTTATTTGATTTTTTATCATTTTTTCCTTTCTAAATGTAAATACTGATTCTCTTGTTAAGCTTAATTCCATTTTTCTTTTTTGTATTTTTTCTATATTTAATATATTTTCTCTTTCTCTATTTTCACTTAAATATCTTTCATATTCATTTAAATCTGTTTTTTCCATTATTTTTCTTTTTAATTCATTTTCTTCATTTTTCTTATTTCTATTTATATTATATTCTTCTCTTAAAATCCCTGCTTCATTATATTTAACATCACCATTATGTTTGTCATAATCTATATCTTTATTAACATATTTATTATTAAATTGTAAAGTGCTTTCAAATTTTTTTTCTACTTCTTCTTTTATTTTATTGAAATTTGTTGGTCTTTTTTCAGTTGCAAATTCAAAAGGTTTTATTATATTATATTTATCTAAAATTTTTTGTTTCGTTAAATCTAATCTTTCTTTTCTTTTTTCTTCAATATCTAATAATGAAGTTTTATTATATTCTATTATTGGAAGTGGAGTTGCTTTAAATTTCATATTTATTTCTTTTGGTAATTTTAAATTTCTTGGTTTATTTTCACTTAAATTAAATGGTTCTATTTTTAATTCTTTCTTTCTTTTTTCTTTTTCCAAATTTTTCTTCATTAAACGCTTTTTATCTCTTAAAATATGAGATAATGTTTTTGAATCTCTTTTTCCTTCTTCTTTAGTTTCATCATTTTCTTCTTCTTCATTTTCTTCTTTTTCTTCTTCTTCATCATAATAATTATCATAATTTATATTTTCATTATTTTCTTCTTCTGCTTCTTCTTTTTTTTCTTCTTCTTCTTCTTTTTTTTCTTCTTTTTTATCTTTAAATGTATTATCTTTTTCTAAGTTTAAATTATCATTTCCTGTTTTTTCATATAAATAATCCATTAAATCTTCTATTTCACTTCCAGTTTTTAAAAGTCCATTAATAATTACTTCATTAACATAATTAGGATCATATATTTTATTCCAAATATTTCTTAAATTTCCTTTTAAAGTATCTTCATCAAATATAAATTCTAATAATTGATTCATTTTTAAAAAATCTTGTGACTATAAAATTTATTTTAATTTTATTTACTATAACTAAAGATTTAAAATCATTTAAACTTAATTCATTCATTCTAAAAACTGCAATGTAAATAAATATTGTATATAATATTTCATCTACTATTTCTGTTGAACCATGATGTGTTTTTAAAAATTCTTTTACTGTTGGTTTTAAAAAATCTTTTTTTTCTATTATTCCATAAAATATTTGTTTTATAAACATTCTTTCATTTTGATCTTTAGTTTTCTATAAATTTCATATTATATATATTTTTTTATTTACTTTTTTTAAATATTTCTCCACGAAAGAATCAGGACCTTCTATTACTGGGTTATATTTTTTTATTGCATCAATACAACAAGATATTAATTCATCAAAATGCATTTTTTATTTATTTTTTTATATTTATTTATTTATTTTATTTATAACTTATTAATCTTATTATAATTATTTCAATTTAATGTTTTATATACATATAAAAAAAATTATTAATTTCCTTAATTTGATTTTGAAATTTAAATCAAATATTTAAAAAATATATAAAACACAATTAAAAAAAATTTTATTCATCTTCAATAAATTTATCACATTTTTTTTGCAGTAATTTAAAATCTAAATTAATTTTATTTTGTAAGTCAAAAATACTTTGAACATCTTTAATATGGTTTTTCCTAGTTTGAATAACCCATTTTGGAGTTTTAAAAGCAGTATCTAATTTAAATATTTTTTGAAATTTAAATTCATTATCTTCTCTTTTAACTTTCATTCCTAATTGTTCAGAAAGGACTTTTCTTAAATTTAATATTTGAATTGGAGTACTTTTTGAAATTACATTACTTTGAACTAAAACTTTTCTTGTTTGAAGTTCATTTTTAAAATTATAAGAATAACTTTTTATATTTTTTTTTTTTTCTTTTAATATATTTATCATAGATAATTTTTCATAAATAGTTTTTTCTTTTGGAAAAGGATTTTTCTCTTTTTTTAATTTATCTTTTTTCATATTTAATTCTATTGTTTTTGTTGTTTGATTTATTTTTTCTCCAATTGTTAAAAAGGAATTAATTGAATTTATTGAATTATATAAAGTTAAATTTCTTGATTTTTTTTTTTCATGATTTAATTCATTTAATCTTTTATTCATTTCTATATTAAAGTCAGATGAATATTTAGTTTGAAAAAAATTTTTAGATTTTCTTTTTTTTAAAGGTGAATAAATTGTTGATGAAGATTCTAATAATTTATTAAAATTATTTTTTGTTAACTTTTTAAAAGATATTTTTGAATATGATGAATCAATTGTATAATTTGGTATTATTTTATTATTTATTTTAAATTTATTTATTCTATTTGTATTTGTTATTGAATATAATTTTTTTATTTCTTGACCTAAATTTATAGTTTTCATTTCTAAATTTTTTTCTAATTTTTCTTCTTTATTTTTATTTAAAGATTCTTGTTTCTTTAAATTTTTTTTTTTTTTTGATTCTGTTTCATAAAATTTTATTCTATTATATTCATTTGAAGACATTAATTTTATTAATCTAAATTTTTCATTGTTTACTTGTTCGATTGATTCATTTATATTATTTATTATATCTAAATTTATTCTTTTTTTTGGTAAAGAAGGATATTCTATTTTTTTTTTAATTTTCATATTATGGAGTAATTAATTAATAATCTCATATAATCAAAATAATAATATAATTAAAAATAA
>JAEEGI010018800.1_pt1 | contig 14009 bp, 4 predicted proteins | sample 8958751 | NCBI WGS metagenome assembly JAEEGI01 (sample SAMN16246545, study PRJNA631951) | gut metagenome | biome: gut microbiome; feature: rumen; material: KS-attached | host: Bos | place: Iran: Karaj | collected 2018-10
TCGCCGAGGTACTTCACAACGAATGGCACTTCTGGTGCGGCGGGCCTTGACTTGGAGAAGGAAGGCGCAAGCTGGGCGACTGGAGTGGTGGGATGGTTGAGTTTGAGCAGGGCGTCGAACACGCCGGCGTCGAAATTCCAGACGAGGTTTGTCTCGGAGAGGGTGACGCTGGCGCCGGCGGTGGCGTAGCGAGGGGTGGGCGTGGGGCGGTTCACGAATGGCTTGCCGGCGAGGGAGCGCGCCTTTTCCACGAGTGTCTGGAAGCGGGGATTATCCTTGATGCGGGCGAAGTCCTTGTCGACGGCGATGGCGTCTGCCTTGCGGAAGCCGAAGTCGATGGCCTTCTCCAGTTCGTCGAGCGCCTCGGTGGGATCTTCGCGGTATGCGAGGGCGCAGGCGAGGTTGTAGTGCCAGGTTGCGTCGTCTGGCATGATCAGGATGGCGGCGCGGCATGTGGCCTCCATTGCGGGAATGTCGCCGCGGTGGATGGCGGCCATCAGCTCGGCGCGCAGCTGGCGATGGCGCGGCCAGATGTTGGGCATGGCCCATATTGAAGTCGGCTTCGCCGTCTGCGCCACGGCCGCGGCGGCCATCAGAAGCGTGGCCGCTATGATGCGAAAGTTATTCATGACATTATTTTACCACATTCCGTGGCGCAATGGCAATGTTGACATGAGGCCCGGGGATTTTGTAGAATATGCGCCGAATGGAGAAGCACATGAAGCGTGATTCTAAGAGGAAGCGTCCACGTCTGCTTGACGACCCCTACCTCGCCCCCTACGCGGAGGCAGTGCGCGGACGAGCCGCGCACGCCCGCGCACGCGCGGCCGAGCTTGTGGCGGGCGGCACGTCGCTTGCCGACTGGGCAAGCGCCCATGAGTACTTCGGGCTCCATCGCACGAAACGCGGCTGGACGTTCCGCGAATGGGCGCCAAACGCCACCGAGATGTGGCTTGTGGGCGACTTCTCCGGCTGGAAGCTCCAGGCTGGCTTCAAGCTTAGACGCGCACGCAGCGGCGTATGGACCGGCACCTTCCCCGCGCGCGCCATTCGCCACGGTCAGTTCTACCGCCTTGAGATGCGCTGGCCAGGCGGCGGCGGAGAGCGCATCCCCGCCTACGCGCGGCGCGTTGTGCAGGACGCCTCCACCAATCTCTTCAGCGCGCAGGTGTGGGCGCCGAAGCAGCCATACGTCTGGAAGCATTCTCCACCTAGAGTTTCTGGCTCCCCGATCATCTACGAGGCGCACGTTGGCATGGCGTCCGAAGAAGGGCGCGTGGCCACATACGCCGAGTTCCGCGACAACATGCTTCCCCGCATCAAGGCGGCCGGATACAACACCGTGCAGCTCATGGCCGTGATGGAGCATCCGTACTACGGCAGCTTCGGGTACCACGTGTCGAGCTTCTTCGCGGCGAGCTCGCGCTTCGGAACGCCGGAGGACCTCAAATCGCTCGTGGACGAGGCGCACGGAATGGGCCTTAGGGTGATAATGGACATCGTCCACTCCCACGCCGTGAAGAACGAGCGCGACGGACTCTCCCTCTTCGACGGCACGCCGTACCAGTATTTCCACGACGGGCCCAAAGGCTGGCATTCGGCGTGGGACTCTCGCTGCTTCGACTACGGCAAAACCGAGGTGCTGCACTTCCTCCTCTCCAACTGCCGTTTCTGGCTAGACGAATACCGCTTCGACGGCTTCCGCTTCGACGGCGTCACGTCTATGCTCTACTGGGACCACGGCCTCGGCCGCGCCTTCACCGACTACGCCCACTACTTCGACGGCTCGATGGACGACGACGCATGGTGCTATCTCGCCCTCGCCAACCGCGTCATACACGAGGTCAACCCCGCCGCCCTCACGATCGCCGAGGACGTTAGCGGCCTTCCCGGCTGTGCCGCTCCGCTTTCCGACTGCGGCCTCGGCTTCGACTACCGCATGGCCATGGGCGTGCCCGACTACTGGTTCCGCATCGCCGAGAAGGTGCGCGACGAGGACTGGAGCATGGGCGGCATCTACTGGGAACTCACCAACAAGCGCGCCGAGGAGAAGGTGGTGTCGTACGTCGAGAGCCACGACCAGGCTCTCGTAGGCGGCAAGACGTTCTTCTTCCAGCTTGTGGATGCCGCTGTGTACGATGGCATGGGCGTTGACCAGCATAGCCTTGTGATCGCGCGCGGCATGGCCCTCCACAAGATGGCGCGCCTCGCCACGCGCGGCCTTGCGCGCGACGCGTACCTAAACTTCATGGGCAACGAGTTCGGCCACCCCGAGTGGATCGACTTCCCGCGCGCCGAGAACGGCTGGAGCTACCACCACGCGCGCCGGCAGTGGTCGCTGCGCGGAGATCCACGTCTCCGCTTCAAGGCCCTAGGCGACTTTGACGCGGCGATGCTGAAAACAGCTGGCGGCGCCCTTGGCGAGCCCGAGCGCGTATGCGCCCATGAAGGCGACAAGGTGCTTGCGTTCAGGCGAGGGAAGCTGCTCTTCGTCTTCAACTTCAATCCTTCGCAGTCGTTCACCGGCTACGGCATACGCGTGCCGGAGGGCGGCAGATGGCGCCTTGCGCTCGACACCGACGAGCCGCGCTTCGGCGGAGAAGGGCGCATCGTACCAGGCCAGACGTTCACGCCGGAAGTGATCGAAGAAGACGGCGCGCGCGCCGCCTACGTGCGCCTGTACCTGCCAGCCCGCACCGCGCTCGTCCTGCGCCACATGCGCTGAGGGCGAAAATGTTGAGATCATTGCGCCATCTGAAAATGTTACCAGCATTTTTCGGGGGTGAGGAAGAATTCAGGCACGGCGCCCTGAAGCAGAATCGAGAAGTCTTCGAAGGCGTGTCCCGTGGGGTGGGCGAACGTGACTCGCCATAGGCCAGTAGCGGGACGCTTGCCCGAGGAGTACGCCGTCCAGTCGAAGATTTGGTCTGCCTCCCACACCATGTTCCCCGAAGGATCCGCCACCTTCGCGCGCACTCGCTCTTTAGCGTTGTCGCCCGAGACGGCCACGACGAACGGCGTATCCTCTGCGGCGCGGAAGAAAAGCGTCCCCGTGGTTGCGTAGATGGAGCGGAAGGATCCGGACGGCACAACCGCTATCGGCACGGAAGTGGCTGAAAGGCCGAAGGCGTGCGATCCGGCGCTGGCGGTCATCGTGTAGAAGCCAGCCTTCTCCGCCTTGAAAGAGAACGGAGTTTCATCAGTGCCGTCGATAGATACGGTGGCGCAGGTTTTGCCTTCCGCGTTCTTGAACACCACGGGCTCGGCCTTGAAGTCCGGCTTCCCGACTTTTGTGAAACGTCCGGAGAACTTCGCCTCATCGGGTGCGGCCATGTAGAAGCGGTATGTCACGCCGTTGCGGAAGCGGAATGGCTTGAGGTGAACGACCTCGCAGGGGCGGGCATCGAAAGGATGTGCGGCGGCTGGGTTGAACTCGCGGCGTGCAGGAGCGTCGCCGAGAAGCGACGACAACGCCTGGAAGTCAATGAGGCGACAGTTCTTGAACGAGACGGCGACTGCGTCATCAGACGTTGGAGGGATGTGTGTTGCGGGCGCATTCTTCGTTGCGAAAAAGCTGTTCTCGCATGTCACGCTGCCGCGCACGTGAGTGCGTGCGTGTCCATTTCCCAGCCAGAAGCCGCGCGAGTTGCCGGTTGAGCGGCAGTTGAGAATCTTGACGGAGACGGGTTTTGACGAGGCATTGAGCTGACCGAGGTAGAACTGGATGCCGGCGCCGTGGTTGTTGGTGACGATGCAGTCGCGCATCACGATGTCAGAAAGTTCCTCGCTTGGGCGGTTAGGTTCAAAGTCGATGCCCGCTGCGGGAGCGGTGCCGCCAGTACCGCGAAGGGTGCAGCGTTCGATTAGCAGGTTGCGCGCGGAGATCACGCTGATGCCCTGGCGGTAGTGGCGGTCGCACACGATGTCGCGCAGAACGATGTCGCGGCAGGGTCCGTTCCCTCGCGCCACGCCCAGGTACACGCCGTCTCCGCCTGACTCCACGAGCGTGAGGCCCTCGATCGTGACGTTGCGGCAGCTGAGGAGGTTGAGGCTCATGCGCCATTCAGCCTTGACGTATGGAGCCGCCGCGTAGTCCGCGCGGTGCATGCGCAGAACGGCGCCGTAGCCGCTGATCTTGACGTTCTCGCAACATTTGAGCGTAAAGAGCGAATCGTTCTTTCCGAGGAATTCGCCTTTCTTCGCCACGACCTCAGCGCCGCGCTCGAACACGATCTCGCAGTTCGAGCGCACGAAGAGCGGGCGCGTGATCCAAGGCGACGCCTGGGCGTCGATGACGATCTTCTTCGCGCCCGAGTCGAGCGCCTTCTGAAGTACGTCCGTCGAGTCAACGGAGTCGAATCCAAACGAAGACGCCTTCACTACGTCCTCTGTGGCCGCAGCCACCACTGCGGCCATCATTGCAAACGAGACAATAACTACGTGTTTCATGCCGATAGAATACCAAATGTCGTCTGAAGGCGCAAGCCCCGCGAACCACGGATCACGAACCAGAGGCATTGCAAATGCCACTTGTTTTGGAAACTGAAATTTGGTAAACTGCGCTCCGTCTGAACAGTGGGAAAGCAAATGTGCCAATACTTAAACGCACCACGCACCACGAATCACGCACCACGCACCACGGATCACGAATCACGAACCACGAACCACGAGCCACCATGAAAACAACCACGAATCTCTTCTCCGCAGCCGTCGTCGTGGCGGCGATGGCCGTCCGCGCCGACTACACGGCGCTTGACGTAATAAGCCTGAACATTTCCAACGACTCGGCCTGCACAATGGCGGGCACCGGCTCCACCGCCACGCTTGCGGGCACCATCCCAGACGCCGCATGGCAGAACTCCGTGGCGGCGGCGCGTTGGGTCTCGGGCGATGCGCGCAACGGATACGTGACTGGCGTCACGGCGTGGAACGGCGCTGGCCAGACTGTGACAAACCTGGAGGAGGTGGTCTTCTCCTGGGCGGTCGAGGGAAGCGGCGTGGCCAACTACGGCAACAACAGCAACCTCTCGCCGGCGTTCCGCGGCGCGTGGCTCGCGCGCGCATCAGGCGAGCAGACCGACGCCGCGCTCGTTGTGCAGAACATCCCCTACGAGCGTTACGACGTGATCGTGTACCTCTCCGGCAAGGCATCCAGCGGCACCTCTCCCGCCTACAGGGCGGTTTGCGTGAACGGAATCCCCTATGCGGGCGACGTCACCGCCGCGAACGGCACGACGAAGGCGAATGCCGTCACCGACAACTGGGGCATGCAGCAGGACGCCTACGAACTCGGCAAGAACGCCCTTAAGGTGACCGGCCTCACAGGCGACATGCTCGCCCTGACGATGCGCAAGGCCGGCTACCTCTCCGGCTCGGCCAATCCCCAGGGCATAGCGGCCATCCAGATCGTGCGCGACATGGCCGCGATAGGCGAAGACACGCGCGCCGTCTCGAAGACCAAGGTCATAAGCGTGAACCTGCAGTCCAGATACAGCGGCGTAGGCGTGAAGCCTGCCGTCTATGGTCTTGAGCGCGTTCCCGGCGAGGCGTGGACCGAGGACGGCATGAGCAACTCGTCGGCCTTCGACGTAGACCTCTCCGTGCCAGTCAGGGAGTGGGACGGAGCGGCCGAGACCACCACCGAGCTCTCCGCCGTGACGGTGCACCTCAAGGCCAATAACGGCTGGAACTGGAAAAGCGACTACGTGCCGATGTACAACCTCGTCAACGCCTATCTCGACGACGGCGGCGACAGGGCGCAGATCACCGTGACCGGCATTCCATACAGGATCTACGACGTGATCGTGTACACTTGCACCGACACCTCCGAGACGAAGTTCGGCCCGGTCACCGTCAACGGCACGCCCTACCGCTGGAGCGCCTCCAATGGCGCCACCGAGCCAGCCTCTGGTGCGGACTCCACCGCCGCAACGCGCTGGGGCTTCTCGCGAGCGCGCCTCCCGGAATATGGCGCCAACGCGCTGCGCGTGGAGGGGCAGACGGCCTCCACGCTCACGATCAAGGGCGCGAACAACGCCAACGGTGCGCGCGGCGGCATTGCTGGATTCCAGATCGTAAACGCGTACGATCCGGCGTCCGTAGAGACGCTCGAGTTTTCCGACGGCGACACGTTCGAGGTCAATGCGCCTATCACGAGGGCGCTGCGCGTGGTGTGCCCTGGCTCGCTAACCATTGCGGGTGCGGATGGCCATGTCGTGACCCAGAGCGACCTGTCGTACCTGGATCTCGACTCTGTTGAGGGCGCGATCACGCTCGGCGCGCACACATGCTACGCTCTTGGCGCTTCCCGCGAACTTCCCGACGGCTTCTCTTTCGGCGAGGGATCGTCCGTTGCGATTGCCGAGTCCATCGAGGAGTACGCGAAGGACGTCTTCGCAGCCACGGGCCTCGCTGGCGTCTCGTACGTTGAGCTTGCGCGCTTCGACGGCACGACGGAGACGCTCACGGTGGAGAACGGCAATGCGACGCGCGGCGACGGCACATACGTGAAGGTGACCGGCGTCGCGGCGCTCTACGACTTCACCTTCACGAACACGCTAGCCACGGCGGCCGACTCGCGCAAGACGGCGACGATGAACAGAGACAACAATCCAGTGTACGAAGAATCCGGCGATGGAGTTGGCGTGGTGGCGGCGGCATGTCCGTATGTGAGCGTTACGGCAATGCCGTCGTGGAGCGAGTTCTCAACGGTGATGGTGGCGAAGATGCCGAGCGAGGCGAAGAAAGTGCTCATCAGCTTCGGCAGCACGTATTCGTCGAAGGCGCTATTCCTTGCGACGGGCGAGAAGATGAACGAGGTGCTTGTGGGATACGGCAGCACGTCTTCGTCGGAGATACTCACCACCATGACGGTGCCAAACGCCGCTGCATCGCGCCACGTGTACGGCTTCGAGCTTTCCGAGGCGAAGACGAAGCTCACGATCTACCTTGACGGAATCAAGTGGAAGACGCTCGCCAAGGCGGACGGTTTCACTCTGGGCGTTTCAAGCCACGCGGGCATCCAGGCGGGCTCTGGCTACGGCGGCCTCCCGGCAGGCGGCTACGGCCGCCCGAGCGACGGAGTGTTCTACGCGCTGCTCATCTACGACTACGCGATCTCGCAGGCGCAGCGCGCGCTCATCGGCGAGATGTATCCCTACTCGCCCGTTGGAGGGGCGTTCTCGCGCACAGTCTCCGGCGCGGAGGATCTCAGAACGGAGGTCAGCACCTGGACGCGTTCGGGAGATGCGGCGCCTGCGTACAGCATGCCCGGCGTCGGCTCGGCTGTGACGGTGGCCGCCTCTGGCGATGCGGTTCTGAACGTAAACGATTCCGTGATGGTGGAGTCTCTCTCGCTCGGCGGCGAAGGGGCGATCGTCCTCAAGAGAGGAGGCGGTGTTCTTTCCAGCTCTGGCCTCACGACGATCTCGACGGCGGTCACGATCGAGGAGGGAGCTGCTGAGATAAGCGGCGCGCCTGTCGTGATCGGCGAAGGCGGATCGCTGGTGTTCGACTATTCGGGCTTCGTGCTAGACGGCTTCACCGACGACGGGCACCTCATTCCGCTCACAGGCGAGATGGAGGAGCAGCCAGAGGGCGTTGTGACATGCAGAGTGCCAGAAGGCCGCGCCGCGCGTCTCAACAAGGCGTCGCTCGTCTACACCGGCGGCTGCTACCAGCTCAGAGTAGCGCTCGACCACTCGCCGTCCAACGTCTATCTCGACGCGGGCGCGACGGCGCTCGACGACGACACGATGGGCACCATCGACCCCGAAGGCGAGAACCCGGTGCGCTGCTATGTGGCGGCGGGCGATACGGTGTGCTTCTCCGCGGCGGACTCCGTCGTCGAGAACCGCACGTACCCCGTGGCGGGATACGACTTCGGCGAGCTCGCGGCGTCCGTGGTGATCGACGTCGCCGCAGGCGAGAGCGTGGTGAACTCGCAGCGCTTCACGGGCCCTTCCGGAAAGGTTGTGAAGACGGGCGCGGGCACTCTCGCGCTCACGACTGGCAACAGCGCTTCGCTCGACGTGCGCGCCGGCACGCTCAAGCTGGCCCATTCCGGCAACTACAGCTTCTGGAACGCCGCTGACGGGCTGCCCTCCGTGGCCGTGGCGAACGGCGCCACATTCGACGTGAACGGCTCGCAGGGCTACAAGGCCGCAGTCACGCTCGCCGAGGGCGCGGTGTGGACCAACACGGGCGCCGATCTCGGCGACGGCATGGCCCAGGCGCATGCGCTCGCGCTTGAGGGCAATGCCTACGTGGTGGCCGCGTCGGAGTTCGGCGTTCTCGCGAACGGATGGAGCGCCACCACGCTTGACCTCGCAGGCCACACGCTAGAGAAGACGGGTGCGGACAAGTTCTTCCTGTGCAACTGCACGATTTCCGGCGCTGGCACGGTGAAGGTGAGCGAGGGCGATCTTTGCCTCTACAATGGCGTCCAGGCAGAGGGCGTGACGTTCGACGTCGCATACGGCAGCACGCTCAAGGTTCGCAGCCTGGGCGATGTGGCGGGCGGTGTGACGGGAGCGGTGTTCGCGGGTGCGGGAACAGTGGACTTGGGCACGGCGCGTCCGGAGAGCCCGCTTGTATTCGCCGAGGAGAGCACTCTTTCGCTAAAGGTCACGCTCGCGAGCTACACCGAGGCGGAGGTGCGCATCCCCTACACGGGCTCGCCGGGAGAGGTGAAGGTGTACGAGCCAGACTGGAGCACGGAATGCGCCGGCGCGAAGGTGAAGTTCGAGAACGGATACGTGGTCATCGGCGTAGATGTGGCGTCCCTCACCTACGCGAACCCCGCCAACAGCGACTCCGCCACGTTCACGTACGTCTTCACCGGCGTGGCGGGCGATGACTGGGAGAACGTTCTTGGGTGGGCCAAAGTCGAGAACCACCGCTGGAAGGCGTACTCTAACGAACTCGCGCCTGCTCTCGCTGGATCGGTCTACGACTCAGTGGTCTTCGACGGTGCGCTGATGGCTGAGGGCCAGAGGAGCGCGCATGTAGATCTGCTTGAGGGCTGGACTCTGCGTGTAGGCGCGTTCAACGGCGCGAATGTCGTGATCGACAGGGTGAAGAAGCAGCAAGGAGGGTGCTTCTACATGGTGGACGAGACGTCGCGCCTCACGCTCGGCGTGAACACGCGCGCCGGAAACAACGGCGGCGCGGTGGACTTCTACGTCGCCGCGGCTGGCGGTCTCGTCTTCACCGGCGATTTCGACTTCACCGGCTGCAGTCCTGTGCGCTACAGTCTCTCGGGCGCGGGTTCGGTGGCGTTCGAGGCTGGCACCACCAAGGGGTCGCAGGCGCTAGTGCGCGTCTTGAAGGTGCCCGTTGGCGAACGGGGCGGCGCGCGCCGCAGGGGTGTGATCACGAAGAGGCTGATTGCGTTCAATCCCAGCTCGGCCAACGTGGCGTTCGACCTGTCGAACGTGACCGTCACCTCCGACACGGGCGTCGCGATGACCCGCGTCGAGAAGACTCTCACCGGCGGGCTTGTCGACTCCGTTGGCGAATACACACTCTCGCAGGAGGCCGACGGCGTGTATATGCGGTACATCGGCTACGCCGAGAACGCCATGTATCCGTCGATGTACATCATTCTGCGCTAGTGCGTCCGCCATTTCCCATCTGCATTTTCTTTCTCCGCAACGCCAGGATTTTTGATATACTTATTGCACCATGAAACGCGTTTCAGTCATTCTCCTTCTAGGCGCGCTGCTGTTCAGCGGCTGCGCTTCGGAGTATTACATCTCCGACGCGAAACACCCTGAAGTGGTGATTACCGCGGCCGGGGGGGTGACTTTTCGCGGGCGTTTCGTGGAGCCTGAGGATCTTCCCGGCCTGCTGCGCGGCGCGTCGTTCAGCCGCAAGGATCCCATCTACATCGGCGCGCCGGACGACATGGCGGACTGGCGCCTCAAGCGCAAGGTGATGGCCATTCTCACGCGCGGCGGCTACACGCGCCCGATACTCGTGGGCGCGGAGCGTTCTTTTTCGGAGGTGGGCCGCACGGCCCAGCAGCGGCGCGAGGATGCGGCGCGTGAGCGCCAGCGCAGGCTTGAGGAACTAAGAGATCGTAGTGGGCGAAGGAAAGTGAGGTACAAATGAAGGCTAACGGTACATTCCTTCTTGGGGCGGCGCTTCTGCTTGCGTTCGCCGGCGCGCCGTGCGCGCGCGGCGAGACGTGGTTCGACGCAGGCGTGGGCGGCTATATGGCATGGCCGACGGACGGGTCCGACAGAGTGGTGCCAGGCGCGGGCGTGTGGACTGGCACGGCAGGCGCAGACCTTGTGGGCGAACCGGGCGCGCGTCGGCTTAGCATGGCCACTCCAGACGACTGTCCGCTAGAGTTCTCGCCCATCCAGCCGCGCTCCGCGGCGGCCGACGAGGTGTCAGTGTCCTTCGACATCCAGGTCTCTGCCGGCGACCATCCGCCGGAGATCGACTCGGAAATGAAGGGCGCCTTGACGGTGCTGATGCGCGGCGAAGAGGATAGTTACTATCTCGGCCTCGTGAAGGATCCCGCAGGCCCCACGAACGTGTGGACCGAGCTCACCGGCGCCGCGCCTGACCTTTCGCGCTCTGTGACCATCAAGATCGCGCTGCGCACCGTTGGCGGCGCGAGACAGGTGAAGTATTCAGTGGACGGCGTCGCGCTGAGGTCCGCGGCGGGTGAATGGTCGCCGATCGCGTTCACCGCCGGCGCAGAGAGCGTGGTGGCCGCTGGCTGCCTGGGCGTGGGCGACCTCGGCGGACTTCAGGCCGAGACTTCGCGCGAGGCCGAGTACGTCACGCTCACGGTGCCGGCGCTGGAGTGGATGACGCTCGCGTCAGTGACGGCGAACGGCGAGCTGGTGGAGCCGCAGGCCGACGGCACGTATCTGATCCAGAAGGGCGCATACGCGGCGGTGACGTTCACGCCTTCGCCTGGCGCGTTCCTGAGCAATCCCACGATGGTGTTCCAGGTGAACGAGTCGATGACGCTGCCAGAGGACGGAAGGCCCATGCTGGTGCCGCCGAGCGAGGTACTGTCGATCAACGAGGTGATGGCCTCGAACGGCACTTCGCTTAGGACTGCGAGAGGCGCGACGGGGCTCGACTGGATCGAGATCAGAAACAGAAGCGACAACGACGTGGACATCACCGGGTGGTATCTCTCCGACAATCCGGACAAGAAGCCGTCCAAGTGGGAGAAGATACAGGGACGCTGCGTGGTGCCTGCGAACGGCTATGTGGTGGTGTGGGCCGACCAGGGATACATCGACTTCACCGAGAACGAGGCGTACACGAGAATAGGCCTCTCCTCCGACGGCGAGACCGTGTTCCTCGCGACTCCTCTTGCGGAGATGGTGCACTCGGTCACGTTCGGCCAGCAGATCAAGGACATTTCGGTGGGCGCGGGCCGGCGCACCGAAATGCTCGTCGCGCCAGGCGCGGCGTCCGAATGGCGCGTGGGCGCTGGTGCGTGGACGGCGGCAAGCGGCACGGTGGGATCGGCCGGCGCGGGCGCTGGATTCACGGTGACGGCGACCGCTCCCGGCGGAGAGCCCTCGGTGAGCGTGCACGAGACCATCACGTCGGAATGCGGCGTTGAGGGCGCCGGGGCGGTGCTCAAGGCCGAAGGCACGATGCACGTGCCGCACGCGGGGCAGTGGACGTTCTACTGCGCCGGCACGGGGGCGAGCAGCCTGACGATTGCGAACAGCGAATTCACGTGGACGCTCGAATATCCAGAGCTCACGATGACGCTAGACTTCCCCGAGGCGGGCGACTACGACGTGTCGCTCGTCTGCACGTCGCGCGACGGTGCGGCCGCGCCGGAGCTGCTTGTGGGCGAGGGCGAGCTTGACTGCGAGGAGGACGCGGCGAGCTTCTTGCCGCTTTGCTCCGCCGCTAGCGGCTTCACGCATGCGGGCAAGTACGCCGCGCATCTCGACGTGAACATCGCGGACCAGCTGGGCGGTGCGACTTCGTTCGACTGGCGCACCGCGTTCTCGGTGGAGGCGCCGCCTGCGCCGGCCGACACGATCAAGCTGCGCGTGAAGTACGCCGAGGGCTTCACGGCCAAGCTGAACGGCACAACCGTGGCCTCTGCGGCGGCGGAAGGCGCGCGTGAGAAGGCGAAGGCTCTCGAATGGGTGGAGTTCGATCTGCCGTCCGCCGCGTTCGACGCCGGCGAGAACACGCTTCAGATAACGGTCGACGGCGCGGACGGGGCCGACATGATCCTTTCCGCCGAGCTGCTGTGGAGCAAGGCCGGCGGCGACATGGTGTACTACTTCCCGAGGTCAACGCCCGGCGCGCCGAACAGCCTCGACGCGAAGGAAGGCCCCACGCCGCGCGTCGTGTTCTCCGAGCCGCACGGCTACAAGACGGCTGCATTCACGCTTGAGCTGACATGCCCCGACGATCCGTCCGCCGAGATCTACTACACCACTGACGGCACCGCGCCCAGCGTGAGGAAGACGCGCTACACCGGCCCGATCACGATTTCGCGCACAACGGTGGTGCGCGCCGCAGTGCCGAACGCGGATTCCGTGCTGCAGCTCGACTCCTCAGCTAGCTATCTCTTCCCGGCCGACATTCTCACGCAGAGCGGCACGCCAGCCGGCTTCCCGGCGTCCAGCAGCAAGCAGAAGATGGTATATGGCATGAACTCCAACATCGTCGGCACTTACCGCTCGCAGATACTAGACGGCTTCACGAACGGCATCGACACCGTCTCGCTCGTCATCGACCCTGCGAACCTTTTCAACTCCTCCACCGGCATCTACGTGAACGCAGGCAACGGCGGCCGCACGTGGGAGCGCATGACGATGGTGGAGCTGATCACGCCAACGAACGCGGTGGGCGGCTTCAGCGTGCCCTCGGGCGTGCGCATCCGCGGTGCGTTCAGCCGCGGCAGCAGCTATCCCAAGCACTCGCTGCGACTCTTCTTCCGCAACGAGTACGGCATGAGCAAGCTCAAGTATCCGCTTTTCGGCAAGGAGGGAACGGACACGTTCGACAAGATCGACCTCCGCACCGCGCAGAACTATTCCTGGGCCAACGGCAACGACAAGTTCACCCTCATCGAGGAGCTGTTCTCGCGCGACTCGCAGCGCGACCTCGGCCAGTCCTACCACCGTGGACGCTTCTACCACCTCTTCATCAACGGCATCTACTGGGGCGTCTACCAGACCGAGGAGCGCACCGACGGCAACTTCGGCGAGAACTACTTCGGCGGCACGGCCGACGACTACGACGTGGTGCGCACGTCGCAGCCCGGATACGTCACCGGCGTGGTGGAGGGCACCGAGGCCGCGTGGTACGACTTCTGGAACATTTCCGTGAACCAGGGCTACGGCGCATCGTTCCCGGCGAACTACAACAAGGTGCGCGGTCTCAATCCGGACGGCACGCCGAATCCGGCGTATCCGGTGTATCTCAACCCGACCAACGTGGCCGCCTTCATGCTGACAACGCACTTCTCGAACGACACCGACTGCCCCGCGACGTCCGGCAGCGACAAGGCGAACAACGTGGCCGTTCTGCGCAACCGCTACGACGGCACGAACACGCTCGGCGGCGTCTCGTACAAGGGCTGGGCGTTCCACCGCCACGACGCGGAGCATTCGCTAGGCACGCGCGGCGACTCGGCTTCGGCCGACAAGCTCCTGGTGGGCACCGAGACCGCAAGCGGCAACATGAAGCAGTTCAAGAACTTCAACGCCTCCGAGCTGCACTACAAGCTTGAGGACAACGCCGAGTACAAGATGCTCGCGGCCGACCTCCTCTTCCGCAGCTGCCTCAAGGCTGACGGCGCGATGACCGCCAAGGCGGGCCGCGCCCGCTTCGAGGCGCGCATGCGCGAATTCGGCAACGCCGTCTCGTGCGAGGCCGCGCGCTGGGGCGGCGGTTCGCGCACGGCCGCCACGTGGACGAACGCATGCAACAGCTGTCTCTCGTACATCGACGCGCGCGTGCCGTATCTCGTGAGCCAGTACAGGTCTAAGGGCTGGTAT
>JAEEGI010018803.1_pt1 | contig 14008 bp, 8 predicted proteins | sample 8958751 | NCBI WGS metagenome assembly JAEEGI01 (sample SAMN16246545, study PRJNA631951) | gut metagenome | biome: gut microbiome; feature: rumen; material: KS-attached | host: Bos | place: Iran: Karaj | collected 2018-10
TTATGATTTATTTGTATTTTATATCTTTATTTTATTATTTTATGAAAGAAAAAAAATTATTTTTAATATATTTTTTACTATAAAAACTTTATTATAATCTTTAACTTAAATAATAAAAAAAATATAATGAAATTTCCTTTTCAATTATTTCATAATGTTTCTTAAATCTCTAATAATTTCATTTTTATTAGAAATATGTCTACAACTATCAATAATTTCAGTTGTTTTTTGAAAATAAATGACTTCAATTTCATCTCTAATTCTAGTTTCTAAATCTTCAATTAAAGTTCCAATATTATCAATTAAAAATTGTTCTTCAGGTTCACTACCATTAAACCTTAATTTTTTTTCCATACTTTTAGTTAAAGAACCTCCAACACATAATTTAGAATCAATTCCACAATTCAAATTAGCATTTAAATAAACATTAACAGAAGAAATTAAATTAAATTGAATTTCATTATCTTCTCTGTTAATATTTAAAGTTAATAAATTTGAACTTTCCCATTTTCCATTATTTGTTTTATTATTACTATTATTATTTGAAATTTTATTGGATATTAAAACAGCAACAACAAATTCATCTTCATTATCTTCATCAATAGCATAACAAAACACATTAGAAATTGCATTTTCTGAGTAATAAAATTTAGTATAAATTCTAAATAGTTCATTTAATTTAATTTCTAAATTCAATAATTTTTCACTTGGAAAATTTCCTTCTTCAATAGGAGGAAAATAATTTTTTGTTCCTGGAAAACGATATGAATCACCTTCTCTATTATATTCACAACAAATAAAATTTCCATTTTTATAATTTATAATTAAAGGTTGATCTACTTTTTGAAGAAAAGAATCTAATACATCATCATCATTATATACTAATGAAGATATTGCATTTATATTTTGTTCTAATTTTGATATTGGAAGAACTCTACTTAATGAAATACAAGCATTTGTTTTTGACATTTTTTAAATTATACTTTTTATTTAATTTTTTATTTTGAAATCAAAAAAAAATTTTTTTGGTTCTATTATTTTGAGATAAATTATTTTTATTAAAATCCTTTATTAAAATATATTGTTCATTAATTGTGAAAATTAAAATTTAAAAAAATGAATTCCAAAAATGATTTAGATCCAATGACTTCATCGAATCAAAATAAAATGGATAGATTTTCAAAAATAAGTGAAAAAATAAATCAAATTTCTCAATCCGGGAATTCAAAAAATCCTCAAAAATTTGAAAAAATAGAATCTAAAATAAATGAAGTTGAAGAAAATTTTAACACAAATTTAGATTCCTTAGAACAAAAATATAATTTATTAAAAGATCAAATAGGTAAATTTTCTAAATTAATAGAAGATGATAGACAAACAAAAGAAAAATTAAAAAATAAAAATTCTGAAGATTTAAAAAATTTTGAAAATAAAATTAAAGAAATGATGAATGAAGAAAGAGAATTTTTAAAAAATTATGTTGAAAATGCAGTTAAAAAAATAGAGGGTTTAATTTCTAAATATGATAAAGAATCAAAAGAAGAAAATGATTCAATGAAAGAATCAATTGAAGGTTTAAAAAATTATATGAATACTGAATTACCTAATTTAAATAATAAAATTGATGAAGAAAATGATGAGAGAGTAAACAGTATTAAACAATTAGTTGAAGAAATGAATCAACAATTTGGAGAAGTACATAATTTAATTGAAGAAGAAAGAAAAAAAAGAGAAGAAAGTGAAAATTCATTTGTTAAAAATTTAGAAGAAATTATGGATAATGTTAAAGGGGAGTTTAATAAAGAAAAAAAACAAAGAGAAGAATTTGAAGAAAATGTTTTTAATTTAATTGAAGATACTTGTACTAAATTAGCAAATAATACTATGGATAATTAAGTTTTTTTTGCTTCTTTGTTATTTTTTATTTAATTTTTTTAGAAATTATTTTGATATAATTTAAAATAAATTTTAACAATTTTTATTATCATTTAAGATAATATAAAAATAATATTCCAGCAAAATTTATATATATAATATATTTATAGAATCAATCAAATCAAAATTAAAAAAAACAAATAAATAAATAAACAAAAAAAATAAAATAAATCAAAAAAAACCTCAATTATATACTTTTCTCCCTTTTATTCTTTTTTTTCTTATCTTTCTTATCTTTCTTCACACTATATCCCAATTCCTTTTCCATTTTTTCTTTTTCTTCCCTTAATCTTTTTTCTTCTCTTTTCCTAGCAATAATTTTCTTAAGAGCCTTGTTTAATCCATTAACGAAATTTCCTCCAAATTCAAATCCAAAAATAGAAACAGCTTTTTGAATCATATTTCCACTAACACCAGGATCTAAATTAACAACAAAAAGAGCACTTCCAACATATTTCATTTCATCCATTCCACCAAAAATAAATAATGTTTTACCACTTATACAACTTTGATGAGAACATCTATTTTTTACTATATTATTATTTTGACCAAAATCTACTCTTAACCATTCTAATCTACTCATTTCTAATATATATGTATCTTTCATTACCATATTTATTGAATAATCATTTCTTCCTCCATGAATTATAATATAATTTCCTTCTTCAAAATAATTCATTGATGTCATATATCTTGGAGAAGGACTTTGACCTTTTGTTTCTATTTGAACCCATTCTAAAGGCTTTTTTCCTATTAATAATGCATATAAATTATTACTTGGTTGACTATCTTCTTTACTTTTTCCACCAAAAACATAAAGACCTTTTATTTGGATTTTACTTTGTAACCTTTTTAAATTTATATTTTCTGGATATTTATATATATTAAATTTAGGGTTATTACTTATATCACTTGAAACTACTAAAGCACAAGAATGATAAGCTAAAGTTGGTGGAATAGTATATTTTGAAAATGTTAAAGATGACCAACGATAAGGATTTAAATTTAATATATATGAATCACTTAAATATTCTCCTTTTTCACTGATTCCCCCATGAATAAACATATGACTTCCAATCATACAAGAAATATGATTTCTTCTTAATTGAAAAAAAGGTTTTTCATAAGGTGAAAACCAATTATTATTATCTATATTATATATATCTAATGATGCGAAAATATTTGAATTATAATATCTTCCACCAAATATTATATATTTATTTTGATATACTGTACCACTGTGTCCAAGACGTGGCTCTGTGTAATTTGTTGATTTTAATTTGTTCCATTTAATTTCATTTGGATTTAATCTCCATAAATTTGGATTTTTCATATTTGAATTCAATCCACCAAATAAATATATTTTATTTGAATTTATTTCTATATCCATTGAAAATTGTTCTCTGCTCTCTGGAAAATTGGTATTTTCATATATTTGTTTACATAATAAAAATAATGAACCTTTTTGAAATGCTGTGTTAGGGATTGCTATTATTTTTTTATGTTCATCTTTTTTTTCTTCTTTATTTTTAATATTTTCTTTATTTTCATTGTTATTGTTTTCTTTTTCTTTTTCATTTTCATTTTTATTTATATTATTTAATGAGTTATCTTTATTTAAAGTTTTTTCTTTTTTTATTGTTGGTTTTTTTTTAACTTGGAATAAATTATTATTTTCTTTTTCTAATGTTTTAGGTACAATTGAAGTAATCTTAATTTTTTGTTTCATCTTTTTTAAATTTCCTTCAGTTGAATATCTTTCAATTCCTTTAGAATAAACATTTAAAGTTTTCAAATTATAATTTTTTAATATTTTATTATATATATTTTTATTTCTCAGTAAAGAACCAAGAGAATCAATTGGATTTCTATATTGATTATCAGTATAAATATGTGGTAAATTTTCTTCATTTATATCAACAGTTGGGCTTTTTTTAGTTTGATTTAAAAAACGAGAAATTTCATTTTTTTGTTGATAATAAAAATTTCTATTTGATCTCGTAATAAAATCTTCATAATTTGAACTCACTTTCGGTGATTGATAAAGATAATTTGATATTAAATTTTCTGCTTTATTATCATTTTTTATTTTTATATTTGCATAACTTTTTATTGTTTTAAATATTTTTGAATTTTTTCCCATATTTGTACTTAAAGAATTGTTAAATTGAGTTATATATGTTTGAGATAATTCTATTGGATTTGAATTTATTCTTAAATGAATGTTTCTTGATATTGATTTAATTGGCTTTAGTCTTTTTTTGGAATTATTAAATTTCATTAATTTAAATTTTTATTTATTTTTATTTTTTAATTCAAATATTTACATGATTAATTTTAAATTATTTTTTAAATGTTTAAATTAATTATTATTTATTTCTGGTAATAAAGGATATGGATTGAAATTATTATAATTATTAATTGGTGCAGGAGGAGCATTATTATTTTCTTCTTTTAGTGTTTCATATGGAGTAAAAATTCTATTATTATTGTCATATGGTTTTTCAGTTATTTCTTTATTATCTGAATCAAACAAATATTGTTTTTGTTTTTTATTTTTTATTATTAATAATATTGCAATTATTATAAAAAGAAATAAAATTAAACAAATAATAATAATTATGTAAATTTTTTTTGAACTTTGATTTACTTCAATTTCAATTGAATAATAAGTCGTTGAAATTTTATAGTTTGATTTTTGTTTAGCTAAAATATTTAAATTTAATTTATTGTTTATAACTTTTTGTCTATCATATTTAATATATCTATAAATTGTGTCATTATTTCCATTATATTCTATAGAAAGATTTATATAAGAATAATTTGAAATTTCTTTATTAAAAATACAAATATTATTTAAATCAAAATCTTTATCATATGAAACTAATACATCATAAATCATATCTTCATTTTTTAAAAAATTAGTGAAATATATTATTAATCTATCATTATCAATAATTGAATATGATATACTAAAATTATAATTAGGAACAAAAATATAAGATTTAATTTGATTAAAATATTTAATTGTTCCATAACTATTATTAAATTGAACAGTTATATTTTCTGAAGGTAATTCACTAATTAAAATTTTATCAACAGAGGATTTTTTTATGATGATTCCGTTTTCATCAATGAATGAAAATAATAAAATATTATTGCCACATTTATTTATTTGAATAATTTTATTCAAATCTGAATTAATATTATATTCAACAACACCTTCATAATTAAATTCATATGATAAATTTTCAAAAATTAAACCATAATTTTTTATAAATAAAAAATCATAATATAAAATTTGATTAGGAGAATAAATAGAAATAAAAGAATCTTCACTATTTGAATTTTTTAATAATTTAAATTCTAAATAAATATTTGAATGAATAGTTAAATTATTATATAAAAAATCTTCAGAAGGAAATGGGATGAAAGGATATTTTTTAAATCCTTGATAAAATGAAAATTGAGTTTCTTCTTGACTATAAAGTTTAATAAAAGCAGATTTGGTTTTATTCATTTCTTCATTAGTATATATAAATAAATTATAATTATTTTCCAACTTTTGTTTTAATCCATGCTTATTAATTTTAAATTTTTCCTCAACATCAGAAATTAAAATTGAAACTAAAGCATTTCCTTCATAAGCTTCTAAATTCAATGTAGCACTTAATTTATTTTTATGGTATATTCTAATAGATAAATTATTGTTGTTTAATTCATATTCTTGTGATTCACACTTTATTTTTAAATTTTTGAAGTTATCAACTTTTGAATTTAATATTGAAATTTCTAATCCGAATTCTTTATCTAAAATCTTTTTATCAAAAATTAAAGATATACTTTTTTTATTTTCTATATAATACCTATAAAAATGTCCTGATTTTAAATTTTCATATTCAATTTGGGGATATAAATAAAATAATTTTACATAATTATTAATATCTAAAATTGAGTTACATATTACTTTTACTATTTCTAAATTTGAATTCAATTCATATATTTTGATTAATTCATTAAAACTTTTACCTTGTAAAATATCATCTATTGAAGATATATTTTCTAAATTATTTTTTAGCAAAACTTTAAATTCTCCTGTATTTGAAGTTTCATTATATAAATAATTGATATTATCATTATTTTTATATCTATAAATTAAAAATGTTTCATAATAACAAAATTGGAAAGAAATCATTTTATTGTGTTTTTTTCTTTCTTCAAAAATTTCATAATAAAATTTCTGATAATTATTTTTAATGTATTTAAACTCTATATATAATAATTCAGTATTTTCAGAAAAAAATTTTATTGAAAAATATTGAGTTTCAGAATATTTCTTTTTGATTTCTTCAGGAGTAAGTAAAATAAAAGAGTAACTTAATTCATCAATTTTTTGAATATTATCTTTATGTGATTGAATATTTCCATTATATAATGAAATGGAATTTTCAACATTTGCAAATAATAATAATTGGTAATTATTTTTTATAAAAGAATTTATATTTAATAAAAAATAAATTGGAATATAAGGATTTTCAAAATTTGATTTATAATCATCTAAAATTTCAATTGGCTGTTTTTCTTTAATTAAACTAAATTTATTTAAATCAGTATTTTGAGTTTTCTGATTACATATAATGTTTAAATATAGAAAATTAAAATTATCATTTTTTTGAAAAACAATATAATAATTATTTATATTTGTTTTATCTCTAATATAATCACAACTAGTTTTTTCAGATAATAAATCATCTTTAAAACAATTTACATTACATTCTCTATATAAATCACTTATATGATAATATTCAAAAGAAAAAATAAAAGACTGATAATTCCCTAAAGTTAGTTTTTTAATTGAAGAAAAAAAATTAAAATTTGTACTTGAAATAAATCCTTTATTAATTATTTTATTTTCTTGTATTTCTTCATTTTTTAAATTTATATCAAAACAAATATTAAAATCAATTTGATTTCCTGGATCATAATATGATTGAATATTAAATGAATAAATACTATTTTTTTCCAATTCATATTCTTGAAAAAATATATGTTTATATTCTTTTACAATTTGCACACCGTCTTTTTTAATAATAAAAATTGTGGTCAAAGCCCTTCTAAATTGATTATCAAAAGATATCTTTATTTTATTATTTGTTTGAAGAGAATTTGTTTTAAAAACCAATAAATTATTGGAATAGACAGTTTTATATCTCCTACAAATATTATTTTCTTCAATAATAGTAATATCGTTTTCATTAAATATTGTAATATCACCTATAAATTCTCCATTTTTAATATGTATTACAATATAAAAAGAATTATTTGAAAGGATTGGAGATGATTTTTTTATTATATATTCATATTCTGTGATATTTATATTATCTTTAATTGAATAATTTATAAATTCTTGTGTTTCATTATCTTTTTCTATTAAAGTTAAATCGGTATAAATATAAAATTTAGGATATGAATCTGATTTAATTTTATAAATATTAAATACTAAATCTCCATCAGTAAATTTATTATTATAAGAAAATATTTTATAATCATTTTTATTATCTAATGAAAAATGAAAATATTCATATGAAATTAATTCTTTTGGTATTATTTTCTGAGATAAAATAATAAAAAATTTAAAATAAATTAGATAATAAAAGAACATTTTCATTTACTCAAAAATATTTACAATAAAAAATAAAAGCTAAGATTAAATATTTTAAAAACTAAAAAATATAAAAAACAAAAAATAAAAAAATTAAAAGGAACATCAAAAGTAATCAACAACATTCCTTTTTTTCTTTAATTACCTCAGGTTTTTCAATTTTATTCTTAATTCTAAAACTTTTCTTTTTTTCATTGATATCATTTCCTTCAATCCCTAATAATTTATCAGTTAAATCTTCAAACATTTCTTCAATTCCAGTGTTTTCAAAAGCAGAAGTTAAAGTAAAATAATAATTATTTTTTTCTGCATAATTTCTTGCATCTTCTTCAGTTACTTCTTCATTTTTATATAAGTCAAATTTATTTCCAATAATACAAATTAAAACATCATTTGGAGCATAAGATTTAATTTCTGAAACCCAAAATGATTTAACACTATTGAATGTATCTTTTTTTGTAATATCATATACAATTAAAGCAACATTTGAATTTTTATAAAATAATTTATTTAATGAACGAAATTTTTCTTGTCCTGCTGTGTCCCAAAAATTACAAATTAATTTAATATTGTTTTTCATTATTATTTTTTGGTAACTTTTTGATACTGTACTCATTGGATTTTCATCAAATGAATTGAATATATATCTTGATAATATACTTGTTTTTCCTACTCTCATATCACCACATATTACAATTTTTATTTCTTTTTTATTTTCAGAATTGTTTTTTTCTTCTGTTGACATATTATTTTTTATTTATTTTTTTAAATTAAATGCTTGTGTTTATTAGGATAAATAAATAATTAATAAATAAATAATTTAATTAATATAAAATTTTATTTAATTTTTTGGGTTTTCATTTTGAAAAGATTTATGATTTTAATTATTGGTTTTCTCTTAAATGTTGTATTTTTATTAATTATGAGAATAAAATTTTTTTCATTTTGAGAAAAAAGAAAATGTTATTAAAAAATGAAATAAATAGTCAAATTTACATTAATTCATTGAAGTTTAAACATGAATTTTTATATTACAAATCATAATTTATGATTAATGTTAGTATTAATTAGTTATATATTTTTTTTATTATATAAAAAAAATTAAATTTTAAATAAATAGAAAATGTAATATATAAAAAAAACTTTTGATTATAATATGAAAGATAAGAGAAAAAGCAGATTAAACTATTTCATGGAAAAAAGAGTTATTAATTACTTTAAACATAATTTAAGATTTAATATTATCATCCCCTAATTATTTCAATGATATAATTAATTTAACTCAAACTTTTATTCATAATTCAGATTCTAAAAGAGAAAATTATTAATAAAAAATTCCAAAATAAATTTGAAAATCAATAACAATTGTTTTCAATCCAAATAACAACAATTACAACACCACTAAATCAATTTCCCAATGAAAAAACATTCAATAATAATAATAAAAATAACAATAGTATAGATAATAGTATTAACAATAACAAAAAAGTTTAAATATTTTACAAAAAACAAAATTTTTAAATGGATTTTATAAAATATTTTATATTTTATACCTCATCAAAAAATATTATGAATCTCTTTATTTTTCAAATCCTTTTTTTTTTCTTCAAAATAAATTATGACCTAAAAAATCACCGAAAATATATAGAAAATTATATATAAAAAGCAATTGATAGTTTAAATAATAACAATAAATTTAATGAAATTAATATTAATGATTCTGGTAATGGAAATTTATTTAAATATAATCCCTTTTTCTTTCCCTAATTCGTCTCTTCAAATTATTCAAAATAATTGGAAGATAATAATAATTTGAAAAATCTGAATATTTTTTCTAAATGATATAAAATTAAATGTTTAAAAACACAAGAGCATAATTCCCAAAATAGAAATAATAAAAATCAAAGAAAAATAATTTCAATTAATGGAAATTCTCTTAATAGATTTTTTATTTATTTTTCTTTAAATCAATGTATTTTTGATTTTCATTTAATAAGGACTTATTGTAAGATTAATTTTTATTAGATTAAAATATAAAATTAAAAAATTAAATAAAATATATGAAAAATATATATACATAAAATTACTATTAATTATATAAAGATAAATTCATTTAAACTTACTTATTATTAAAATTTTAATTGTTTAAAATGGGAAATGAGTGTAATTGTTTAGATAATTTAACAAATAATTGTGGAGCAAATTTATCAAGAATGGCTAATTCATTTGCACCTGAAACTAATAATGATAATAATATAACTAATAATATGATTGATGACAAAGAAAGTATTTTAACTGAGAATAATTTTAACAATGGATATGTTAAGTCTAAAACTGAAAAAAAAAGAGAAGGAGATTATGATAATTTTAGTCAAAACAAAAATTTGAAAAAACAAAATTATAATAACAATACTTCTTATCTTGAAAGTAGAGTTACTGAAACAATTAAAGAAACTTATTATAATAATAATACTAAATATAATGATATTGAAAATACAATTTCATTGAATAATAATGAGAATGATGACAATAAGATTTATGATAATTATAAAAATACGAGTTATAACGAAAAAGTTAAAGAAACAGACAATTATAATATATATAATAAAAAGGAAAAAAATATTCAAATTGAAAAAAAAGAGAACAACAAAATTATAAGCGATAAAGTTTTTAAAGAAGTATCAATAAAATTAAACAAATATTTTCACAAATTATTATTAAAGAAAAAATTTGAGAATAAAAAATCAATTTTATTAGAAGAAGAAAATACCTTTTATCAAAAATGTTTAAATTATATATATTCAAAAAACAAAATTTTATTTGAATTGGAACAACATCCTCCAATAAAAAAATATTCTCAAGAAGGATATAAAGAATATTATTCCGAAAATATATTGAAACAAGAAAAAAACATCCCAAATAAAAAAGAAAGTCTAACATCATCAATTTATATAAAATACAAAAATGATTTAGAGAAAAAAATAGAAAATATAGAATCAATTTATAAGGGAGAATTAACAATAAATAATTTACCAAATGGATATGGGATAAAATATAATATTAATGGAACAAAAGAAATTGGAACTTTTATTAAAGGAAGTTTTACAGGTTGGAATGAATTAATAGATTCTGAAGGAAACATTTATAGAGGATTTTTTATGAATGGAATATTAAATGGAAAAGGAGAAAAGTTTATTTTTCAAGACAAAATTTTTTACAAAGGAAATTTTTTAAATAGTAAATTTGAAGGTGAAGGAGAAGAAAAAAATAATGAATATTACTTTAAAGGTAATTATATTAACAATGAAAAAAAAAATGGAAAAATGGAATTTTTATTATTGGGTGATATTTATGAAGGGGAATTTAAAAATAATTTATTTGAAGGAAAAGGACATTATATTTATAAAAATGGTAATGAATATATTGGAAATTTTAAAGAAGGGAAATTTAATGGAGAAGGAAAATTTAAATGGAGTGAAAATGAATTTTACGAAGGTAATTTTATTAATGGAATAAGAGAAGGAAAAGGTAAAATTCATTATAAAAATGGAAGAAGTTTTATTGGTAATTTTTCTAAAGGAAGACCTAATGGTTATGGAGTTTTTGACAATGGTTTTGGATTTAAAAGAAATGTTGAGTTTATTGATGGAAAAATTAAAATTGAAAGGGATAATAATGATATTTAAAAGATTTTTTATTTTTTAAAAAAGAGAAATTATATTTTTATAAATTGTCTTATATGTATTATATTCATAATATTAATATTAATTAAATATTTTTATTATTTGAATATTATTTAATTTTTTGAATATTTTTATATAATTTTTTTTAATTTAAATTTAAATAATTAATTCTTAAATTTTAATGTTGAAAAATTCAAAATCTCAAAGAGCAAATTTTCCTCTTTTCGTAATTTACTTTTAATAACATATTTTTGATAGACTCTAAAAAAAGACGAAAATAAAAAGTATAATAATTCAAATTCAATGGAGCGAAATTCAAAAAAACAAAATAGGTATTTTGGTCGAGAAATAAAAAATAAGTCATTAATTATAATTCCAAATTTACATTCAAATGAAAATAAATGTGATTCACAAGAAGAAATAAATCCTAAAAATAAAAATACAATCAAAATAAAAGAAAAAAATTATATATTATTAGGAAGAGATATAAGAAAATTAAAAGAAAAAGAAATTTTTCAAGAAGAAATAGATATCAAAAATAAAGACAATCCTCAATTTTTAACAGAATATTCAAATTCAATAATGGAACATTTAAAAAAAACAGAAATTATAAATATACCAAACTATAAATATTTATTTAAAAAACAAAAAACAATAAATATAAATCAAAGAATAGGTGTTATTCATTGGATGACTTCAGTTTGTGAAAAATTTTCTCTTTTTCCAGAAACTTTTTATTTAAGTATAAATATATTTGATAGATATTTAGAAAAAAATAAATTAACTCAAAATAATTTGCAATTAATTTCTTGTTCTTCAATGTTTATTGCCTCTAAATATGAAGAAATTTATGCTCCTGAATTAAAAGATTTTATTTTTATTTCTAAATATTCAATTAGTAAAAATGAATTATTGACAACTGAATATGATATTTTAAAATGTTTAAATTTTGAATTATTAACAGTTTCTCCATATTTATTCTTACAAAGATATTATTATATCTCTGAAGAATTAAATCAAAGAATTTTTTTTTTGGCGCAGTATATTTTAGATATATGTTTAACTGATATTGATTTTTGTATATTTAATAATAGTTTAAAAGCTGCTACTGTTTTATATTTATCAAGAAAAATTTTATGCAAAAGAGATAACTATTGGAATAATACATTAAGAATTTATACCTCTTATAGTGAAAAAGACTTAACTGATTCTTCTAAAGAAGCTTCAAAATATGTCACAAGTTATATTAATAATAAATTTTCAAAAAATTATAAAAAATCACCTATTTTCATTAAATATTCTAGAACAAAATATGAATGTATTTCTAATTATTTCGATATTTATTGTTCAAAAGAAAAAAAGAAAAGAAAAGATGAGGAAAATGATGTTTAAAAAAGTATATTCAAAAAAAATTAAACATATTAATTGATAAATGATAAGAATATACAATAAATATTTATAAATAATTATTTAATTATATAAAGTATAAAAAATTATTAATAAATATTAAAATAAATTATTAAACAAAATAATTATTCTACTTTTAGGACGCCAAATCTTATAATAGTTAAGACAAAAAATTATAAAAATATCCAAAACCAATAAATATTATATATAAGTTATAAGGGCAAATAAAAGATTATACCCCAATGTCCTAGAAATGCCCAATATTAAAATATCCAATAATTAATGACTTAGGAAATAAAAAGCTGGGACGCCAAGGACGCCAACTCGCGCTATATAATATTAATAGCGCGAGTTGCTATTAAAAAAAAAAAATTATTTTTTTTTAATTATTTTTTTATTAATTATTTATTTATTTATTTATTTTTTTTCTAAACTCCAAAACCCCAAGAAATATAAGTAGGGGTCTTTTCCTTTTTGTTTACATTTGTTTTTTATTTTTCATATTTTTAATCCTATAAACTTAATATAAACATCAATTTTAATACTGAATGTCAAGGAACCTCTTCTGTGGCATTCGCTTGAGATCCTAAGCCAATAACAATAGCATCAGTAGTGTAACCATCAACTTCTTTATAAGGATTCCCATTTAATTTAAAATAACACCTAGCTTTTCATAAGGATTACAAACCAAATTCATATTAGCAGCACGTATAGTAGCCCATTCAATTAAAAAATTTCCAGTAATTGAAGGAAATAAAGGAGTAGCAACAGGAAAATCATAATTAGCAGATCCCCCAGTAACAATAATTTCAATAGCTACTCAATATATGTTATATAAACTAAATAAAGTAGAAAATAAAGAAAACTTTGAATTAGCCAATAAATTACCCATATCAAATTTACTATTACCCGTTAATGTAAATGTATGTTGCCCCGATTGAACTGGAAATTTAATTTTATCTATAAATTAAAAAAAAAAGAAAATTTTTTTTATAAATCATTTTTATATAAATTGAACAAAGTTTTCTTAAAGTTCAGGATGATGAAATTTAAAAATTAAAATTTCTTCATTTTCCTTTTCTTGTTTTTCAATTACATTTTTTGCAATTTTATAAACTTAATAATTCTCCACTTTCAATTTCAGAATAAATTAAATTATTATTTATGATATTATATTTCATCATTTTCATTTGATGAAATATAACTTTCGTAATTTCTCATATTCTATTTTTGGAATAGGATATTTACTCTCATCTATTTTTCTATCACATTATTTATAGTTTTTTTTCGGTTTTTTCAATAATTATTTTTTTTTTTTTTT
>JAEEGI010018809.1_pt1 | contig 14005 bp, 9 predicted proteins | sample 8958751 | NCBI WGS metagenome assembly JAEEGI01 (sample SAMN16246545, study PRJNA631951) | gut metagenome | biome: gut microbiome; feature: rumen; material: KS-attached | host: Bos | place: Iran: Karaj | collected 2018-10
TGCTCATGCCGAGCATACTAAGGGCGCCCGCCCGCATTCATGCGGGCGGGCGATGACGACGAGCTTGAACGCACCTTTCTCCCTGTTTGCAAGGCTTTCTCTCCCTGTTTGCAAGGCTTTTCATCCCTTTAGATCAGAGGGACAGGTCATTGATCTTTTCTCAGCCACATAGAGAAGAACTTGTCATAAACTTCATAGACACCAAGGTTTGATGTGACGAACCCCTTTTCAAGCAACCCTTTGATGGCCGACTGCACGCTGCTTGTTGAAGGCAGGTGCCAACGATGGATAAACTCTGCCGAGGTGATGGCAGTAGCCTTGCCAGCCTTGCTGATAGAAAATAATTGTACTTTGATTATTATACTATAATAATTGCTTTGTAATAATCTTTAACAGGAACTATCTGCTGGAGATCATTTACCTTAGGGATTGTCGTTTCATTCTTCTTGAATCGGTCAGCATGAGTTTTTACCCTTGACACGTTTTGGCTCCAGCCTTTCCGTCATTGCGTTTTCAGCTGTCTTACCATCATTTTAGTGATGTTTTTGTCACTTCGGGCGACCATGGATAGGGCGTCCGTTCACCTGGCTCTTGCTCAGTGTCTGTTTCAGCAAAGCATACTGACTGGGACGGATGGCATCCAGCTCATTGTTGAGAGCACTTTGTGCCAAAGGTTTCCATAGAGGTCCGTTCTCACTTCTTCAATGCAAAGGTACAACATATTTTTTGCGGCTGCAAATTTTTCGTTCCCAAAAGCAAGCATTTAGCAATTCAAATGAATCAAAGTGAGGTTCGAGTGAGATTGAAGTGAGATTGAAGTGAGGTTAAAACTTCCAATCTCACTCGCTCTAAACCCTTTCTACAAAGGTTTTCGAGCCATCAAAGTGAGGTTAACCCTAATAATCGCCTCATTTTTCGAGTACCCATATCTGCTTCATCAAGAACCGTATTTGCTTTATCAAGAACCGTATTTGTTTCATCAAGAACTCCTCAACAGCAGAGCGGTGCTGGGTGGCATCCTCATAATCATTCCATCCGATGTCGAGCATGTCGATGACATTCTGGCCTCACAGGTCGACTACATCAACGAAGTCGGCTATCATCCGAAGTATGGCAAGTATCTTTTTTTTGTTATCATAAAAGTTTTGTTTAAGTCACAACCCTCATATTCAAATTAGGGTCATATAATTCTGGCATATAACAACCCAAGGCTATCAATACATTCACCTCTTTTTGGTATTTGTATTTTTTCTGTTCCATAATCTTCTGGGCGCATATATATATAAAATTAGTTAAACATAAAAGAAAACAAGTCTTTTATTTGCTTTTTTTACTACAATTCCCTATCTTTGCACACATATTGCGACGAGTTCTTGGACTCGCCGACGCATGGAAGGAGTCACGCCAGGGGGATAGCGTTTATCTGCGTTCATAGCCCAGAGATCAAGGGGATTTCTTTGATCTTTTATCTTGAAAGGAGAAGGGAATCGGGAGTCAGAGCGTTTTCCTTTTTTCGTCTGGCTGGGGCTCAGGACAGGGTCACAGGGGACCCCATATGACTAAAAGTCGGATTCGGGCGAAAGGTCTGACATATAAGGGCGGGCGACCCAAGATAATCGAGTAGGAGGAAAACGAAGTAGTTTTCTTCCTACTTTCGTTTCCCGACCTCTCACACCACCGTACATGCGGTTCCGCATACGGCGGTTCTTAACACGGATGCAACTTCACGTAATAATCCATTAGGCAAGGGTAGCCTGCACGTTTCAGCTTCTCTGCTGTTGCGACACGGTGCATGAAGCTGTGGGCAACACGGCAATAGCCTTTACGGCTGTTCGCCCATTGCCACGCCTGCCACTTGGCGATGCCGCATTTCTGCAGATTCTTGAAACGTGTGCGTACCCGCTTCCAGCTTTTCCATATACACATGCGAATACGACTGCGCAGCCATTGGTCTGTGTCTTCCAAGAAGCTCCGCATGTCGGCATGCCGAAAGTAGGTCACCCAACCTCGGATTGTCTGGGTCAGCACCTCCTTGCGCCTCGCATAGCCGATGTTCCAGCTGCGGCGAGTCAGCTCTTTGAGCTTTCTGCGTAGCTTGGCTTTCGTCTTCGAGTGGATGCACAAGCGAGTCTTTCCCTTTCATGTGTAGAAGGAGTAGCCAAGGTATTTCTGACCGTTCACGCTCCCTACATGGGTCTTCTCGCGGTTCACCTTCAAGAAAAGCTTCTTCTCGATGAAGCGGCTGATACTCTCGCAGACTCTTTCGGCGGCACGAGGACTCTTGCAGAAGATAATGCAATCGTCGGCATAGCGGACAAACGGAAGACCACGGCGTTCGAGTTCGCGGTCAAGCTCGTTGAGCATGATGTTGCTCAGTAGCGGGCTTAAAGGGCCGCCTTGCGGAACGCCCTGCTCCGTTTCCTCAAACTTGTGCCCTGTCATCACACCTGCACGCAAGTACTTGTGGACAAGAGACACAACGCGGCCGTCCTTGATGGTGTCCGACAGAAGCTGCACCAGTTTGCTTTGGTTCACCGTATCAAAGAACTTCTCCAAGTCGAGGTCTATACAGTACTTGTAGCCCTCGTTGATGATTTCCTGCGCACGATGCAGCGCCTGGTGAGCACTACGGCCTGGACGGAAGCCAAAACTACTGTCCGAGAACTTAGGCTCATACACCAAGCTCAGCACCTGCGCGATGGCTTGCTGGATGACGCGGTCAACAACGGTTGGAATACCGAGCTGACGCATCTTGCCTCCATCCTTGGGTATCTCTACCCTGCGCACGGGATTCGGACGGTACTTCCCGCCCAGCAGGCTTTCAACTATTTCCAACTTGTGGCTACGCAGGTATGGGAGCAAATCCTCCACATCCATCTTGTCGATGCCACCGCTCCCCTTGTTAGCCTTGACTTGTATGTACGCTCTGTTAAGGTTGTCGGGAGTCAAGATGTACTCAAGCATCCTGCCTGACGTTAGTTGCACTTCTACGAGGACGTCTCCGACCATCCCAATCAAAGTCTGCGCTCCCTCATAGCTTTCGCGTTCCGCACTATCATTTTGAGGGCAGCTTTCCTGTGTTTTCTGCCTTTCTTCCTTCATCGGGTAATCTAAAGTCGTAGCTCGTTTGGTTAAGTTCTGCCCTTCGCCAAGACCAACGAGCTTTAAGGTCTCGGCTACTATGGCGTCTGCTGACTTCTGCGGGTTCGCTGTTGCTGCTTGCCTACAGGCTCGCCCCGCAGACCTCCTCGGATAAGGGCATCGTCTTTCCATCTTATGCCTGCCACATTTACACTCACCGTTCCGAATAGCTATCGGGCTTGGGCTTGTTTTGCAGCCTTACCCACGGCTCCGCGCCTTATATGTGGTTTCTGTTCGTCAGGCCAGATGTTTGCCGTAAGCTTCTTTCAGATTCCGCCTCGCGACGGACACCCTTGCTCTTGGCTATGTGATTCCCGCTATTAGGGCTCACTCGGGACTTGCACCCGTTAGACAATACTCATGCCGAGCATACAACAAATTGGAGGCTGTTTCCCGCGTTGGGAAAACAGCCTCCAATGTTCAAAGCTGCGCCATGCGACTCAGAATGTATAGGTGGCGGTGAGCATCACCTGATGACGCTTGTTGCTGACCTTTACGGCATCGATGACGTAATCGTCGGTGGGGTCGTAGAGCGGGTCGGTGGCAGGACGATCGGACGCGTAGCTGTTGAACGGTGAGAAGTAACCATTCTGCGTGCTGTACTGATAGGCGGCTGAGAGGTTCACCTTTTCTATCTGTATGCCCACGCCGCAGGTAATGCGGTTGGTAGATTCCCAATTGGTGTAGTCAGTGGCCGAGCTATAGTAAGATGCCAGGGAGTTGAGGCTCGGATCCTTAAAGCCCTCTTTCTGGTACATGGGCGACACATAGTTGTAGCCAAAGCGCACAGCCACCTCAGGCGCTGCCTTGAACTCTGCACCGAGCTTCAGGGTGGACACACCCTTCAGGGTAGCAGAAGTGTGGCGGTTCATCACGTCGTCGCTCTCCGACTCATCGTAATAAGAGTCATAGAACTCGCTGTAGCGCTGGCCGGTAATCTCGCGTGAATCGAGCGTGCCATAGTCGGTGTACTCATAGCTGGCGCCGAGTCCCAGGTAGTCGCCAATGGTGTGGCCCAGGCTCACACCGAACTTCCACGGAGTGTAGAGCTTGAAGTCGTACGTCTCATGTGCGGGATCGGTACTTGCTGTCGGGTCTGTGAGCACAGTATAGTTGCGGGTAGTGAGGCTATACCATGTGGGCGAGGTGACTGAGAATCCGATGCGGAAGGGTGAATACTCTACCGGGCGGAAGATGATGCCAGCCTTGATGTCGGCTCCCTGTCCTGTTATTTCGCGGTCGTCGCTGTTGAGTACATAATATGTGGGGTCAATGCGCTCGAAGTATTCACCGTAGTGCTTGTAGTGCACATCGTGTATGCCTATGGTAAATCCCAGATACACACGGTTATTGATATTACCGCTCAAGTTAAAGTCGTAGTCAGACACATAGCCAGAGTGGCGACGGTCCATTGTGTAGCTCTCAGCGGGGTCGTAGCGCCAGTAACCGTCACCCTCATAGATGAGCGGTGTGTACAGATAGTCAAGCTGGTTGGCCTGAATGTACATGTGGTTGGTGCTGGGATTGGTCACGTCCTCATACACATAGCCGTCTTTCACCTTCAGATAGCTCTGCTTGTTCTGCGAGGCATTCTGCAGACGGCCGGCAGCTGAAAGTATGTAATTGAAATTACGGCTCTTATGGTAGTTGAAGCCGAAGTTGATAAAACCGTTGCGACCGGAGCGCGAGGCATAAACAAAGCCCAGCTGGTCGAAACTCATGTTGGTGGTGTGACCGCCGCCAAAGGCCTGAGCATCCTGCTGGCTCACCATGCCAAGCGAAATGCTGGCCATCGACTTGCGGAAGAGTCCTATGCCGGCAGGGTTGCTACCGATGGTAGAGATATCGGCTCCCAAGGCCTCCATAGCACCGCCCATACCCACATAGCGGGCGGTGCCGTTGAGGTCGCTCCAGGATATCTTGGCGTTCTCGTATGTCTCCTGTGCTGCTGCCGGCGCTACGGCCATGGCGAAAGCAGCCATTGCAAATAGCTTTTTCATAATGCTTACATTATTTATCATTTATCATTTGTCATTTGTCGTTTAGGCCAAAGACCACATCTGGCTGGAGAGTGCATCTGGCCAAAGGCTGCATTTGGCTGAAGGCTGCCAACTATCTGCGGCTGCCGCCAAAGCCACCGCCGCCACCGCCGCCTCCGCCAGAGGAACGGCTGCCACCAAAGCTGCCACCGCCGCCACCGGAACGGCTGCTGCCAAAGCCTCCGCCACCGCCACCGCTGGAAGAACTGCTGACCGATGAGCCGCCGCCGCTGAAGCCGCTGCCCGACGAACTGCCGCCAAAGCTACTGCCAGAATAGGTAGAACCGCCTGCTATGGAAGAGCGGGTGCGTGCACCGCCAAAGTTGCTGCTTGACGAAGAGCGTGCACCGCCGAAGCTGCTGCCAGTGGTGGCGCGAGTGCTGCCAGTGCTTACCCTGGAGCTGCCGAAGCCGCCCTGTCGGGTGCCGCCAAATCCGCCTGTTCTTCCAGCCAGAGAACCACCGCTGCTGCGCGGGCTGCTGCCCACTATGCGTCCGTGATTGCGGGTAGCCGTTCCATAGTGATGGGCATAGCCACCACCACCTCCGCCATAGTAATAATAGTTATACCAAGGACGGTAGTAATAGCCGTAGCCATAGTACCAAGGATCATACCACCCGTAGTTCCAGTACCAGGGATCATACCAATAGGTGTCAAACCAATAGGAACTGTACCAAGGATAGTAGCCGGAGTAATACCAGGGCGAATGCCAAGAGTCGCGACGACCATTAGCATAGCCGGCCCAATAGTCCGACGAAGGCTCATAGCCATCGAAACGGGACATGCGCTGCGTGAGGCTAAAGTCGCCCAAAGAATCTGGATAGATGCCCTCTATGGCGGCAAAGCTCACGATATCGCCAGTGTCGGCAGGCAACACTTCATACTGGCTGGTGCCCCAACGACGGTTATAATCGTCGATACTGCGCCATGACCCTGAGTGAACGGGCTGTACGGGCGTGGTGCCGTAATAGGCGGCACGGTCGCGCGCCACATTCTGCTTTGTGGGAACGAAGTACATGTCGTCCTGAGCGTGAAGGGCGAGCGTTGCCGTTCCCAACATGACTGACAAGATAATCCACTTTTTCATATTGCTTCGATGTTTAAAAGGTTTCACAGTGCAAAATTATTACAAATTTACATGCAAAAATACGGAAAAACCCTAAAACATGATAGGATTTTCCCTATTTTTTATAATTTTGCAGCGTAATTTAACGAAAACGCATGAAATACTACGAGGTACACTTCACAATAAGCTGCCCAAATGAGCTGCTTCAGGACGTATGCGACGTGGTGGCAGCCTTAGGAGGCGAAGCCGGTTTCGAGACCTTCGAACCCACAACCGATGGCATGAAAGGCTATGTGCAACAGGCGCTATTCTCCACAGAGATGCTCGACGCCGCCCTGCAGCAGCTGCCATTCCACGATGTCAGCGTAAGCTACACCGTGGCTGAAGCCGATGACCGCGACTGGAACGCCGCTTGGGAGGAGGAAGGCTTCGAACCTATCTATGTGGGCAATCAGTTGGCCATACACGACGGAGTGCACCTCCCCTACCCCACTGACAACGACGCCGACAGGCTTCAAGTGGAGATTGACGCGAAGCTAGCGTTTGGCACAGGCAATCATGCCACTACGCGTATGATGTGCGGGGAACTGATGGAACTCCAATTGGCAGGCAAGCGGATACTCGACTGCGGCACTGGCACTGGCGTGCTAGCCATAGTGGCGCTGCTAAAGGGCGCTGCCCAGGCCGTTGCCTACGACATTGACGAGTGGAGCGTGGACAATGCCCGCCACAATGCGGTGCTCAACCATGTGGACAGCCGGCTGACAGCGATATTGGGCGATGCCGCCGTCATTGACACACTTGACGGCACATTCGATGTGGTGATGGCCAACATCAACCGTAACATTCTGCTGGCCGACATGCCGCGCTTCCTACGCGCCATGCATGCAGAGTCGGTGCTACTGCTCAGCGGATTCTACCACGATGACGTTCCTTTGCTCACAGACCGAGCTCAGGAGCTGGGCCTGCGCTTCGTGTATGAACGCAATGAAGACGAGTGGGCTTGCCTGAAATTTATTAGAAGTGAGGATTGACATGAAGAGACTTACCATCATATTGTTATTGTTTGCATTTGTACTGCCGTCGCTGGCTGTGCTGAAAGAGCGTAACCTGCCACAGACTTTGAGTGTGCTGCGCCAGGAGCTGACGGAGAGCCACCATGAGCTGACGTCGATGGCCACTGAGCGCAAACAGCAGGCACAGGACATTATCATGCAGCTGCGCGAAACCATCATGCGCAGCAACCAGAACTCGCTCATGCTCTACTCGCAGCAGAGGAACCATGTGTTCGACCTCACCTACGCCTGCCACGAGGCTACTCAGCAGTATCTCTCCTTCCAGCGGCAGCAGTTGCCATTCAAGTCGTATATTGAGGACTTGGACGTGGAAATAGCGAAGTACGACAGCCTGGTGATGAGCCTGAAGAACATACGCCCCAACATGCTCGATGAAAGGTCGCGTACCGACCGCGCCGTGTGCCTGACGCTGGCCACCAACGTGCGCAACATTCTCACTGAGACACGCTCACAGGTGGAGGAGTACATCAGCATCTACGAGCTGACGGAGCAACGCCTGCGCTATCTGAACGACTATGCCAACCGCCGCTACAACGACATACAGACAGGCATCTTTCGCAATGGCGGCGAGAACTACATCTCCATCCTTAGGAATTTCTGCGAGCGGTGGACAGAGATGCGGGTGGCTTTGACCGATAAATACCGCCCCAGCAACCAGAACAGCGACTGGGACTCGACGGTCATTCTGCGCCTGTTTATGATGATTGTGTTCTATGTGCTCATTGCCATCATACTCAATATGCTGGCCTTCCGCTTCATGCCCCGGCGCTTCCACACCAGCGAGTTTCTGCTCAAGCGTCCCTGCATCATCATGGCCACCACCACAGTTACCTTTGCCGCCGTGCTGGGCATCATGCGGGCCACGCTGCAGCAGAACTTCTTCATCATGGCCAGTGGTCTGCTCATAGAGTATGCCTGGCTGCTTGGAGTGATACTCATTTCGCTGCTGCTGCGCGTGAACGGACAGCAGATACGCAGCGCCTTCCACATTTATTCGCCATTGGTGCTTGTGGGGTTCATTGTCATAGCCTTCCGCATCGTGCTCATACCCAGCGAGCTGGTGAACATGTTCTTCCCCATCATCCTGCTGGTGTGCACACTGTGGCAGTGGATGGTGATTAGGCGCCACAACCAGAACATACCGCGCTCCGACATGTTCTACACCTACATCTCCATGGCCATCTTCATCTTCGTGCTCGCCTTCTCGTGGCTGGGCTACACTCTGCTGGCCGTGCAGATACTCATTTGGTGGATCATGCAGCTCACCTGCATCCTTACCATCACCTGTATGAGCAGCTATCTGAAGCTATACGGTGACCGCCACCAGTTCATGCAGAAGCCCATCACGCAGTCGTGGTTCTTTCTCCTTATATATAAGGTAGTGCTGCCCGTCATCGGCGTGGCGTCGGTAATGCTCTCCATTTACTGGGCTGCCGACGTGTTCAACCTTGGCGACCTGTGCTGGCAGATATTCAGCACCCGCTTCATCGACCTTGAAAACCTGCAGGTGAGCATCACAAAGCTAGCCATGGTGGTCTGTCTGTGGTTTCTCTTCTCCTACATTGCCAGCACCATCCTCTCGTTCATGCGCCTGCACTTCAACACGCAGGATCCCACCACCGCCGCCAGCCGCGAGGTGATGGGCAAGAACGTCATCCAGGTGCTGGTATGGGGTGTTTGGCTGCTGCTCTCGCTCAGCATACTCCACATCAGCGTGGCCTGGCTGCTGGCCATCTCAGGTGGTTTGAGCACGGGTATCGGCTTCGCGTCGAAAGACATCATCGAGAACATCTACTACGGTGCCACACTCATGGCAGGCCGCGTGAAGGTGGGCGACTGGATAGAGGTGGACGGCACCATGGGCAAGGTGGTGAGCATCAGCTACACCAGCACCGTAGTGGAGTCGCTCTACGGCGAGGTCATCACCTTCCAGAACAGCCAGCTCTTCAGCAAGAACTATAAGAACCTTACGCGCAACCACGGCTACGTGCTGGCCACCGTGGCCTACAGCGTGGCCTACGGCTCGAACCTGCACCAGGTGAGCCAGCTGGTGGAGGAGGCAGTGAACGGGTTGAAGCACCCGTGGACCGACCACACCAAACGGGCAAAGACGGTGGTGAGCGCCATGGGCGAGTCGAGCGTCGACTTCAAGCTCTACATCTGGGCCGACGCCGTGAAGCGCGTCTATGTGGTGAGCGAAGTGCTGCGCACTATCTACGACACACTCTACAAGAATGGTATCCAGATACCGTTCCCTCAGCGCGACATACACATTATCAGTAAGGAGTTGAGGAGTAAGGAGGAAGAGGAGTAAGAGAATATGATTATCCGCAAAGAAGCGCAACAGACGCTGAAAGGCGGATAGACGTGCCTCGCTCGGGGTAAGAGGAGGCTGTTTCTCACGCGCGCATTTTATATGCGCGCGTGATGGTTTGGTGCTTGCACCACTTGCACCACTATTAAAAAGAGCGGAGGCTCCCCAACAAAATTTGGCGGTCACTTTTTTTCCTAGGAGGCCACGAAAATTTCACGGGAGGCCACGAAAATTTCACGGGAGGCCACCACGTAAAATGCATAAACAATCACTTAGATGTGGTGCAAGTGGTGCAAGCACCATACAGTCACGCGCGCGTATTAATACGCGCGCGCGAGGGTTCTCTCTCTTCCCGATATGGGTGTAGGTACTATTATTTGTTCTTCACTATCTGGGCAGTGAAGGTGGCCTCGCTCACCACGTGGTCGCCCACGAAGACGTAGCCGTGCATGGAGGCGATGCCGTGGCGCAGGGGACCCAGCAGCTCCACCTTGAAGATGAGCGTGTCGCCGGGCACCACCTTCTGGCGGAACTTCACGCCGTCAATCTTCAGGAAGTAGGTGCTCCAGCGCTCCGGCTCCTCCACGCTGTTCAGCACGAGGAGTCCTCCCACCTGTGCCATGGCCTCAATCTGCAGCACGCCGGGCATGACGGGTTCCTGCGGGAAGTGTCCCTGGAAGAAGGGCTCGTTGCTGGTTACGTTCTTCACGCCTACGATGATGGTGGGCCCTGTCTCTATAACCTTGTCGACGAGCTGCATGGGATAGCGGTGTGGCAGCAGCTCGCGTATGCGGTTCACGTCCATGATGGGTGTTTCGTTGGGGTCGTAGAAGGGTGCCTGTATCTCGTGCTTGCGTATCTCCTTGCGCAGCTCTCGGGCAAAGCGGTTGTTAATGGTATGTCCGGGCCTGGTGGCAATGATGCGTCCCTTGATGGGCTTGCCTATGAGGGCCAGGTCGCCCACTATGTCGAGCAGCTTGTGGCGTGTGCACTCGTTCTCCCACACCAGTGGCTTATGTTGCACGTAGCCCAGTTCGGTGGCGTCGCGGTGCTCCACGTGCAGCATGTCGGCCAGCTTGTCGAGGCGCTCCTGTGTGGTCTGCCGCTCGTATATGACGATGGCGTTGTCCAGGTCGCCGCCCTTGATGAGGTGTGCCTGAAGCAGCGGCTCGAGGTCGCGCACGAAGACGAAGGTGCGTGCGGGTGCTATCTCCTCGGCATACTTCTGTATGTTGTCGAGTGTGGCAAACTGGCTGTTGATGAACTTCGACTCGAAGCTGCACATGGTGGTGAGCGAGAACTCGTCGTCGGGCAGGAGTGTGATGCACGAACCGTTCTCCTCGTCCTTCACCTCAATCTTCTTGCGTATGACGTAGTAGTCCTTGGGTGCGTTCTGCTCTTCTATGCCTATCTCCTGAATCTTCTGCACATATTGTATGGCGGAGCCGTCGAGTATGGGGAACTCTGGTCCACTCACCTGTATGAGGCAGTTGTCTATGCCCAGTGCGTAGAGTGCGCTGAGTGCGTGCTCCACGGTGCTGATGCGCACGTCGCCGCGTCCCAGCACGGTGCCGCGCTGTGTGTCCACCACATTCTCGGCAATGGCTTCTACGGTGGGCATGCCTTCGAGGTCGATGCGCTGAATCTTGTATCCGTGGTTCTCAGGTGCGGGGTTGAATGTCACGGTGAGGCTCAACCCTGTGTGCAGGCCTTTCCCGCAAAGCGAGAAGCTGCCTTTCAGTGTTTTCTGTTTCATAGCAGTGTCGTTTATTTGTTTTTATTATTTATTTTTGCGTAATTCAGTTTTCTTTGAGAAGAATCCTATGCGGTGGTTGCGGCCCTTGCGTCCCAGGGAGCGCAGCTGGTAGAGTCCGTCGGGCAGCGCCGAGGGGTCGAGTGTGGTGCCATAGGGATAGATGTCGACGGCCTGTCCGCTGAAGGTCTCCACCACCACGAAGTCTGCATCGAGTGTCTGCTCCTTGTCGGGCAGTGCTATGGGCCTGCCGTCGGTCTTGGCAATGCGTGGCACGGCATACTCCAGTCCGGCGTTGAGCAGCAGCTGCATGGCTATGCTCTCCTGTCCGTAGCGGTCGATGGCGGTGACGGCATAGTTCAGGTTGGTGCGCTTCACGCCTATGGATGTGCCCTGCAGGCGTGTGGCTATGAGGTTGGCGGGGTTGCTCACGTCTACGGGGTAGTCGGGCGAGGCATACACGTTGTAGAGCAGGCGTCCGGCTCCGCTGCGGTCTTCAGCGCCGCTCCAGCTCAGTGAGTCGCCGCCCAGTGTGAGTGTGGAGGGTCCTTTGGGCGAAGGTTTCTCCTCCCACGTCATGGGGGGTATGAGGGCGGGTGTGGCGTCGAAGCGCTTTCCCATGTCGTAGACGCCCTTCACGTTGTCGGTGAAGAACTTTGTGCGGAAGTAGCAGTGGCCCATGCCTATCTGTCGCAGCACGTGCATCTCGCGCTCCACTACGTCGAGCGTCCAGCGGCCCTCGCGGGGGTCGAGGAAGTATATGCCCAGGCCCGACACCACGGTGCGTCCGTAGCTGCGCTCCTGCCAGTCGATGGCGAAGGGGTAGAAGTTGTCGCCCTGGAAGTACATCATGGGGTAGAGCTGGTCCATCAGCCCTAAGCGCAGCCACTCCTGCGCGTCCTGGCACACGGCGGTGCGGGCGTTCCAGCCTCCGGCACGATAGCGCGTCAGGTCGTCGTGCTTGCCCACGGGCGAGCACGACATCTTGACCCATGGCTTCTCCTGTTTCACGGCGTCGTGTATGGCGCGCACAATGCGGGTAATGTTCTCGCGTCCCTTTGCGCGCGACACCTTTATCTTCCACTGTTCGGGATAGCGTATGTAGTCTAAGTGTATGCCGTCAATGTCGTAGTTGCGTGTGAGCTCGCGGCACACGTTGGCCAGATAGGTGGCCGTCTGCGGGTTTTCAGGGTCCATGAAGCAGTCGTCGCCTATGCGCTTCACCAGCTGCGGCTGTTTCTTGCGCAGCTGCTGCGCCCCAATCTTGTTCTGCTTGCCTATGGGTATGGTCACCACCCAGGCGTGGCACTCCATGCCGCGCTTGTGGCACTCGTCAATGCAGAACTGCAGGGGGTCATAGCCAGGTGCCACGCCGGGGGTGCCGCTGAAGCCTCCCTCCCACGGCTCGAGGGCCGAGGGATAGATGGTGGTGGCCCTGACGCGCGCCTGCACCAGCACGGTGTTGATGCCGGCGTCCTGCAGGCGGTCGAGTGTCTGCACCAGGTCGCGCCGCTGCGCCTCCTGATTGCTGGTGCGTGGCCAGTCGAGCCCCATCACCACGGTGAGCCACACGGCGCGCACCTCATGTTTGGGCGATGGCGTGGTGGTCCAGGGCAGGGTGGGGCAGTCTTGGGCGTGAACGAAGAAGGAGGCTATGGTGAAAAGGAGGAGGCAAATATGTCGCATTAATTCTCTGTTTATTGATTGTTATTTCAGTTTTTCAATTCTCATCCAGTCGGCTTCCACCCATCCGCGGTCGGCCTGGGGATCGGTTTCGGCGGCTACGAAGCCGAACTTGGCACCTATCCACACGCCTTCGCGCATCTTGAAGGTGTCGGCGCAGGGGGTGAACTTCTTTCCGTCGAGACTCCATGAGAAGGTCACGGTGGAGTTGTCGACCGAGAGGCGCAGGAAGATGTCTTCGTGTATTCCGGGTTTATAGTCGATGGCGTCTTTGTGGGTGGGCTTCAGGGTGGCTATCACTTGCTCGGTCTGCGCTTTCCCCTTGTCGGCTCCCATGCAGGTCATCCGCACCAGCTGGAAGCTGCTGTCCTGCCGGCGCACCACCAGTGCCGAGTAGTCGCGCCCCATCATGATGATGCCGCCAAATTGGCCGTTGGCCTTCGACGTAAAGCGAAGCTTGGCTGTGGCCGTGAAGGCGTCGGCGGGTGTCTTTTGTAGCAGCATGTTGGGGACCAGCCACAGGCTCTTCCAGTCGGAGGGCAGCTTGTGGGTGTAGATACGCATGGTGCCGAAGGCCGTGGGCATGCCAAACTTCTCGTCGTAGTTGGCCTGCCATTGCCATTGCTTGCCCAGCGAGGGAGCGTTGAATTCATCGCTCTCTTGGGGATTTACGATGGTAGTGGCAACAGCAGTCTTCGGTTTGCGGAAGGTGGTCACTGGCTCGCCCTTGTTGCCCATGATGGGCCATCCGCTACTCCAGTCAACGGGTTGCAGGTGCACCACACGGCCGTATGCGTCTTTATCTTGGAAATGCAGGAACCAGTCTTCGCCCTGTGCCGTGTGTACCCATCCCCCTTGGTGGGGACCGTTCACATTCGTTTTGCCCTGAGCCAGCACAATCTTATGCTCGTAGGGGCCGAAAGGACTCTTCGA
>JAEEGI010018811.1_pt1 | contig 14004 bp, 14 predicted proteins | sample 8958751 | NCBI WGS metagenome assembly JAEEGI01 (sample SAMN16246545, study PRJNA631951) | gut metagenome | biome: gut microbiome; feature: rumen; material: KS-attached | host: Bos | place: Iran: Karaj | collected 2018-10
TCGTTTGCGTATCTCAAGGATAATTCGTACCTTTGCCGAAAATTACAAGAAAACATCTGACTGACATGCCGAAAGAGAATATTACCATCAAGGATATCGCGGCCCGTGCCGGCGTATCAACGGGAACAGTGGACCGTGTGCTGCACAAGCGTCCCAACGTGAGCAAGAGTGCCCTCGACAAGGTAAACAAAGCCTTGGAAGAGTTGGACTATCGCCCGAACATGTATGCCTCTGCCCTCGCCTACAACAAGACGTACAATTTCTACGTGGTGCTTCCCAAGCATGAACAGGAGGCCTACTGGGACGAGATTGAGGAGGGAGCACAGGCCTGCACCGACTTCCGCAGAGACTTCGGCATCAACCTCAAATTCGTTTACTATGAGCGCTTCAACAATGCAGCCTTCACACGGATGGTACGTGAGTTCTTTACGGCCAAGATCGACGGAGTCGTAATCGTGCCGACAACACTGGAGCAGACATCGCGTTTCACAGAGAAACTGACTGAGCGACAGATTCCCTACGTACTGCTCGACTCATACATGCCCGATCTGAAGCCACTCACTTTCTTCGGTCAGGACTCGTTTGCCAGCGGATACTTAGCCGCCAAGATGCTGATGCTCATTGCAGGCAAGGAGAAGGAAATCGCCCTTGTAAAGCAGACACGCGACGGCAAGGTGGGTTCGAAGCAGCAGGCCAACCGTGAGACGGGATTCCGTCACTACATGGTAGACCACTTCCCTGACATCAAGATTGTGGAAGTAGACCTGCCGCTGGACGAGGAACATAAAGAGTACGACAACATCCTGGAGTCATTCTTCATGGAACATCCGCTGGTTCACCATTGCATCACATTCAATTCGAAAGCACACCTCGTAGGACAGTTCCTTCAGAAGACCAACCGCCGCAATGTGCAGATCATGGGTTACGACATGGTGCCGAAGAACGAGGAGTGTATCCGTCAGGGCAGTATTTCCTTCCTCATTGCCCAGCATGCCTATCAGCAGGGCTACTCCAGTGTCGATGCCCTCTTCAATGCCATCGTCATGAAACGAGCCGTGAATCCCGTCAACTATATGCCTATCGAAATCCTGACAAAAGAAAACGTGGACTTCTATCGCAGGACGGCAATTTGATGTTTACAGTAGATGATTACTAAAACAAAATATAAGGAAAAATGGAACAAGCTACTTATTTAAGAATTAATCCGGCAGACTCAGTCGTAGTATGTCTGCAACCGAAGAAGAAGGGAGAAATCATCGAGGTGGACGGTCAAAAGATCGTCCTGAACCAAGACACACCCGCTGGTCACAAGGTGCTCATCAAAGACACAAAGACTGGCGAGAATATCATCAAATACGGCTATCCTATAGGACATGCCCGTGAAGACCTAAAGGCTGGTGACTGGGTGAACGAGAACAACCTGAAGACCAATCTCTCTGGTACTCTTGAATATACCTATAGCCCTGTAAACGAAGAACTTAGTATAAAAAAGGAGAATCGCACCTTTAAAGGATATGTAAGAAAGAATGGGGACGTTGGTGTTCGCAATGAGATTTGGGTAGTCCCCACCGTCGGCTGTGTGAACGGCATTGCAGAGCGCCTGGTGAAGGAACTGAAGCGTGAGACCAAAGAAGAAGGTATCGACGCCATCTATGCCTGGCACCATAACTTTGGCTGTTCACAGCTCTCCGGCGACCATGAGAACACCCGTAAGGTACTGCGTGACATCTGTTTGCACCCCAATGCAGGAGCCGTGCTGGTGTTGAGCCTCGGCTGCGAGAACAACCAGCCCGACGACTTCATGGCCATGTTAGGCGATTACGACAAGGATCGCATCAAGTTACTCGTCACCCAGAAGGTAGAGGACGAAATGGAGGCAGGTATGGAGATTCTACGCAACCTCTACGAGATTGCCAAGAAGGATCAGCGTGAGGAGGTGCCGGTGAGCAAACTCCGCGTCGGCCTGAAGTGTGGTGGCAGCGATGGTTTCTCAGGCATCACCGCCAACCCGCTGGTGGGAGAGTTCTCCGACTGGCTGGTGGCACAAGGAGGCACATCGGTACTGACTGAGGTGCCCGAAATGTTTGGTGCAGAGACTATCCTGATGAACCGCTGCCGTACGGAAGAGCTGTTCAATCAGACAGTCTCGATGATCAATAACTTTAAAGAGTATTTCCTTTCCCATGGTGAGCCTGTGGGTGAAAACCCCAGCCCAGGCAACAAGGCCGGTGGCATCTCCACCCTTGAAGACAAAGCTCTCGGTTGTACACAGAAGTGCGGTAAGGCGCCTGTCAGTGGGGTAATGGAATATGGCGACCGTCTGCAGAACACTGGTTTGAACTTGCTCTCTGCTCCTGGCAACGATCTGGTTGCCGCTACAGCTTTGGCATCATGCGGTTGTCATATCGTGCTCTTTACTACAGGCCGTGGAACCCCCTTCGGCACATTTGTCCCGACCATGAAGATTGCAACGAACCCAGATCTGGCAAGACGGAAAAAGAACTGGATCGACTTCTCTGCCGGCCAATTGGTAGAAGGTCGTACAATGCCAGAACTCGTGCCCGAGTTCATCGACAAAGTGCTGTCTGTAGCCAGCGGTGAGAAAGCCCAGAACGAGGTCAATGACTATCGCGAGATTTCCATTTTCAAGAACGGAGTCACGTTATAGTTTATAATATAAGGTTTATCGTTTATAGATGAGGAAGGGGCTGATAGCTTTATCACCACTCATGGTGTTCATCGTATTTTATCTAGTCACCAGCATCATTGCTGGTGACTTCTACAAAATACCCATCACCGTGGCCTTTATGGTATCAAGTGTGTATGCCATCGCCATCTTCAGTGGGCGTCCTTTGAAACACAGGATTGACACCTACAGTCATGGAGCTGCCACCGAACAGATGATGCTCATGATCTGGATCTTCGTACTGGCAGGAGCCTTTGCACACTCTGCGAAGGCAATGGGCAGCATTGATGCCACCGTGAATCTGACGCTCGCCCTGTTACCGCCACAGATGATTCTGGCTGGCATGTTCATGGCCGCTTGCTTCGTGTCGATCTCTATCGGCACCAGTGTAGGTACCATTGCCGCCCTTGTGCCCATAGCAGCGGGTATTGCTGGTGAGACAGGCACCAACGTAGCCATGATGACAGCCATCATTGTCGGAGGAGCATTCTTCGGTGATAATCTCTCCTTTATCTCCGATACCACCATCATGGCTACACAGACACAAGGTTGTCGTCTCAGCGACAAATTCCGGGTCAATGCCTTTATTGTCTTCCCTGCCGCCATTCTGGTATTGGTGGGATATCTCTTCATGGGAACAGATGTCAGCGCTCCCCAAGAGACGGCTCCTGTGGAATGGATGAAGGTCATGCCCTATCTCATAGTACTGACAACAGCCATCTTTGGCATGAACGTCATGGCGGTACTCACCCTGGGTATCGTGCTGACGGGTATTATCGGTCTGTTATCGGGTTCGTTCGATATCTATGGATGGTTCGGTAGCATGGGCGAAGGCATCCTTTCGATGGGTGAACTGATTATTGTGACGATGATGGCCGGAGGCATGCTTGAGCTGATCCGTCAGCAGGGAGGCATCGACTTCATCATCCGTCTGCTCACCCGACGTGTAAACAGCAAACGAGGAGCAGAACTCAGCATTGCCATGCTCGTCTCACTTGTCGACGTATGTACAGCCAACAACACTGTTGCCATCCTGACCGTTGGAGATATCTCAAAACGGATAGGTGACCGTTATGGTGTCGACAACAAGAAATGTGCTTCTATCCTCGACACCTTTTCCTGCACCGTTCAAGGACTCATCCCCTACGGTGCCCAGATGCTCATTGCTGCCGGTCTTGCCTCACTGAATCCCGTCAGTATCCTTCCCTTTCTCTACTATCCGTTCGTGCTGGGCATCACCGCCCTGCTCTCCATCCTGTTGCGCTATCCAAGGCGCTACTCTTAGAAGTGAAAAGTGAATAATTTGCTACCGCTATGGATATCGTTCAAAGAAATATGTTTCTGCTCCTGAGGAGCGGGGCCTTCCAGACGACGGAAGACTTAGAACCCATGTCTGCCTATAAGTGGGGCCGTCTTTACCAGTTAGCCGTCATGCATACGATCGTCCCGTATGTCTATGAAGGTATCAACCGTTGTCGTGGTCAGTTCTTCCTGCACCTGACAGCCAAACAGGAGGAAGAATGGAAACAAGCCCTTCGTGAGAATCAGGCTCAGGCCGAACAACAAAGCGACGAGATGGAAGAAGACGAACTTCTCCGTCCAGACCGTCTGACAAACCCGCTGCTCAACCACCGACTGCAGGACATTCTTGATGATGAGCATTCCGACATCCCAACCCGCCGGTTAGTACTTATCCTCATCCGCATCGTACGCCATCTTTTCAATGAAGGAATGCCTATCCGTCAACTGACGGAACTTGGGATTTTCCTCCGCAAGAATCAAGACCGCATCGACTATGTCACACTCGGAAAGTGGATAGAACAACTGCATCTCACGCAGATGATCCAGCTCATCAGCGAATTCCTGATTAAGATGTTCGGATTTACAGAAGACGACATTCCCTTCCTTCAGAAGAGGAGGGAGAAGCCGATAGAACAAATTGCCCAGGAATTGATTGAGTTTACCGATACCCGTTCGCAGAATTGGTATTTCTCCCAGCAGGACGGTGGAATCTTCGTACATAACAGCAATTCCTCTGCGACGTTCAGCCATGTACGTCGGTCTGCCCGCTATTTCCGATATTATCCATCAGAGAGCGTTACGAACTTCTTCGCTTCGTTCCTCCATTCCCTGTCACACATCGAGGAATAGAGAGATCTACTAATGGCGGAAGCGGATTTCGCGAAGGCCATGGCGCCCCATGAAACGGCTTTTGTCCACATAGCCGCTAATACCGACAATACGTCCTTTACTGGTATACTGCCACATGGTGATATCCCTTCCATCGGCCAGTACAGGTTCTTCCTCGGTGTACATGGCAATCATCAACTTATAGTCGTCGACCTGTCCCTGCAGATGCTTGTTGTAGAAGTTGCGGAAGGTATACAATAAAGGTTGCTGGCGGTATGTGCGCTCTATCATTCCCAGGAAACGGAAGAGGGAATCACAGAACTCATGGTCAGGCAGTCCGCCTGTTGTCTCAATATCAATCATCGGAATCAGATCCTGCTCCCCAGGCAGGCACTGGGTTTTGAAGTTCTCCAACTGGAGCTGCAACGGTGTCTTGGGACGGAAGAAGTGATAGGAACCAACTTTCAGGCCATAACGATGGGCCAGTTCGATATTGCGCTCATAACGCTCATCGATGCGGTCACCGCCTTCTGTCGCCTTCAGATAGACATAGGCCATTTTGGTGTTCTCGCCGACAGTCTCCCAGAAGACCTGTCCCTGATAGTGTGACAAATCAATGCCATGCACATGACCACAAGTGTCCTCACATTGGAGATATGGATCGTAGTCGGGATCGTTCAGACGAGGGTCTACTGGCACCACCACAGCCGTGCGTTTGCGACTTGTCTTCTTTTTTTTCTTAGCGACCTTATGCGTCCTGAGAGGACGTTTCTTAACCTTTGTACGATGTGCTGACACCTCGCCAATAGCCATCATAGCAACCAGCAGAGCCAGCAGGATATATATTTTTCTCATTTGTTCTAATCGTTTAATAGATGCCTCCACCTATTCTTCCACATGGTCATGAATGATCACCTTGATTCTGGAGATACGATGCCCGTCAAGCTCTGTGACCTCGAACGTGAAGTTCTTGTAGTCCAGACGCTCATGGAGTTCCGGGAAGTCGCCTTTAATCTCCAAGAGCAGGCCAGCCAGTGAGTCGGCATCACCTTCCACATCCTCAAAGGTCTCGTCATCGAGATCGAGGATCTTGAAGAAGTCGCTGAGCAGCGTCTTTCCTTCAAATATATAGGTATTGGCATTGATACGGGTATAGTTCTTTTCCTCCTCGTCGTATTCGTCGTTGATCTCTCCGACAATCTCCTCAAGGATATCCTCCAGTGTGATGATACCGCTTGTACCTCCGAACTCATCGACCACGATGGCAATGTGCACCTTGTTCTCCTGGAAGTCACGTAGCAGGTCATCAATCTTCTTTGTCTCAGGTACAAAATACGGAGGACGAATGAGAGACTGCCAACGGAATGATGACGGTTTGGAGAGATGGGGCAGCAAGTCCTTGATGTAAAGGATGCCACGGATATTATCGATGGATCCCTGATAGACGGGGATACGTGAATAATTATTCTCTACGATACATTTCAAGACATCGGGGAAGGATGACCTGAAGTCGAGGTCAACGACATCCTGCCGGCTGGTCATCACCTCCTTGGCTGTTTCATCACCAAAGCGGACGATACCTTCAAGCATATTCTTCTCTTCCCGCAACTCATCCTCATCAGTCAGTTCCAGAGCCTGTTCCAGATCGTCAACACTCAACACATGGCTTTCTTTCTGTACCACCTTCTCTGCAAGCACTCCCGACCGTATCAGCACAGATGCCAAGGGGTAGAACACTTTCCTCAATCTCATGATACCAGAAGCCGAGAAACGGCAGAAAGCCAGTGCATGCTGCCCCGCATAGACCTTTGGCATAATCTCTCCAAAAAGTAGCAGAAGGAATGTCAACAAGACGGTGATGACGATGAACTGCAGCCAATAGGCATTTCCAAAGTCTATGACATGACTAAAGAAATAATTAGAGAGCATGATAATGGTCACGTTCACCAAGTTGTTGGTAATCAGGATGGTGGCCAGCGTACGCTCTGAGTCGGAACGCAATTCGGTAATCTGACGGTCGCTCTCGTTTTTCTCCTCATCAAGCTCATTGAGATCTGTAGGCGACAGGGAAAAGAAAGCAATCTCCGAACCTGATGCATAGCCTGAAAAAATCAAAAGGATGCATGCCAGCACCCCACACACGATGGCCCCTGTCGTAGGAGCCATCAGACAGACTTCATCCAGAATTTGTTGAAGATAGTCCATGTTCAGAACGGCAGACCCTCTTCAGGTGTTTTGTCAGGCACGGGCGGTATCACAGGGTCATTTGCAGACGTCGATGTAACAGGCTTTGGAGACAGCAGTTCCATATTGTCGGCCCAAATCTCCGTGGCATAACGACGCTGGCCTTGCTTGTCATCATAAGTCGTATAACGGATACGACCCTCTATATAGAGCTTATCGCCCTTATGGACATACTTTTCCACGATTTCTGCCAAGCGCCGCCACAGAATCACATTGTGCCAGTCGGTATGGTCAGGCACCTGCGTACCGTTCTGCAGCGTATAGCCACGTTCAGTGGTTGCCATTCGGATCCTCGCCACAGCCACGCCTTGGTCTACATATCTCACCTCAGGCTCCTGCCCGACATTCCCGATCAACATTACCTTATTCATAACAATCCTCCTTTATATTATTTGGCATAACCGAGGAAACGGAAACTGAAGTTCTTTCCTTTGGCTGAGGGGAACTGACTGCGCTCATCGACACGATCGCGCAGATGTTCAATAATCCGCTCATAGCACTCCATACCAGAACTTGCTTTGACCCGTGCCACAAACAAGGTGTCACGATATTGGAACTTTCCGGTACCCGGTACAAGCAACACGCGCTTAAAATTGAGCGAGCCTTCATACCAACCCTCACAAATCTCATTCAAACGTGCCAATGCTGGTGAAGCCGACTTGGCAGGAGGCATCTCATGAACAGCCTTCTTCTCCTTGAAATCCTGCATAGTAGCAGCCTCGGTCTTGATGATAATAAAATAGACACGCGGATGGATCTTGTAACGCTTGGGATAAAACACATCGCTGGCAGCATAATCACGGATATCTGCTTCCAGCTCGGGTGTCATCTCTATCTCGTCAATCGATTTGAGGAAGTCTATAGCCTCATCTACTGTGGAAACGAGCGTTTCACGGTCAAAGTATCTAAGATATAAATTCATCTGAAAAATTGTTGTTTTCCTAATAAAAGAGCGGAAAACGGGACTCGGACCCGCGACCCCAACCTTGGCAAGGTTGTGCTCTACCAACTGAGCTATTTCCGCAGTAAAAAAGCGTGAAGAGGAGGAGACTCGAACTCCCACGTCGCAATTGACACTACCCCCTCAAAGTAGCGCGTCTACCAATTCCGCCACCTCTCCAACAAAGAGCTGAATAAAAAAGAGTGCCCAGAACAGGACTCGAACCTGCACGCCTCGCGGCACACGCACCTGAAACGTGCGCGTCTACCAATTCCGCCACCTGGGCATAAACATCAGGCCTATCCTGATGACCCTTTTTTGTTCAACAAGTGAGCGGAAAACGGGACTCGGACCCGCGACCCCAACCTTGGCAAGGTTGTGCTCTACCAACTGAGCTATTTCCGCTTGTTTTCCTTCGTGAATCTGTCGGAATTCCGCCTTCTTGAAGGAGCATTTCTCTAAATGCGGTGCAAAGGTAATGCTTTTTTTGGAACTGGCAAACTTTTTGAGCGTTTTTTTTCAAAAAAACTGCTAATCCATTCTTTTTTCGTAGTCTTCATAGCCAAATTCACGAAGGATTTCCAGTTTTCCGTCCTCATGAAGCATGCCAATGGAAGGATGACGAACGCCGTTGAACATGTTCGTCTTGACGGTCGTATAGTGGATCATATCCTCAAAGATCACCTCCTCGCCTACCTGTAATTCATGGTCAAAGTGCCAATATCCCATAAAATCGCCACTCAGACAGCTGTTGCCACCCAATCTGTAGAGGAAGTCAGTTTGTCCAGAGATTCCGGAGTTTTCAGAGTCTCCGGATACGTGCTCTGCCCCACAGACGTCAGGATAATAGGGCATCTCCAGACAGTCTGGCATGTGACAGGTGAAACTCACGTCAAGAATGGCTGTGCGGATGCCTTTGTCCTCCACAATATCGACGACGTGGGATACCAGCGGCCCAGTTTGCCAGGCAAAAGCACTACCCGGTTCCAGAATCACCTTCAGCCAGGGGTATCGCTGATGGAAGTCCTGCATCAGCCGAATGAGCAAGTCCACGTCGTAGTCCTTGCGCGTCATCAAGTGTCCGCCACCAAAGTTAATCCACTCCAGCTGCGGGAACCAACCTGCAAATTTCTCTTCGATATGGGCGAGTGTCCGTTCAAACACGTCTGCCCCACTCTCACAATGGCAATGACAATGGAAGCCGCGAATATCCTGAGGCAACGTCTCCGGCAGCTTGTCGGAAGTGACCCCAAAACGAGTGCCCGGCGCACAGGGATTATAGAGCAGCGTGCCCACCTCTGAATATTCCGGATTCACGCGCAGGCCCAACGAACAGCCCTTGGCCCGTTCATGGAACCGTTCATACTGCGACAGCGAGTTAAACGTCAGATGCGACGAACAGCCCACAATCTCATCAAACTCCTCATCGGTATAGGCAGGCGAGTAGGTATGTGCAGGGGCACCAAACCGCTCGTAGGCAAGCCTGGCCTCAAAGAGTGAGCTGGCCGTCGTAGCGTGAATGTACTCACGGAAGATGGGAAAGGTCTTCCAGAGGGCGAAAGCCTTGAAGGCCAGGATGACTTCTATATCTGCTTTCGCCGCAACACCGGCGATCAGGGCCAGGTTACGGCGAAGTTTCTGCTCTTCTATAATATAAATAGGTGTAGGCATTATTCTTTCTTGAGTGGGACAGTGAAGCTGAACGTCGATCCCTCGCCTTCTACCGACTCCACATAGCAGTCGCCGCCATTCTTGCGGGCAAAGTCCTGACAGAGTTGCAAGCCCAATCCAGAACCCTCCTCACCGCCGGTGCCATAGGTTGTCTCGCCTTTGTGGAAGATGGAACCCAGTCTGTCGGCAGCGATACCGACACCCTGGTCTTTCACGCTGACACGGGCGAAGTCTCCCTCATTGGCCATGATGATCTGGATGGTTGAGTTATCGGGAGAGAACTTGACGGCGTTCGACATAAAGTTACGCAAGACGGTCTTCAGCATATCGTTGTCGGCAGTCACCTTCAGCGGAGCGTCCGTCTTCTTCAGCTCGAGTGTGATGTGCTTCGTCTGTGCAATCACATCGAAGATCTCCACCACTCCCGGCACGATATCATTCAGGTCGAGATCCTGCAGCACCACGTTCAATCTGCCCGTCTGGCTCTTCGTCCACTTCAGCAGGTTGTCGAGCAGGTCGTGCACCTCCTCCGACTCACGGTTCGCCTGGTCAAGCAGCATATAGAGCTCAGGCCCCACCGTTTCTACCGACGCTGACTGCACCACCAGATTCAGCACCATGCGGATGCTGGCCATGGGCGAACGCAAGTCATGGGCGATGACGGAGTACATCTTATCACGGTTGCTCAGCGTAGCCTTCAGTTCGGCATTCTGCTTCTCGATGATGCGCTTGGCGGCCACGAGCGATATCTGCTGGGTGACACGCATCACAAGTTCCTCCTTATTGAAGGGTTTGGTCAGGAAGTCGTTGGCACCCACCTGGAAACCGTGCACGAGATCCTGCGGCGTGTTCAAGGCTGTGAGGAAGATGATAGGGATATCCTTGGTCTCCTCATCCTTCTTCAGGACGACTGCCGTATCAAAGCCATTGATGTCGGGCATCATCACATCGAGCAGTATCAGGTCAGGATGCTCCTTCTTGGCCACTTCGATACAAGTCCTACCGTTATTGGCCGTACACACCTGGAACTTCTCATTGGTCAGCAATATCTTCAGCAACAATACGTTACTGACGACATCGTCGACAATCAGTATCTTATAATCGCTTCGGTTTATCTTCGACTCTAAAGATTCAGCTGCTTCCATTATCGTTCTGGGTTATTCATATTTGAGTGCAAATATAGTGCAATAATTTGAATTGACCAAATTATTGCACCACTTTTTTCATGTTTCGGCCACTTTCGGCCCATGAAGCGGGATGTTACCCCTCCTTTATTCCACCGTTACCGACTTTGCCAGGTTTCTCGGCTGGTCTACGTTCTTGCCCTTGCAGACGGCCACGTGATAGGCCAGCAGCTGAAGCGGGATGGTAGCCACCAGCGGCTCCAGGCACTCCAGCACATCGGGCAGCTCGATCACCTCATCGGCAATCTTCGAGATCACATCGTCGCCCTTCGACACCAAGGCGATCACCCTCCCTTGACGGGCCTTGATCTCCTGAATGTTCGACAGCACCTTTTCGTACATGGCATTATGGGTGGCGATGACGACGACGGGCATATCCGAGTCTATCAGCGCGATGGGACCGTGCTTCATCTCCGCAGCGGGATAGCCCTCGGCGTGGATATAAGAAATCTCCTTCAACTTCAGGGCACCTTCCAGAGCCACGGGATAGCTGTAGCCGCGTCCCAGATAGAGGAAGTTATGGGCGTATGTGAAGGTACGTGCCAGATCGGCCACCTTCTCATTGGTCTGCAGCACCTCACGGATCTTCACGGGTATCTCACTCAGACCTTTCACGATCTTCAGATACTCCAGACGATCCACCGTTCCCTTGGCCTCACCCATGGCCAGCGCAATCATCGTGAGCACCGTCACCTGACCCGTGAAGGCCTTCGTCGATGCCACACCGATCTCCGGTCCCACATGGATATAGGTACCTGTGTCCGTTGCCCTGGGGATGCTGCTGCCGATGGCGTTGCAGATGCCATAGATGAAGGCTCCCTTCTCCTTGGCCAGCTGCACGGCAGCCAAGGTGTCGGCCGTCTCACCACTCTGCGAGATGGCGATCACCACATCGCCCTTGCCCACTACAGGATTGCGGTATCTGAACTCCGAGGCGTACTCCACCTCGACGGGTATGCGGCACAGCGACTCGATAATCTGCTTGCCGATAAGACCTGCATGCCACGAAGTGCCGCAGGCCACGATGACCACGCGCTTCGCATTCAGCAGCTGACGGCGGTAATCGATCAGTGCAGAAAGCGTCACATGGTCGGCCTCAACGTTCACGCGGCCTCTCATACAGTTCGTCAGGCACTCCGGCTGCTCGAAGATCTCCTTCAGCATGAAGTGCGGATAGCCACCCTTCTCGATCTGGCCGAGGTCGATATCTACCTTCTTGACCTTCAGCTCCTGCTCCTCGCCGAGGATGCTCACCACGTGCATGTCCTGTCCGCGACGGATCACGGCGATGTTGCCGTCCTCCAGATACACCACCTTGTCGGTATACTCCACGATGGGACTGGCGTCGGAACCCAGGAAGAACTCGTCTTCGCCGATACCCACCACCAGCGGACTCTGCTTACGGGCAGCGACGATCTGTTCCGGGTCACGCTTGTCGATCACGGCGATGGCATAGGCTCCAACCACCTGATAGAGAGCCACCTGCACGGCTTCCAACAGGTTGAGGTGCTTCTTCACCATGACGTATTCTATCAGCTGCACGAGAACCTCGGTATCCGTATCGCTAACGAAGGTTACGCCTTTCGCGATGAGTTTCTCCTTGATATCTGCGTAGTTCTCGATGATGCCGTTATGGATGATGGCCAGATTGTGGCTCTGCGAGTAGTGCGGGTGGGCATTACGCGACGACGGCTCGCCGTGGGTGGCCCAGCGGGTATGGGCGATGCCGACGGTACCGCTCACATCCTTGTCGCTACAGTACTCGGTCAGGTTATCCACCTTGCCCTTCGTCTTGTACACGTTCAGTTCGCCGCCAGCATTCAGCAGCGCCACACCGGCACTGTCATAGCCGCGATACTCCAGCCTGCGAAGGCCCTTGATCAGGATGGGATATGCATCCTTCTTACCGATATATCCTACGATTCCGCACATATTTGTCTCTCAGTTTTTCTCTACATAATTAATAATTGGCCGCAAAATTACGAAAAAACCATCAAACCGCCAAAAGAAAAAAAACATTTTTTACAACAAAACAGCGGTTAGTGACACAATGAAAGCAAAACCCGTCGGCTCGTGTCAAAATGAAAGGGCAGCGGCTCCCGCCGCCACCCCTCTGTCACCTTTTCACCCATCAGATCGGGCCCAGGCCCATGCAACTGGTCGTGCCCAGTGCCGTCAAAAACGCCGTGAGCGCGGCTACTATCACCTTCACCGCCAGCTCAATCATCCGCTGCTTCTTCATATGCTTATCTCCTTAGCCGTTGCCGCCTCCGCCGTTGTTGTCCGCCTCAGGTGCGAGCACGTAGGTCAGCGGAGTCTTCTTCTGGAAGCGCTTCTGCTTGCCGTTGACGGTGCGCACTTCGCTCTCCACGAGGTAGCCGTACTCGAAGATGCACTGATCCTTGAAGGCTCGGCTGGTGAGCTTCTCACCCTTGGAGTTCTCCGGCGAGAAATTGATCTTGATGCCGTTGATCATCGCGTCGGGGCCAGCAGCCACCGCGTTGGCGAGGTTTGCCTTGCCCAGCTTCTGACCGTCGACACTCGGATAGAACGTGCCCAGGCCGTCGAGCTTCACGGGCTGACCCTGTGAGATCAGTTCGGTCATGCAGTCCACCACCTGCCCCAGCACCAGCACACACATCTGGTAGTCGGCGATCTTGCCGTGACCCGTCATGTGCTTGGCAAAGCCTTTCAGGTTCAGCGGTTCCTTCGTGTCCACCTCGGCGAAATACTTGCCGTAGGCCGTAGAGTCGTCGTTCTTGTTCTGTCGCAGGTTAATCACCATTGGAATGTTACTTCTTGCCATGATTCTTGTTCCTTTCTTTCTCGTAGTATTAGACGCTTGCGACGATCTGCACCGGGTCGCCGCCTCCCGCTTTTGTTTTTCCGGATTAACGATGCAAAGATACATAAATTATTTGACATGTGCAAGCGTTTCTGAAAATAATTTCGCCCAAAATACTGAAAATTCAATTTCTTGATCTAAATCAATTTTCTTGATATTTTGCCTACCTCAGACCAAGCGCAGATCTTCCCGCCTTGAAACCCCGACTTTCATCAGCCCGCACTCCGACTTTCATTAGCCCAGACACCCTCATTGCCGTGCCATGCGTGCCGCGTGCCACGAGTGCCATTTGCTGTTTTCACTT
>JAEEGI010018814.1_pt1 | contig 14001 bp, 12 predicted proteins | sample 8958751 | NCBI WGS metagenome assembly JAEEGI01 (sample SAMN16246545, study PRJNA631951) | gut metagenome | biome: gut microbiome; feature: rumen; material: KS-attached | host: Bos | place: Iran: Karaj | collected 2018-10
ACGCTCGCTCTTCCAACTATGTCGTGGTGGTGGCGCACCGGGGCGACTGGCGGAACTACCCTGAGAACTCCCTTCCGGCCATCGAATCCTGCATCCGGATGGGCGTGGACGTGGTGGAGATCGACCTGAAACTCACCAAAGACAGCGTATTGGTCCTGAGTCACGACCGCACGCTGAACCGCTGTACGACCGGAAGCGGTCCCATCAGCGAATATACCTACGAGGAAATCCTGAACTTCGACCTCAAGGCAGGCCATGGCATCGGCCGCCCCGGCATCAAGATGCCTACGCTTCGGGAAGCCCTGGAAGTCTGCAGGGACCGGATCGTGGTCAACGTAGACCAGGGTTATGATTACTACGACCTGGTCCTTCAGGTCACGGAAGAACTGGGCGTCACCGACCAGATCCTGATCAAGAGCGGCAAGCCCCTGTCCGACGTGAAAGCAAAGATGGAAGAGCACCCGCGCAACATGATGTACATGCCGGTGGTGACAGCAGCGCCCGCTGCACAGATGACCGTTTTCAACGGCTATATCGATGAAGAGAAACCCCTCCTCGCCTACGAACTCTGCTTCGGAGAACTGAATGACGATGTCCGTACAGCGGCCCGCCGTATCCTGGACGACGGCTCCAAACTATGGGTCAATACCATCTGGGCCTCCCTCTGCGGCGGCTATGAAGACGATGCCGCCGACGCGGCCGACGACCCCGGTACAGTCTACGGCCCCATCCTGGACCTCGGCACCTCCATCATCCAGACCGACCGTCCCGAACTGCTGATCCGCTACCTCGATTCCTCAGGCCGGCATACGCTGCCGTGAACCGTCACACGCTGCCGTGAACCCGTTTCCTCGCGGCATGCTTCACCGCCCTGCGCATCCAGCGAAGCCGGTAGCTCTGCTCCTCCGCCTCCCCGAAACGGTCGCGATAGTCTGAAACCTTCCACCACCCCCGGTACAGGCGCTTCAACCCTTTGGCCCGCGTCCCATTGGGATGCCTGGCCAACACATCCTTGTCGACCCCCACATTCAACGTCGCAAGCATACTCCCATGCACCGCCGCAACCCGCTCCCGGAACGCCTTCACCTCCTTCACCCGCTGCTTGTATTCTTTCTTCGAATGATAGGATTTGCTCATGGTAAAATGATACTTCTCATTTATAATTGAAGATTCATCAGTTCATCCGGCACATCGCGGCCGGAAGCCTTACAGACCTCGATAAATTGCTGAATGGCAATCAGAAGGTTTTTCCGCTTGGCGTCATAGTCACCATTAGCGGTCTTGTTCCGATCTTCCTGTTCCTTGAGCCTTGCCTTGTCCAACTCATATTGAGACTGTAAAGACAGGAGAATATGAGCAGGGATCCCTATGGCTTTTTCCATTTGGAGCGCCATACCGGCACTAAGCGGCCGCTTCCCCTTGATCACCTCATTAATTCGGGAAGCCGGCACCCCCATGGCAGCCGCAAGTTCCTTTTGTGACATCTTCCGGTCCTTGAGCTCATCCTGGATATACTCTCCAACCGGAATCGCCATGCGCGGTGCCGCGTTGCTGAAATCATAGGTCATCATAGTGGTCTGACAGATCTTTCAGCACAAATATAATGAAAAAAAATACCAAATTACCAAATAATGTAATTTATCAAAACTAGATCACTTTAGATCTTGATCAACGGCTCGCCCAGCGCCTCCGATAGTTTTGCGAGAGAGGCCAGCGTATAATTTGGAAAGCCTCGGGTCCACCGCGTTATCTGCGTTTCATTGCATCCGATGATGGCTGCCAACTCCCGCTGCGACATTCCTATCCGCTTCAAGATTGCATCAATTTTGTCCACAATCGCACACGCCCAATCCATCTCCAGCTTGATGGCCGGCGAGACTTTTTCCAATTGTTCTTGAAACTGTTTGTTGTGCTTCATAGCAGATACTTTGAATCTTATATAGTCAGCGCAATATAGTCAGCGCAAATATAGCAAACTTTACATTAATGTAAAGGTGTTTGCATAAATAATGTTTGCGTAATCACTAATGATGGCATACTATAATGCCTGACTAATCTTAAATAGGATTATTCAGATCCTTCCTCTGGCGTCCAATTAGTTAGTTCACCTGCTTTTGAAGAGATTTCTCTTGCAACATCAGGAAGACTATGCGTAAAAATAACAATCTCTTTGTTTCCTTGTTTGACCACCGGAGCCGGATATTGGTTATGAGAGAAGGCGTTTCGTATTTTTTTTAAAGCTACTTTATTTAAGTTGGGGGTTTTCGTATCTGCATTTTGAATATCATTGAAATCATACCGAGCATCTTCATCAGAGAACAATTCCGGTTTTTCCTCGCAGATGGCTCTTTCATAACCCTGAATCTTGGTAATAACCGGGACTCTTTCATGATCATAAGAAACGAGTTCTTCCTTTATGGCTTCTAAGGGGATGCTATTTTCCGTTTTAGGCTGATATTCTAATAATGTGTTTATTCTTTTATCGGACAATACCGAATAGAGTTCTCCATAGTTCTTAACCTTAACATTCCTTTGCCTTATCGTCTTACCTTTATAATTAGTTGTCACATCTACTGTTTGCTCAAGGACGCTGTTTCCAGTCGGATCAATGTCTGCCAATTTCATTTGCCCACCGGCCGGCCCAACAACGTCTCTTGAAAGAAGAAACAACGTTGCGTCCTGTATCATGTATTGCCTAATCTTTTTTTCATTTTTGCACATTTTATTATATGCCGCGCGAAGCTTTTCTGCTAATTCTTTAGTGCCGGCTATCGGTCTGGCTGATTCCCGGACGTGTCCGAAAGCGTTTTTCAATTGAAAAAAATAGAGACTATTTTGACAGGAATCTCTCTCTGCACGAATAATATAACCCAACCTTTTATCGCCGAACTCCTTCTTTTCCCTGTCAATAATCTTGTAAAAATCATATTCCCCGTTCCCTGTTTCAAGATGGTCATAGTAATAACCTTGATTCTGGTCCTGAAGTTCTTCTTCCAAGTAGGTCAGAATCAAGAATGACATATTGATTCTTTCTTGTTCTTTAAGAAAGCGGGCGGTTTTGGGACAATTATTGGCAATGATTTTAAGAGCCGGTTTCAAAAAAAGCCCGCGAGGAAGAAAGATACCTATCCTTTCGCCCGTTATTTCATCCTTGATATAACGTGTAGATAGTGATCTGAAATAGCTTTCTTGTTTATCATGTGACCATTTGACTCGGTTTGGATGTAAGAAATGAGCATCGTCGGGAATGCTTCCAGAGAGGTAGGCCCTTCGTTCTTCGAGATAGGCCTGGTAAAAATCAATTGTTGACCGCATCTGCCCGCGATGCCGAGAAAAGACGCGAGATAAAAAAGGATGGCTGCTTGGCCCATCAAGGAGTCCAGCCCTTTTGCATGAAACTTCAAGTTCTTCCGAGAATGTAGCTATGAGCCCCTGCAGAATGCTAAATTGTTGACCGGTCATTTTCTTTTCGGGATGATTATCGGGAAAAGACTGGAAGCGGACGATATCTTTAGCAAGATAATCAGACAAAACTCCTGGTTTGAGCCTTACTCGAGTTTTTTTACCAATCTTATTATCCCGTTGGAAAACTACTTCAAGGTTGTCTTTGAGACGTGATAATCTAATGTCGGTCTCCTCAATCATCTTAGATATGACTCTCTCTTTGAATTTGTTGTAATCCTCATGACTTGATTCACCTTTAAGAAACAGTTGAAGCTTTTGAGGGATTGCTTTAATAGGAATATCAATGTCACTCAAACTTTTTATAGTTCCATCCGATACTCCTTGGAAGAATTTTCGATATTGTTCAGTTGTCTGTGATAATAATTGTTCTACACTTACCCCTTCATTATACTTCTTTGAAAGATAGTAATAGAAGGCCATGGCCGGCAATTCATACTTACTTATCCAGCAGTCTGGCGTAGTGTTTCTAACACGATATCGTACAGTGTTATTTTCTGTATACTGTTCGAAACGAGGCATGATATCACCGTATAATGAGATGCCTATCATATCTCCATTGAAAACGTATCGTGTCCCAGATTCAGTTATGAAAGGATAATCTATGTTCGCTTCTTCTTCATTGTTTCTAATGACAGGGAATCCATGGATTGAGAATTGCTCTTTTAGCTTGGATTCAACCTCGTGTCTCCTTCCGAAACAGTTGAGACCATCTTGGATAATACGAACCCTGCCGACACCATCCATATAGTCAGTAATACCATGGTGAACGTATTTCAAATACCCGGCATTGACTTGGAATCGAAGTTTTTCGAAGGAGCCAGTAGTATCAAAATAATTTAAAAGCAGGGCTGGGTACCTATCGGAGTAACGTTTCATGAAGACGGGTCTTCCGTCAATACCTATGATTTCAAACTTTGTTTTTATGGTATCTGGAAGCACCATATACAACTCGTCTGGACATTTCGCCAGTTCGTTAAGCATATCAAGTTTTATCTGCGTTTCTCCAATCGAGATGTCAAGCCTTCTGTTTGGGAGATGGATGCAATAAACGGAAATAAGTTCTTTCAGGAGGCGTCTCTGTGAAATACTTCCATCATTTGTTGATGAAGGGAATTGACCCAATAGACCGCATTCACTTAAGAAATCCGAAATATATCTTCGTTCTATAAACAGGGCTATTGTCAAGATTTCCCCAAATCGAGTCAAACGGTCGAATCTTTCCTTTTCTACTCTATATGGTTTTTTATCTTTATAAATATATAACTCATTATCACCGGGTTTACGCGTGGGACAAAAGAGCCAGTCAGGATTAAGTATATAGCCATCAGTATTCTTGAGATAGGAATCTTTGGTAAAGAAGTCCATGGATTGAGGGCTTAAAAGAGATGTTTGCTTATATCTCTCTTTGATGACTCTAGGCGCAGCTTTTAATAATCCGATTAGATGATTACTCCAGACATTTTCGTACTTTCGGTAATAATAATCATTGATTTTTCCATCATTTGTTTTGTAATGCAAATTAATGTCTCTTAAATGAGATAGAACGTTAACTCCATTTAACAATAATTGTTTGGTGTCCTTGAATGATACATTGTAGTGGAAAGACTCGCCTTTAATACTACCTATTTTTATATCATTTAAAAGATCCAAGAACGGAAAATGAGTTCGAAGCAACTTGTCTGCCTTTGATGATTGTTCGGGTTTAAGGTGAATGACGAAAAGGGACAACTTCCAAATGTTGGCCTCAAGATCCAATTCATTTCCTCTAGGGTCAAAAAGCGGTTCCTGCGGAATATGCAACTGCTTCATCACATCGAGCACAGTGAGGAAGATATTGTTTCTTGCCATTGCGGCGTACGCGCCGAAAATCGGTTTCAGCTGCGAATCGGGTTTAAGTGAGAGTTTCATATAATACGATAGTTATAACAAAAATAACGAATTAGATCAAAAAACAATGTTATCTTTGTAAAAAAGAATGTGATTCAGGAGGTTTTATGGATAGAACTTTTGATGTATCGCTTTCTGCGAGTTCCTTTTACGCGATTTAGGTTGTAAAGACCTGCACTTTAGTAGGAAGAAACAACTAATGAACTCTTGCGAAGTAAAGAATTGTTGTTGTAAAGACCTGCACTTTAGTAGGAAGAAACAACTGTCTTCGAATACCACAAGTGCCCTTTCACAAGTTGTAAAGACCTGCACTTTAGTAGGAAGAAACAACTGTTATACAAATAAGGACAACCCCAACTATGTTGTAAAGACCTGCACTTTAGTAGGAAGAAACAACGCCCTTCTCGTGAACGAAGCGAAGAATATCGTTGTAAAGACCTGCACTTTAGTAGGAAGAAACAACAGTTACCAAAAATTTTTGATATTAGCAAATGTTGTAAAGACCTGCACTTTAGTAGGAAGAAACAACGCCATTTGCATCTTTACCATTACGAAAGTTGTTGTAAAGACCTGCACTTTAGTAGGAAGAAACAACACGAGTTGTGAACGGATTATGATATGTTTCGTTGTAAAGACCTGCACTTTAGTAGGAAGAAACAACTATCAAGTTCTTTAGCTTTATCAAGATACCGTTGTAAAGACCTGCACTTTAGTAGGAAGAAACAACTGCCAACCGTCGTTTTCAGCTACACATTCTGTTGTAAAGACCTGCACTTTAGTAGGAAGAAACAACCAATAACCTTTCGGTGCAAAAAGAGATTGAGTTGTAAAGACCTGCACTTTAGTAGGAAGAAACAATTACAGTCAGAAATCGAGTAGGAGGTAAACGAAAGTAAAAGTTTATCTCCTACTTTCGTTTACCGACCTCTCACACCACCGTACGTGCCGTTCGGCATACGGCGGTTCCTTACATTTTGTGCATTTGAACATAGTAGTCCAGCAGGCAGGGATAACCCGCTTTGCGGAGGTTCATATCGGTGGCAGAGCGCGACATTATTGCGCTTCCTGCCACCCGCCAGTATCCGCTGCTGCTATTTCCCCATTGGTATGCCCGGTGCGGCTTGATGCCGCACTTGATTAGGTTCTTTACCCGTGTACGAGGTCGCTTCCACGCCTTCCAGATACACATCCGGATGCGCCTGCGCAGCCATTGGTCGATTGCTTCAAGCGCGGATTTCATATCCGCCAGCTTGAAGTACCCGACCCAGCCGCGTATCGTTTCGTGGAGTACCTGTTTGCGCCGCTCGTAGCCCATTCCATTGCTCCGCCCTGTCAGCAGCTTTAGCTTCGCTTTCAGTTTGGCAATGCTTTTGGGGTGCGCCCGAAGCCTTCACCCTTCCCCGGTCTTGTAGAACGAGTAGCCGAGGAACTTCATCGCGCGTGCGTTACCCACTTCCGTCTTCTCGCGATTCACCTTCAAGTGAAGCTTCTTCTCGATGAACTTCGTGATGCCTTCGCACACGCGTTCTACTCCGCGCCTGCTCCTGCAAAAGATGAGGCTGTCATCCGCATAGCGCACAAACGGGTGTCCCCTCCGCTCCAGCTCCTTGTCCAACTCATTGAGCACGATGTTGCTCAGCAGCGGACTCAACGGGCCGCCCTGCGGCGTACCCTCCGGCGTCGGGTGGTACATTCCGTCTATCATCACTCCGGCATACAGGTATTTGTGGACAAGGCTTATCACCCGTCCGTCCTTTACCGTATGCGACAGAAGTTCTATCAGATAGCTCTGATTGACCGTGTCGAAGAACTTCTCAAGGTCGATACCCACGGCATATTCATAACCGTCATTCAGTATCTCCTGCGCCCTTCTCAACGCATCGTGTGCGCTGCGTCCAGGGCGAAAGCCGAAACTCCCGGCGCTGAACTGCGGTTCATACATCGGGCCTAGCACCTGTGCTATGGCCTGCTGGATTACACGGTCAACGGCAGTCGGGATTCCCAACTTGCGTGTCTTCCCGTTGTCTTTGGGGATTTCTACCCTGCGTACAGGCGCAGGCTTGTATTTCCCCGTCAAGATGAGACCCTTCAACTCTGTGCCCCGGAGTTCCCAGTACTTCGGCAAGTCCTTTACCGTCATCCCGTCGACACCTCCGCTCCCGCCGTTCGACATCACCTTCCTAATCGCTCGGCTGATGTTATAGGGAGACACGATGAGTTCCAGAAGATGCTTCTCATCTATCTGCACCTCCACAAGTTCGTCTTCTGTTATCTCCATGAAAGTCTGCACCCCTGCAAGGCCTTCGGCTTCCAGCCTGTTCCCTTGGAGGTGGCCAGTGGTTTGTTCCATTGTTTTCTGCTCTCCCTCTTTCATTGAGTTCCTTTCTTCAAACTTGTTTCACATAAGGTTCGGTCCTTCCCTGACGTGTCGATATTAGGCAGGTACTATGACCTCGGCTGACTTCTCGCAGTTCGTTGTTACTGCTCGACTTCTTTTTTTTTGAAGCCTCGCCTGCGAGACCTCCCCAGTTATGGACGCACTCTTTCCGGTTTATACCCGCTTGGTTTACTGTCAGCAGTTCGGATAGTTATCGGGCTTGTGCTTCTGTTGCAGCATTGCCCCTGCCTTTCAGCCTTATACCAAGTTCTTGTTCATCGGGCCAACCTTTTGCCGCCGGCTTCCTTCAGATTCCACCTCGCGGCGGACACCCTTGCCTTTGGCTGTAACCTTCCCACTATCAGGGCGGTTTGGGGACTTACACCCGTTAGACTGCGTTCGTGCTGGGCGAACAACATGAAAAGCGTGTAGTATACTACACGCTTTTTTATGTAAAAGAAACTGCGAAAGCTTTTTTCTTAGTTTCTTTTTTTCTTCTCTGATTGTTCATAATATCTTTGTGCCGTTGCTTCTGCGGCAAATAGTTTCTTTGACGTCTTGACGGGAGTTCTCTCTTGAGGACGATATGTTTCGGATTATCACGTCACGTTAATTATCAAGGTTATACAAAGCGAAATAACCAAACCCGAAACAAACATTCTCTATCAAGACAACATGGAAAACGACAAAAGAAATCGTAGGAACAACACAGTGCTGACAGAAGCAGTCGGAAATGAAGGCATTAAGCGCGTAAAGATCCTCATAGCCGATAACCGATTTGCCGCAGCCCAAGCCGCTAGGCACTACAACCGCCTTTACGGGTTTCGTCTGCATGCTGATGAACTTGATGATGCAGTCCAGAATGCATTATGTAAGGCGATTGCTAATGCCGAATATTACGATTCGAGAAAAGCGAGTGTAGCGACCTGGCTGAGCAGAATAGTGGGCAACGAGATTGTTGACAGACTTCACGAGAAGAACATTTCGTATATCCGAAGCATACCTTATTCAGATGAACCAGATGAAGAAGGTTATTATGATGATAGCATCAGACAGATGCATTTCCGCCTGGAGGAATCCGTATGTCCTTCGGGGCACCTTGAACATGCTGAGGCAATTATACAGAGTCGAAATAAAGCGGAATCCATCATGAAGGCTGTACATGCGCTGAGCTATCGTGATCAAGTAGTAGTAGCTCTGCTGCTTCGTAACCTTTCCGGGGCTGAGATGGCAAAACGGCTAAAGCTATCCGAGTCGGCTCAGAGAAAACTGGTTCATGATGTGCGAAAGCGCCTGCGTCGCAAGATGAACGAACTAAAGGACAAGGAATAAGGGATTGAGACTGGCATATCCTTTATGTAGTCCTTCATAGAAGAGGAGAATGGCGAGTTCTCTATATAATAAGCTTGTGCTTAGCAGATGTTTTTCCCGGAGTTAGGTAACAATCTGATAGCCTCCTGGTATATTGGAGTGAATTGTTGGTGTTTGTTGTTATTAGAGCACCACCGCATTACGAATTGCTGTAGGGAAAAGCGAGTTACCGAATGTAAGGTTGATAAGATAAGGAATCCGTTATTAAAGCTTAATCGAGCAAATAACAAGTTATCGTCCTCAGTTAATAGACTCTGATTCATCATAACTTCTGAGACTGTTCAGAATACATTGATAACATCTTGCACAATGTGTCGCGCATCCTCTTACGAACAAACTGGGGAGATTCAATAACAACGTGCTCGCCCCAAGAACGTATTTTGGAGAGCAGCTCTTCATTTACGATTAAGTTAAGGCTGATTCTTCCATATCCAGCTGTTTTATCGAACGGCTCTATTTCACGCTGAGACGGGAGGGGCTTTGTGGTTATCCTCCCCCATGCGTCAATATCATCAATCTTGATCATGATGGGACGGGGCCGGTCTTTTTTTGATTTTGATACCCCGACAATATTATTAAAGTATTGCAAATAATCCACGGGACATGTTTCTATGTACTGTCCCTTATCTACGGGCTCTTTTACAATCCTGTCCAGCGGTACAATCCAATATGGGTTATCTGTTCCTTCTTTGAGCCCGAAAACATACCATCTATCGTTGTATTGTTTTAATAAGTAAGGATGGATGTCGAAAGTTGTCTCTCTGCCACCGAAAGATTGATATACGATATGCAATATCTTTTGCTCTCGTATTGCTCGATATATGACGGGGCGATATTCTCGACCTTTAAGCCACTTATTGTCCTCGTATTGTACTCGATTGATACCTTTTTTATAATCCGCCTCAATTCGGCTCAATAAAGTAAACTCTATTTCGGTAAACACCCGTTCATCAAGAGCTCCGGCCATCTTTTCTATGGCTTTCTTAAGGTTCCGGAACTCCCCGTTTGTCATGCCGTTATTCAGATAGCCCATTGCCCGAAAGCCTTTTTCCCGATAACAATAGGTTCTTTTCCGGCGGTCTGAATTGACCTCACCGTTTATAGCAACGTATCGCTCCCGAACTAACATGTCTCCCTTTCCCGCTTTTTCTAGGGCGGATCTAAATTCATCTATATCATTTCGAAATGTTGCCGTAGATATTGAAAACCGGGAGTTACCAATCACCTTGGCCAACTCTTTTTTTGTCAAACGAATTAGTGTATCCATGGTGCGAGGAATACCGTCAGACAATAACCTATCTAAACAGTCCCATCTCGCCCTTTTAAAATCATCATCGTAGTAGTTAGTTCTCATACTGCCCTTTTTCTGCAAAGATAAAAATATTAATAATAACATATGTGAAGTTTCTCAACAAATTATATATAAAATTCTGATTTATAGAAAAAAATAGTGAGAAGCTCTTTTTCTTAATTTATGATTTTTGAAGCAGAAACAGATAATTATTTTTGCAGAAAAAATACAGAACATGAAACTCAGTCTTTCAACCAAAACCGACAATTCGACATTGAGCAGCAAAACCATTAACTCATTCTTCCCTTTATATGGAACGGCCGCTCCCGATGTTCCGGTATTTGATCCGGACAAACATATGTACATCGTGGATCAACATACGTCTGTTGCCGGCAACCGATCTATAACATATGTCGCAATTGGCGAGCGACTGGTAATCGAAGTTGTACTAGGCCTCTTCCACTGTTGGACGATAATGAATACAATTCGCTTGCTTGTCTTTGACGGTAACGCGTTGAAAGTGGTCAAGACCCATGAATGGGAGGGGACGAACTACTACAGCCAAACGGCATTGCACGAAAAGATCACTGAACTGACTGTCCAGTATGTTATGGACAACCTTGAGTTGGTTGTGCAGCCAGTAGATGAAGAAATCATCGCACAAGCCCGATCTCTAGCCAAATCAATGCTGGAATTAGGCATAGAGGATCATATAAAAGTCCATCTTCTGCCAGTTCTAGAAGCTTATTGCCGACAGATGAATATGTGTCAGGACTTTGTAACAAAATAAGATTTAAAGGTATATACTCTTACAAAAACCATCAAACCAAGCGACCCATCATGAAAAACGCTATCGCTGTTTACGCCAAGTCGACACTTCCGCAGTTCACCGGGAACTACAATTACAACGAAGTGGCAAAAATGTTCTTGACAAGCGGGTACATGTCCGCTGCCGGAAACATTTATCAGTCGGGGCTTCGGCTTTCCCAACATCTCGCTGTACAATTCAGCATTGGACACGGATACTGTCACTCCTTCCTTAACGGAATAACCGTTTTCATCTGGGACAAGGACAAGCCTAAGGTGATTTCGCAAAGGAGTTTCAGCTGTTTCTTTTGGAACGAATACGACTCCAATCAGGTCCTCAAGAGCATGATAAAAGAATATGTATTAGGTGAATGCAGGAAAAGCGGTATCGGGATACCGACTGAGACGGCTTTGGAAGAACTTGCCGTAGGCCTTATAAAAGAATTAGAGACGGAGACTTCAGCCGCAGCCAAACAACTTTCAGCAAACGTGACTAAAAAACTAAACTAAACCATAGACATGGATACCCTTCCGTTTGACACTACAAACCAGGAGATGAGAAATGCGTATGAACTCATAGCCAAGACGGATAAGAGTTTTTTCCTAACAGGTCGTGCCGGGACTGGGAAAACGACGTTCTTACAGCAAATTCAGGAATGTGTTGACAAGCGGTTCGTGGTTCTTGCGCCGTCGGGCGTGGCGGCCATTCATGCTGGAGGCCAGACCATCCACTCATTCTTCGGTTTTGATTTTGGTGTTCAAGGCCCGAAAAGTATGGGAAGCATGAACGAAGCAAAAAGATTGCTGGTTCAGAACATTGATACCATCATCATAGATGAGGCCTCGATGCTTCGCTGCGACATCCTTGATGCCATCGATCGGATGCTTCGTGACTGTCGATATTCTAGCAAACTTTTTGGAGGCGTCCAGATGATCTTCGTAGGCGATATGTTCCAACTGCCGCCTGTCGTTACGGGAGAGGATATGGGAACGATGGAGCAACTGTATGGAAAAGGGGCGGCTTTCTTTTATAAGGCTCATTGCCTGACAGATGAGACACTTCCCAAGATTGAGTTTCAAAAAGTGTATCGTCAGTCTGACAAGGCATTTATCGATTTGCTGGACAGGTTGCGTTTAGGACAAGTAACTTCCGCTGATCTGAAAAAGATAAACGAACGAGTTCAAACAAGTACTCACTCGTCTAATGAGGATGATTTGAGGATCACGCTCACATCTTACAGAGATGACGCTAAAACCATCAATGAGGTTCGACTTGAGGAACTACCTGGTGAAAGCTTTTCCTTTGAGGCCACCTATGAAGGAAAGATTTCCAAGCAACTGAAGGATGTTGTGGACGAAGTTCTTGTTCTGAAAGAAGGAGCACAAGTAATGTTTCTCCGTAACGATCAATTGGGTCGATGGGCTAATGGGACGATTGTCAAAGTCATAAGTCTGGATGAAGACAAGATTCTTGTCCAGCTTCCCAATGACTCTATTCATGAGGTCGGCAAAGAGACTTGGGACTCGCTGGAATATGAGTATGATGCTTTGTCCAAGAAATGCATAAAGAAAGTTGTCGGTTCCGTGAAGCAGTATCCACTCCGTCTGGCTTGGGCCATTACTATTCACAAGAGTCAGTCGCTGACCTTCGATAAAGTGAATATCGATTTCGGCCGTTATGCATTTGCCTGTGGACAAGCTTATGTAGCCTTGAGCAGAGTGAGAAGTTTTGAGGGATTATATCTGGTCTCTCCAATGAATTATTCTTCAATACGGGTATCACGCGAAGCCATTAATTTTGCGTCTTCCTATAATGACGCAGAAGTAATCTCTGCAGAGATAGCTGTAGGTGAAGCTATCCGCAATTATGAACGCAAGGGAGACCTTGATGGCGCTGTCACTTGCTTGTTTGGCATGTGCTCTACTGAAGCGCATCAGGGAAATGTCCGGAGTGCATACAATCTGTTGAACCGTGCTCTGTCACTGATGGCTGACGATGCCTGCCTTTTCGGACAGAAGTGGGCGCCGTTGAAGAATGACAGCAAAGAAAGTATCTTGCTGAATGCTGCAGGACTACTATTTTCTGGACAAACAGATGAAAGCATTCGCTTGCTTACAAAGATTGTTTCTGCGTCTGCAGAATCATTCAGCGCACTGTATCTTCTTGCCCGGGCCCTTGAAATCAAGAAAGATTGGGATACGGTTGAAAAGCTATACAACCAAATGACCGACGTTTTGACAGATAGCCTGGAGAATGGCCTTGATTCTCCGGCTTTCCGGAAGCTAAAATACCGTGTTGCAGTACTCAACGAATTCCAATTCGGAAGCATTGGTTTCCCTAGTATCGTCCGGCTGATCGCGGAGCATCCTAGTTATAACAAGTATCATCAAGTCCTCCGTCAAATGCTTGTTAAGCGCAAGGGCACCCTTAATTACAGGGAAGAGGATGACAATCCTTTAATGATAGCCCTGTTTGATGGCAATGTCTCCAATAAGAAATACTTGAGTATGGTTAAGAAGGAGTACTCTAGAAAATCAGCCGCCTGGATTAAATACAAACGAAGTATCCAGCGGATTCAATTATCTGAAGAGCAAGCAACTGATGATTAGCCGTACAAACCAAATAATCGCATTATGAACCGAACAGTAACCACCCTTTTCCTCTTCCTTTCTATTTTCTCTGGTTGCAAGTCAAAGACTGGACCTGTCGAATCCTTCGATGTGATAGATAACGTCGAAGAGCGCAACGGCGTTGCCGTCATTCAATCGTTACCAGTAGGAACTCCGATAGTTCTATGTGAAC
>JAEEGI010018818.1_pt1 | contig 13998 bp, 5 predicted proteins | sample 8958751 | NCBI WGS metagenome assembly JAEEGI01 (sample SAMN16246545, study PRJNA631951) | gut metagenome | biome: gut microbiome; feature: rumen; material: KS-attached | host: Bos | place: Iran: Karaj | collected 2018-10
GTGGCGGTTCCCACGTTGATGTTATCCCTATAGCCCACCGTGTAGTCGGTGTCCTCGGTAAGGGTCACTCCCCTGAAGGTCACTACCGGATTCTGGATCTGGACCTGGCCGTTGTACATCTTATCCTCGATACCGGTTACCTGGGCGGCTGCAACGCCATCCCAGCCTCTCAGGTCTGCGGGAACGATGTTGAAGTTCACGGTCCTTGTTCCGGTGTAGTGGCCCTGTCCCGTAAGGGTTATGGCGGCCTGGCCGATCTCCACGTTATTGGCGTACGCCAGCGTATAGTCGGTGCCTTGCTCAAGAGTGACGGTCTCGCCGTTCTTCACCCTCTGCACCGTAAGTTCCGGCCTGATCTCCTGTCCCGTCCAGTACTGGTCGGGCACCGGAAGCACCGTGAGGTTCTCCACCTCCACCGGAAGTATTTCCTCAAGAGAATCCAGGATCTCATCCAGCAGATCGAGGGCCTCTTCGCTTACGTAGGCTTTCTGATCATCGGTCAGGTTTTCATATGCCTCCACGGCCGCATAAATGGCTTCTGCATCCGTTGCGGTCACGTCTTCCGGATCCGGAAGAGCGTAGATCATCGCCTCAACCTCCGCTGCGGCCTGCTTATCCTCATATTCTTTCTGGAGGGCCATCAATGCTTCGATAGCTTCGTCAAGTTTATCCGTATCGACGTATTCCTGAGCTTCTGCAGGCAGGTTGTTGTAGGCCTCCAGAGCCTCCGCTATCTGCTGGGCGTCAGTCAATTCAACGTCCTCAGCATTCGGCAAAGCGTCGATCAGGGCCTGCACGTTGGCTATCTGGTCGCCGTACTCCTCCATGACCTCCAGCTCGTGCAGGGCATCCAGGAGTTCCTGGAGCTTATCTTTTGCTTCGTCGCTTACCGCATCCTTCTCCTTGTCTGTCAGGCCTTCGTAGATCTCAAGGACTTCCTCGATGGCCTCCTTGTCATCCAGGGTTACGTCATCTGGATCGGGTAGAGCGTCCACCAGCGCCTCGAAGGCCTCGGCCGCGTAATCCGCATCGGTCTTGCCATTTGGTATGCCGTAGACGATCATCACATTCCAACCGTAGGTATATCCACCCGCAGAGTTATATGCATAGACCTGGTAGCGATACATCTCACCGTTGATGACGTTGGTGTCCACTATCTCGTACTTGCCATCGGGATGCGAGCCTACGTCAGCAAAAATATTCCAGGAAAGTACATCATAATAACCGGCCATTCTGGTCCGCTCTATCCTGTAGTATGTGGCCTCACCGTATTCCTGGGGATAGCCGTACTCGTCTTCGTAGGTTCCCGCAGGTACCCTATCCCACCTGAGGGTGAGTTGCGAGTCCCCCTCCTCAATGGTCAGCGGTATGGGGTGTGGCTTCTCTGTCTCCACGTCGGCCTGCTGGGCGGATGTTATCTTAAATGTGGTCGCATTGGACCAGTCGCTTGGTCCTGCATCGTTCACCGCCCTTATTCTTATGGAGTGTTGCTCGTCCACGTAGTAGTGTCCGGACTCCAGAAGGGCGCTTTCCAGATCTCCATCGAACCAGTAATATGGACTCGCCCATTCGTCGGGATTGCTCGGATACTTCATCTGATACTCATAGTGATCCACAGTTCCGTTAGTCGGGCCGTTCCACGTGAGATAGACGTCTCCGTCAACGATGTGAGCAGTCAGATTTGTGGGCGGGTCAAGATATCCCTCATGTCCTGATGGAGTGACGGTCCGATCCATGGACGTGCGCTCCACGCCGTCGTTTCCCACGGCAACCACATGATAGGTGTACTCAACACCTTTGGCCACTCCTGTGTCCGCAAAGGTGAAGATTCCGTCCGCTTCGGTGATCTGAGAGTTCGGTGTCTCCACCACGGTCTCCCAGCCGGTGTATTTGTTCTTCCTCTCCACTCTGTATGAGGAGGCTACGAAGCCTTCCTCTTCAGGTGCACACCACTTGACCTCGACCATGTTGGCCGCAGCGTCACGGACGCTCATTCTGGGACCGTTAACCACAACGTAGGTAGTTTGAACGTGCTGGCTCTCTCCTGCTCCGTTCACAGCCCAGAGTTCAATGGGAATCGCCTTCCCCAATTGGTCAGGGATGTATATCGAGAGTTTTTCCTTATCGCCCGTTCCTGCGTAGACCTTTCCGCTGGTGGAGTAGTCATCAAATACTGCTCTGTATCTGAAATAGTCTGCCTCTCCGCCGGTCTTGGCGGGATCCCATGAAAACACGATGTACCCGTAGTTCAGCTGGTGCGTGGTGGGATCGTAGATGTCGTACTCGCTGAAGTCGTTTTCCTCGTACTCCATGTAAATGTCGGAGAAAACAGGTGCATCGGGCAGTTCGTCCGCGCAGTTGCTGGGCGGCCAGTAACCGCCTTCCTCTTCATTCCATTCACCTGTATATGTGACGACCTCCGATGGCTCGCTGATGCCGTAATCGTTGTAGGCCACGATCCACCATTTGTTCTCCGCCTCGTGATCGGCATTCTGCCAGGCCACGTGGGTGTCGGTGTAAGTGCGGCTGTTTGGTGCCTTACGTACCAGTTTGTCTCTGGTGTATTTCGGATAATCCTCATCCGGAACACCGTCGCACTCTCCGAAGGTGTTCCAGTTGGTAGTCCTGTACTCTCCGTCGATTGTGCTGTAGATGTAGAAGCCTTTTGGCTCTCCTCCCGTCTTCGCGGGGGTCCAGTTGAGGACCACGTTGTATTGTGAAATGGTGGCTGTCAGAGTCGGCGTGCCGGGTTCCTTGGGTATGTCAGAATCCGTCGTTGGTTTGGTATCGCGGATAAAAACATAGTCCCTGCTCTTCATCACCGTGCCGGTATCGGTGTAGGTCCACTCCAGATGATAGACGTAGGTGCCGTCCTCCGTGGGCGTATCCGAAAATATCTCGGTAAATGAATCTGCCGGCTCATAACTTTGCATGAGAACACCGTTCCTATATACGGCAGTGCTGTTTTCAGGCAACCTGTAGAACTTGATAGTCGGTGTGGTGCCGTTCTCTATGTGGAACTCCACATATTGATCGGATCTGTACATCACCTCCTGGCTGCCGCGCTTAGGCGTGGTAACCGTGAAGGTGTAGGGCTTGGTCTTATCCCCATAGTAGTTGATGCCCACCGCCGTATACGTATAGGTATGCTCAGGCAGCGTGTCGTGGTCCTCCCATCCGTCATCGAAGTTCACGTGGCTGGCCACCTGCACGCCGTCTCTCCAGATGTCCATAAGGTCAGGTGCAGGGTATCCAGATACATCGTAATTGATCTTGAGGATGTCTCCTCCGTCCTTGGGGATCCAATGATCATAGTCATTTTCATCCCAATCACCGTCCTCGGTCCAGATGACCTGGTGGCTTACGATCTCCGGCTTTGGCGGAAGCGCCTCGCACTCGGATATGCCGCTTAAGTAACCTTCCGTGCCATCCACCGCAACGCAGGAGATCTGCCAGTTGTACTTGATGTACGGCTCGCTGTCCACGTGCAGGATCCACTTGTAGTCCGAGGTGTAGTAGTCCTCCACCACGGTTTCGCGGTCAACCTGATAGTAAAGTTTGCCGTTTCTGTAGATGTTGAAGTGGTCAATTAAATCTTTCCCGCTGAGATCGGTGACGAATGGATCCTCCTCGTCCAGTTTCCACTCAAGCTCGATGTAGCCGGGCTCATCATATGAATAGAGTATAGGTGCCAAAAGCTTGATGGCAAGAGAACCGTCAGGCGTGGCACTGGCAGTATTACTGGGATAGCCGGTGTAGGGTCCCAGATCGTACGTATTGTTTGCGTAGCACGCTATCACAAAGTACGAATATGTGTTGCCGTTCTCCACGGTGGAATCCACATACTTTGTGCCCTCTCTGGAGTGGATCCGCCCCACATACTCATAGAGCGTATAGTCCAGATCTTTCCAGTTGGTCACGGTCTCCGCGCCGTCTCTTCTGTACACCTGATAGTAGACTGAATCTTCCAGATCCAGCTGGTTCCAGTTAAGCTCCACCATGCTGTTTCCAGGTGTGGCCGTAAGACCAGTTACCGCCGGAGGCAGGTTGGGGTTTGTTCCTGTAAGTTTCACGGTGATTGGAATGGTAACGATTCCTCGATCGGGATCGTTATCCACTGCACCGTCGTTCACGGTCACCCTGGCAGGTGTGGTGTTCAGCCTGACTTCTCCGGTATATGTTCCTTCTATCATGTAGAAGTAGTTGAGCCAGATGCCAACCTCACCGATGGCACCAGGACCTATGGAATACTGAATATTGCTCTGACTCGATGTCTGGGAGAACCCTGCGGTGGTACCATAGGAATGATGAACCAAACCGCCGGTGTTTACCACGTCCGACATATAGATCAGGTCCGGTACAGATCCGGTGTGAGGATCCACCGCTGTGGATGTGTTCTTTACGCCGATTTTCACGGACTTATGGCCGTTCTCCCATGTGCCGTCCATCTGAGACAGATCGATGGTACCAATATCTATGGTATTCCTGGGTGTGACTGTGTAGTTGGACTGATTGTAATCTCCCACCGCAGCCGTCACCTCGGGATCGTAGACGGTCAATGTGATGGGAATCTTCTCGGTGTAGATATCTGTTATCTCCCTGCGCTTGGTGACAGTGGTCCACCCATCCTCGTAGATGAAGTCATAATACTGCTCTATAGCGCCGATCCTGATGTAATCATTGTAGGTTCCTGCCGTATAGACAGGATCCGAGTACTTGTTCGGTCTGGTAGACACGCCGAGCCAGAACGTGGCAGTGGCACCCGGGGCGATATCATGACCCTCATACCAGCCCCTCTCGGATTCACGTTCCGTTTCCGTGGCTCCGGTGACCTGGTGCTCCTCAAGAGCATCCTCATCGTTTACGGTATAAGGGGTAAAGGCCTCGTATGGGTCTTCGCTGAGCACCACGTAGGAAGATCCTCCCCAGGCCGCAGCCGTGACTGTCTCTGAAGAAGTGTTCTTCAGTTTAAGCGCAACATATGTCTGTCCCTTGGTCGGAACGTAGACGTTCAGCGGGCCGTTCACCACCTGGAGCGGGTAGCTGTCGGCAGTGTAGGTCTCGAAGTCCAGCCCCCAGATGGGAGGAGGATTTCTGAGGATGCCCTGCCTCTCAGGTGTGTCTTCCACTTCCTTCGCTGCGGCCGTTGCTGTCCCCGCGATCAGTTCAGGCGCGGGGTTCACCGACCTAAGTCCCGGTGTGGGAGCATCCTCCGCATCGTCCGCGTAGACCTGCCCCTGGATGCCCGTCACGCTAAAACTCATGATCATGGCCAGGATCAGCAGGATCAAAGCGGTTTTCTTGAAAACATCAAATTCCTTTTTCATGGTATTTCCCTCTTCACCGGCAAGAGCTTCTCAAGCCACTCCCGTCCGATACATATCACTTGGGGTAAATGCTTTTTGTACGCCAAAAAGAGACATTTCTGTCTGTCACCTGGATTATACCATTACAGCGGAAGTACTGTCCACATTATTACAACAAAACCGCCCTACCCTGCCTTGTTCCAAAAAACAAAAGAGCCGCCTGCATACCCTGAGGAGGCTTCCGCAGCGCCGATAGATAATAATCCCCATCCCAAAAGCAAATAGCCGCCTGCATACCCTGAGGAGGCTTCCGCAGCGCCGGTACTTAGCGACCGCCAAGCAGACAAAAGATACGAATGCCGAAGGCATTACAGGCATAAAAAAACCGACCGAAGAGGCAAATTCATTTGCCGGCACGGTCGGTGTTTTTGTGTCTGTCTAGTACGTAGTACTTCGTATCTTTTGTCCCTGAAACGCAGGCGGTCGCTTAGCACCGCTGCGCGAGGACTGAGCGAGAGCGGCCTCCTCAGGATATGCAGGCGGCTACTCTCTTTCCACGATCCCATCCAGGATCTTTTCCTTGGGCCTGCGCTTCGGATCGATGGAGAACTCCACCCTGTTCACTATCCTGACCAGGATAGCCTCCATGACGAAGTACATGATCGCCACCGCGATCAGCGCGAAGAACGGATCGTATGTCCTGCTCCTCACCAGGTCGCCCATCTTGGTCAGATCCATTACTGCGATATAGCCAACGACGGATGTCTCCTTGATGAGAGAGACCACGTTTGACTTGTAGATCGGCAGGAAATGCCTGGCCGCCTGTGGCAGCAGTATTTTGAAGAAACTCTGGGTGTCGCTGTAGCCCAGTGCCCTGGAAGCCTCAGTCTGGCCGATGGGGATGGCTCCCATGCCCACCTTCAGGTTGTTGTAGACTCCGCAGCCGAAGATCAGCGAGAAGCCCAGGATTGATATTATGGTGCCGCTCAGGTGAGAATTACCGAATATTATGAAAGACAGGATCATCAGGAATACTACAGTAGGTATGCCCTCTATGAACCAGTCCACCGCACCCGTCAGGGTGTTGGCCACCTTGTTGCCGTGGCGGCAGGCCATGTAGGCCGCGAATCCCAGCAGGGTCCCCAGGATCACCGACGATACGGTGATGGCCAGAGTGCGCAGCAATCCTTCGGCGAAAAGCTTCCAGCGGTCTTCCTTGACGAAGGTCTTGTAGAAGCTGTTCTTCAGCTTTTCGAAAAGACCCATGTTGCGGGTGTCCTCGCCCTCGAGGACGAAGATGATGTCGCAGACGTAGTAAGGATCGCTCAGAACTGAATTCTCAGCTCTCTCCTCGTCCACGACGATGTTCATTCCGAAGTCATACTTGCCGGAGATGCAGCCCGGGGCGATGGAATCGAACTCCATGGACTTGAAGTCCCACTGGTATCCGTAGGCCGCGCAGAAGTTCATCATGAACTCCACGTCGTATCCCGAGAACTGACCGCCGCTCTCGAAGGAGAAAGGCTCGTAGCCGCCTTCGATGGCAATGATGACGGACCCGTTCTCACCGGTGGTCTCCGGGATGTTCTCTATTTTGCAGGTGTTGGGGTCCCAGTTTTTGACCCAGTAGTCGTACAGGGCATCCAGCCATCCGGACTCCTTGCGGTCCGCGATGAATTCCTGGATCTGCGAGAACAAAAGATCCTGCCTGTCATTGTTTCCCACTATGACGGCGAACTCGCACTGTCCCACGGCTTCCTCAAGCCTTACCAGCTCGGGATGCTCATAGCGCTGGGCATAGTAGCCCACTTCCTCGATCAAATAGGCGTCTATCTTATTGTTTTCAAGAGCCGGGATCATGTCGTTGGGGAGCTTGTAGTACAGCCACTCCTCCCCTTCAAGTTCATCCTTGATCAGGTCCTCATAGAGAACGCCGGTCTGGACTCCCAGTCTTTTGCCGTTCAACTGTTCGATGGTGGTGATACCGTTCAGGGCCTCGTTCACCGGCTCCTCACCCTCAGCGTAGACTGCGGCGGGAGCGATCATTCCCATCATGGCTGTGAACACCATGACCATGACCAGGAGAATTGAAATGTAACGGAACTTCTTCATCATTTCTCATCCTCCCATCTGTATTCGATCAGGGTGTGGTTGTCATACCACTTGCCCGAATTCTCCAGGACCTCGTCCACCATGCTGGTAGTGGGTTCTTCCAGTATTGACATGAAGAGAGCGTTGTCCGATGTTGACGGATCGTAGTGTGTGCCTTTGTATTTGAATTCCAGGGACAGCACGTCGCTCTTCTCAGAATAGTCGATGGAGCAGTAGATGTTGGGCTCCTCCTCGTTCAGGAAAAGATTGTTGACGCAGATCTCCTCCAGGGCGATCTGGACCTTGGATATACGCTCGTTCTCGATCAGCAGCTTCTCGGCGTAGGGCTGCAGCTCCTCGTAGATGGTCTCGAAGTTGAAGTCCCTGCTCTCGATCCTGTAGCTTAAGGTGCTCATTCTCTTCACGAAGCGCCTGGTCTTGTCCTTTTTGGGATTGTTGAAGATCTCCTTGGGAGTGCCCTCTTCATAGATGCTTCCGCCGTCCATGAAGAAAACGCGGTTGGCGATCTTCTTGGCGAAATCCATTTCGTGAGTCACGATCATCATGGTGCGCCCTGTCTTGGCAATCATGCGGATGATGGACTGGACCTCGCCGATCATGGAGGGGTCCAGAGCGCTGGTGGGCTCGTCGAAAAGGATTATCTCCGGATCCATGGCCAGAGTCCTGGCTATGGCGATACGCTGCTGCTGACCTCCGGAAAGCTCGTCCGGATAGTTCAGAGCTTTTGCGTAGAGACCAACCTTGTCCAGAAGATCCATGCCCTTGTCATAGGCCTCCTGGCGGCTGCGCCCCAGAAGTGTTATCTGGGGATTCATGATGTTCTCTATGACTGTCAGGTGGCCGAAGAGATTGAAGGACTGGAACACCATACCCATTTTTTTGCGCACCTGGTTGATGTCGCACTTGGGGTCGGTGATGTCCTCTCCGTCCACGATTATCTGGCCGGAGGTCGGTGTCTCCAGCAGATTGATGCACCTAAGGAAGGTGGACTTCCCGGTGCCTGACGGTCCGATGACCGCAATGATGTCACCGTCGTTAATGGTGACAGAAAGGTCTTTCAGGGGGGTTACCCCTTCATACTCTTTCGTAAGATTCCTGATCTCGATCATTAGGCATGCCTTTCTCAGTATCGCAAAAAACGCCTGCCGCAAAGCGGCATCTATAACCTGATCTCCCTGTCGAAGAGTCTCTCCGCCAGGTCCTCATCGTGGGTAATAAGAATGACTGTTCTGAATAGGAAGCTGCCCTCCTCGTCTCCGGAAGGATCCCTCTTCAGTTCTCCGTAAAGTCTCTCTGTCAGCCTGTCTCTGGTATCCTGATCAAGGCCTCTGAAGGGCTCGTCCAGTATGAGGACGTTGCCTCCATAGAGCAGTGTCCTGCCCAGGGCCACTCTGTGGGCCATGCCGCCGGATAGTTCGTCCGGCATCAGGGACAGCGCATCTCTGATCTCCAGCTTCTCGGCCATCTCCAGAAGATCCTCCATGGGGTTCTCGTGGAGGTTGGAGCCTACCGATGCCAGAAGCATGTTGTCACGCACGTTGAACCAGGGAAGGAGCCTGTCTTCCTGGAAGAGATACGCGGCCCTCACCTTGTCGGTGCCGTAGGTTATCTCTCCGGAGTCTGGCTGCTCCAGGCCCTCGATCATGTCCGCCAGGGTGGTCTTGCCCCTGCCGGAGGGCGCCAGCACTGCCGTGACTCCCGGTCCGAAGGAAGCGTTGAATCCTTTGAAAACCTGCGTGCTCTCTCCGTCCGCATTGACGTAGGTCTTGTCCACATCCTTCAGTTCGATGAGGCATACGCCGTAATCCATTCCGCTCTCCTTGGGGGAGGTCTCCACCGCCCTCTCCAGAGCATTGGACAGCCTGCCGGCGTGCAGGTCCGTGAGCCGGTCCACGCCGTACTCCAGTATCAGGCTCAGCACTATGAGCACAATGATATACGCGAAAAGATCCGCAGTGTTCAGATAGTACTTGGAGTTCAGCATCTCGTAGCCGATGGAGTGGTTGGGAATGGCCAGCACCTCCGAAGCCACCACCACCTTCCAGCTCATGGCCGCAATGAGGCTCATGGATGTTTTGATCTGGGGGTTCAGCGCAGGTATGATTATGAATCTCAACATCTTGGGTCTGGGGAGCCCCAGGCTCCAGCCCAGCTCCAGCTGTTTCGTGTCCAGCCCTTTCAAGCCGTTGTACATATTGGTATATACGATGGGGAAGCACATGAGGAATCCCACCACCACGGCCACCCAGTCGGATTTGACCACCAGGATGACGTAGATGATTATGGCCATTACCGGTATGCTCTTGAAGAAGTTAACCGGTATCCTCAGGAAGTCCCTTATTATATCATTCCTGGAGCTCAGCGAAGCCGCAATGACGCCCAGTGCGAAGGAAAACACTATAGTCAGGATGACTCTGAGTCCCGTCCACAGCACATCCATCCAGAAGTCCCCCGTGACCAGCAGGCTCATGAGGGCTTTCACCGTGGCTGCCGGGCTGGGCATGATGAACTCGCTTCCCAAAAAATACGAAGCCAGCATCCAGATCACTATCCAGATGACCGCCATTATCCAGCTCTCTAGTTTTTTGTCCTTGAACAGTTTCATCTCTTCTCAGGCTCCGACACCATCTCCACGAAATCCTCAAAATCTCCGGGGAAGCCGGACCTTACGTACTCGTAGACGATGGGCATGCTGAAATTGTATCTGGATACCATGAAGATATCTTCATCCTCCGTGAAGGTATCCAGCAGGGCCTTCTCCATGACGTGGAGGTTCTCTCTCCTGAACGAGGCCAGTATCAGCTCGCCGAAATCGGTCACGAAACACATGCCGAACACATCGTCATATATTCTGTACACCTGCTCCTTCACATGGTCGTTGTCGGGGTTGAATATCAGGAAAAGTCTTCCCGCCGGGTAAGGCGTCTCCTGGGCCTTCCTCAGGATCTCCACCCTGTCCTTGGACAGTTCCGCAGGGTCGGTGTCCAGATCCATGAGGGAGACGTACTCGTCCCGCCTTGTCATGAAGTTCACCTCTGCATCGGTTATCCTGTCCAGTGAGATCATGGCGAAGGATCTGACCTTCATGGCCTCCACCTCCACCTCAGACTCCATGTGGTAAGCCCCTTTATCGTTCTCGATGAGGGACTTCACCAGGTAAAACTTGCCCGTGGTAAAAGACCCCTTGTCGCGTCCGGTGCGCATCTCGGAGGATTCCAGTTCTGAACTGTTGAGCACCAGAGTGGACGCCCCGAAGTTCCTGAAGTCCCTCAGGTCAACGAAATCCGACGTGAGATATCTGGCTGCGGGAAGGTCGTTTCCCACGCACCTCATGATGAAGTAGTTGATGAGCTGGTGATCGTTCACGATCGCCTCGCACTCCTTGTCCATGAGGGTGTTCTGCTCCACGACACTTTCGATGATATCGCCTGTCAGTATGTGCTCCGTCCTGCCCGCAGGGGGATCCATGATGCCCGCCTTACGGTTTATGAATATGTAATCCTGTATCAGAGTCCTGAGTTCCTTCTCAGTTATGTTTCTGAGCTCTCCGCCCAGGCCGCCCATCAGGCGGTTCTCGATGGCTTCCACCTCACTCAGGGTCTCCTCTGATTCATCTCCCAGGACCTCCTCGTAGGTGTCGTAGCCCATTTCCTCATAGTCCAGGTAGAAGAACTGATATAGCCTGGTGTCCCTCACGTTGTCCTCCAGTTCCCAACACACGGAAACGCCCACCACTCCCATGAGTCTGGTGTTAGTGAGGCGGGCGGAAATGAATTTTTTGCGTGATGTGGAGGCGGACTCGCTGAGGCCTCCGTCGATTACCTTGAACATAGCTAAAGTATAAAGGTAACGGGGGTTTTTTTCAACAAAAAAGCAGTTCCGGAGAACTGCTTTTGTTAAATCAGTTTGTGTTCTTCCTTATGGGTATGAAGAATCCTATCAGTCCCAGGATAAGCGCAGGAACGATCCAGTTGATCCCCATGTTTGCAAGGGCCGGGATCACAGTGAGATTGGAGCCTGCGGTCTCTATGATGCTGGCGATCAGGGCTCCGGCAAATGCGAACCTGGTGGCCATGAATACCTTGTCGGTCCTGGGCAGGAATCCCATGATTATAAGTGTCAGCACCGGAGGATAGATTATACCCAGGATCGGCGCCGCAAAGTTCAGGATCGATTCCACTCCCATGGTGGAGGTGATGCAGCTGAAGATGCAGAAAACAGTTACCAGCACTTCATAGCTCCCCTTCTTCTTGATCAGTGACGCGAAGAATGTGGATGCCGAGCTTATGAGCGCGATGGCCGTGGTGAGGCATGCCATGGCGATGACGATTGCGATGATCACTCTGCCGCCTCCGCCCAGAAGTCCGTGGACTATGCTGATGACCAGGTTGACTCTGGTTATACTCAGGTCATATGTGCCCGATACGGTAGCGCCCAGATATGTGAGGCCAAGATACACCAGGAACATGATGCCGCCTGCGATCAGTGCCGCAGCCGCCACCACCTTGCTTCTGGACTTCTCGTCGGTGTAGCCCTTCTGCATGGCGCTGGATACTATGACCAGCGTCAGAAGCAGAGATCCCATGGCGTCCATGGCCTGATAACCGGACTCGACTCCGTAGGAGATGATGTTGTCCACCTTGGGCTCTTCAACTATGCTGCCCAGCGGCGACACGACGCCCTTGACGATGAGTATCACAAGACCGATCAGAAGTACCGGAGTCAGGACCTTGCCCACAATGTCCACCACCGCCGACTCCCTGATGCTCAGGAGGAATACTATCACGAAAAAGATCACCGCGAAGATGCGGGGTCCGATGTCCAGGGGAGTCCCCAGAAAACCCATCTCATATGTGGTGGCTGCCGTTCTGGGAACCGCGAACATGGGTCCCAGACAAAGTGTCAGCACGCTGAAAAACACCACTGACACCACCTTGCCCAGAGGTTTCAGAAGTTCCTCTGCGGTGCTGCACTTGACCACCGCCAGGACTCCCACCATGGCAAGCCCGATATCCATTATGAAATATGAGCCGAAGGCAATCACCCACTGTGGTCCTGCCTGGAGTCCCAGGTACGGCGGGAATATCACGTTCCCTGCTCCGAAGAACATGGAGAATAACGCGAAGCCGATGACCAATGTGTCTGTACGCTGTTTATTCTTCATAATGATTCACCTTTTATCTTTTTTAGCAACGGAAACTCACTGCTTCCACTAATATTATATTCCACACTTTATTGTGATACAATAATAAAGAATTCCAAATTATTTGGCGTTCTATTGTTTTTGTGCACAAAAAATCTGGGCGGCGCTCTCCTTGATCAATTATGGCCGTATGCGTTCCCCGGCGATTTACTAGTGAATCTCCATATTCGCAGAAACACTAGTAATATTTAGGGCCGCTTTACTAGCGAATCTCATTATTCGCATAAATACTAGTAATATTCAGGGCTGCTTTACTAGTGAATTCGCATTATTCAAAAAACACTAGTAAATTCTGGTGGGATTTTACTAGTGATTTTGAGAAAAGGAGATTTTGCTAGTAATGAACCACTTGGTCTTTACTAGTGTTTTTGCAAAATCTCAAGATCGCTAGTAAAATCGCTGAAATCTTTACTAGTGAAATCCAATATTCGCAAGATCACTAGTAAAGCAGCTGAATCTTTTACTAGTGAAATCCTTTTTTTACAAAGTCACTAGTAATACGTTCTGAATCTTCCCTGAATCTTCCCTGAATCCGCCCCTTATCCCCCCTTGACAAAGCATCGTCCTTGCACTACTATGGTTATTGACATAAGAATACCTTATCAAGAGCGGCTGAGGGACTGGCCCTGTGAAGCCCGGCAACCTGCGGATATCCGCAAGGTGCCAATTCCAGCGTGATCGTAAGATCCGGAAGATGAGGAGATCATCCGAGAATGAAGCCTCTCTTTCGAGAGGCATTTTTCATGGATGGGCAAAGCTCGAAATAAGGCAGTTAAATAACCGACAGGAGGAAATAGAATGAAAAGATTATTTACTTCAGAATCCGTCACCGAGGGGCATCCCGATAAGGTCTGCGACCAGATCTCGGACGCCATCCTTGACGAGATCCTGAAACAGGACCCCAACGGCAGAGTTGCCTGCGAGTCCACCACCACCACCGGGTATGCCATGGTCATGGGAGAGATCACCACATCCGCCTACGTGGACATCCCCGGCATCGTGAGACAGGTCATTCTGGACATAGGATATGACAGGTCTGACTACGGTTTCGACGGAAACACATGCGCGGTGCTTTCCGCCATCGATGAACAGTCCGCTGACATCGCCATGGGTACCAATGACGAGGTAGGAGGAGCCGGCGATCAGGGCATCATGTTCGGATACGCCTGCGACGAGACTCCTGAGCTCATGCCCATGGCCATCTCCCTGGCCCACAAGCTGGCCAGAAGGCTCACCGAAGTCAGGAAGAACGGCACTCTCAAATATCTGAGACCCGACGGCAAGACCCAGGTCACCGTGGAATATGACGGCGACAAGGTCAAGAGGATCGACACGATCCTGATCTCCACCCAGCACGATCCGGACGTCACCATCGAA
>JAEEGI010018819.1_pt1 | contig 13998 bp, 9 predicted proteins | sample 8958751 | NCBI WGS metagenome assembly JAEEGI01 (sample SAMN16246545, study PRJNA631951) | gut metagenome | biome: gut microbiome; feature: rumen; material: KS-attached | host: Bos | place: Iran: Karaj | collected 2018-10
TTGCCCGCCTGCTCTCAGACTGGAAAATACCGAAAAGCGTGTAGACCGACACGGCGATCAGGAAGAGCGGCCAGATGCTAAAGCCGATACGCAGCGGTCCGCTCACTTCGGATTGGGTGTAGTCACGCGCGAAATAGGTCAGAGAAGATCCGTTCTGGTGGAAAGCCATCCAGAAGAAGATCACCACGGCGAAGACAAAGATCAAAGCAACGATACGGTCGCGGGTCTGCTTCGGAGTCAGTTCGACAGCGGCGGCATTGGACGAGGCCGCCTGCTTGGCGTTGACATCCGTATGCTTGAACCAGGCGCGGAAACCGAAATAGATGGCCATTGAGAAGATCAGGGAAACGCACGCGACGGCAAAACCGAGATTATATGCGGTAGAGAGCTGCGTGATGTAGAACTGGCTGAAGTCGCCGAGGCTCATGCCGGCAACATCCGCTCCGGGCATCATGCCCTGGAGCTCCACCAGCTTGTCCGTGCTCTCCAGCGTCCCGTTCAGGAACTGGTGCGCGAGGGCGGGAATGTCGGCTTTATAAATCAATCCGGACTTCGCCAGATGGCTGTTGGTCAGCGCCGTAGCCGCCGTCGGGGCGAACATGGCGCCGATGTTGATGGCCATGTAGAACAGGCTGAATCCGGAGTCGCGTTTCGCGGCATATTGCGGGTCGTCATACAGGTTGCCGACCATCACCTGGAGGTTGCCCTTGAACAGGCCCGTACCTACGGCGATCAGCAGCAGGGCGCCGAACATCAGGGCAAGCGCAAGTCCGCGGCTGGCGAAGGCGTTGGTCGGGATCGCAAGGCACAGATAGCCGATGAACATCACGCACACGCCGGTGACGACGCACTTGCCGAAACCGATCTTGTCGGCAAGCCAGCCGCCGAGGACGGGCATGAAATAGACCGCCGCCAGGAATATGGCGTAAAACTGTCCCGCCGCTGCGGCGGAGAATCCGAACTTAGCCTGCAGGAACAGGAGGAAGATGGCCAGCATGGTGTAGTAGCCGAAGCGTTCGCCGGTGTTGGCAAGCGCCAGGGCATACAGGCCTTTGGGTTGTCCTTTGAACATATTGTCGTTGGTTTTAATAATAGTCAAGCCAGACAAAAATAGTAAAAAATGGCGAATTTGACTATATTTGTGGTTGCACCTATTATTTCTGACGATGGCTAAAGCGGGATACTGGCTGATCCGGGGACTGATGCGGGCGCTGGGAGCGCTGCCGCTGGGTTTCCATCTCGCCTGCGGCAAAGCGCTGGGCTGGCTGGCCGGCAGCGTGCTGCGGTACCGGCGAGACGTGGTGACGGCCAATCTTGCCCGGAGTTTCCCCGACAAGAAGTACGATGAACTGGCCCGGATCCGGAAGGATTTCTACCGCCATCTGGGGACTGTTTTCGCTGAAAGCGTATGGTTCTGCGGATGCGACGGCGCCGAAGGAGGGAAAAGGCTGCAGAAGGAAGATATCGTCCGTTTCACCAATCCCGAAACGCTGGTCAGCCTCTATGAACGGTCGGAGAGCATCATCCTGCTGACCGCCCATACCGGCAACTGGGAGCTTATCGGCGGCTTCATGTTTTATTCCCCGGACCTCCCCCTCCCCTTTGGGGAAAATGACGTCCACGTGATTTACAAACGCCTGACCAGCGAGGCATGGGATGCCGTGATGCGGAGGAACCGCATCTCCCCCATCGTGGACAAGCCGGCCTATGAAGGTCTCGTGGAGTCCAGGGACGCGCTGCGCCACATCCTGAGCCGGCGCGGGCAGAAAAAAATCTACGCCTTCATCACGGACCAGCACCCCTATCAGGGGACGGCCGCCATCGATGTCGGAGAATTCATGCATCAGCCCACGACTTCGATGGACGGGGCTGCGAAACTGGCCGCCAAGGCCGGACTGGCCGTCGCCTACATGAGTTTCCTGCCGGCTGAGAAAGAAGGCCGGTGGACCATCACCTTCGAGCCGGTCTGCGCCGACGCTTCCGGAGCCGATCCCGGCGATATCATGAGAAAGTATTATCAACTGCTCCAGCGGGACATCGAGGCCGTGCCTTGGAATTACCTCTGGACGCACAAAAGATGGAAATAGTTATGAAAAAGACCTTGCTTCTGACGGCGCTCGCGCTGTCCCTGACCGCAACGACCGCTCTCGGGCAGACAGCCCGCCCTGATTTCGATCCCGACGGAACGGTCTCCTATGCCCTGCCGCTGACGAGCCTTTCCTTCGACGTGGAGGCCGTTCAGGAGAAATTCTACGCAGGCCCTTATGCCAAATTCGCCCAGAAATACCTGGGAATCGACGCCCGGCAGCAGGATGAGAAGACCTACCAGCTGTCCTCCGTGCGGATCACGCCCAGCATCGAAGCGGACCAGGGCAACCGTTATCTCGCGACCCTGTCTTCCAAGAACGGTTCCGCGCTTGCATTCCTGCAGATGACTTCGCAGGGACTCGTCGCAGTCAAGGATGGCGGTTACGGAGAAGGCGCGGTCTGGCGTTTCCCCGTCCGCACCAGCGGTGACTTCTCGGACAAGGGCGTGGGATCCAACCTGACCGCCGAAGCCACGACGCTCTATCAGGGTGTCAAGCAGGAATCCGCCTACAACAAGGTGGCTGTCCAGCAGAACATGGTGATCGAGAAATCCCTGGAGAAGAAAGCGCAGGAAGCGGCCGACATGATTTTCCGCCTCCGCAAGACCCGTGTGCAGATCGTCACGGGCGACACGGATGCGAACTATAGCGGAGAGGCAATGGCCGCCGCACTGGCTGAGATCGCCCGGATGGAGAAAGAATACATGACCCTCTTTACCGGCTACAGCGAGTTCCAGACCCAGAAGAAACACTTCGACCTGGTGCCGCTCAACAACGAACGGATGAAGGTACAGGTCGTTTTCCGCCTGTCCGACGAGGAAGGATTGCTCCCGGCCGACAACATGAGCGGAAAACCCTACTTTGTGGAGATCACGCCCGAAGAGATCGCCGGAAGCGAAGCCCCCAAGGGCAAATCCGCTTCTGCGATCGTATACCGCATCCCGGCCATCTGCACGGTGCAGCTCTCCGACGGCACGGACATCTTGCTCCGGAGCCGCCTGCCGATCTACCAGTTCGGCGTCGACAAGACTTATCCTATAAAATAACTTGCAAACGATATGACCATTCTCGACCTGCAGCCGAAGATTGTCTGGGACAATTTCTACGGCATTACGCGTCAGCCGCGTCCTTCCAAACATGAAGAAAAGATCAGAGCCTATCTCCTGGACTGGGCCAAAAAACACAATGTAGAAGCATTTCCGGACGATACCGGCAATGTCATCATGCGTGTCCCCGCCACGCCCGGGTATGAAAACCGCAAGGGCGTCATCCTCCAGGGCCACATGGACATGGTACCCCAGAAGAATGCGGACACGGTCCACAATTTCGAGACCGATCCGATCGAGACCTGGGTGGACGGCGAATGGCTCAAGGCCAAGGGAACGACCCTCGGCGCCGACAATGGACTCGGCGTTGCGATGGCCCTTTCCGTCCTTGAAGACCCCTCTGTCAAACACGGCCCCCTCGAAGTGCTCGTAACTTATGATGAGGAAACCGGCATGACCGGCGCCAGCCGGCTCAAGCCCGGCGTGCTGCATGGCGACATCCTGATCAACCTGGACTCTGAAACGGAAGGCGAACTCTACGTCGGCTGCGCCGGCGGCCTGGACGCTACCGCATCGGCCCGTTACCGCCGCAAGAAAGAACCCGCGAAACATGAGTGCTGGAGCCTGGCCGTCAAGGGTTGCCAAGGCGGACATTCCGGCATGGATATCATCCTGTGCCGGGCCAACGCCAACAAACTGGCTGCCCGTATTCTCCTGCCGCTGCTGACCCGACTCGGCGTCAAGCTGATCGACCTCGAAGGAGGAACCCTGCGCAATGCCATTCCGCGTGAATCTTTCGCCACGGTCTATATTCCCCAGGGCAAGGTCGCCGCTGCCAAGCGCTTCGTCGCAAAGGCGTCCGCCGAACTCAAGGCTGAATATGCCCTGACCGATCCCAAGTTGAAGATCGTCTTCGAGCCGTATGTCTGCCCTCCCGGCGAGACCTGCGACCCGGACGAGTGCCGCTATGTCAGCGAGAAGACCGCGGAGAAGTTCATCCGCGCCATCCTCGCCTGCCCCGACGGCGTCGAGCGGATGAGCGACAACATGCCCGGCATGGTGGAGACGTCCAACAACATGGCGATGGTCCGCATCTGCAAGGGCGAATTCTTCGTCAAGAACCTGCTCCGCAGTTCCGTAGACAGCGCAAAGGACGCCCTCGCACAGAAACTCGCATCCGTATTCGCCCTGGCCGGCATCCGCACGAAGTTCACCGGAGGATACAGCGGATGGGCGCCGAATGCGGCCTCTCCCATCCTCCATACGATGAAGAAGGTCTACAAGGGCCTGTACGGCGAGGAGCCCAAGGTGATGGCCATCCACGCCGGACTCGAATGCGGCATCCTCAGCGGCGCCTATCCCCACTGGGACATGGTCTCCTGCGGTCCGACCCTGCTGAGTCCCCATTCCCCGGACGAGCGGGCGCACATCCCTTCGGTCCAGAAGGCCTGGGATTTCCTCAAGGCCGTTCTGGAGGCGATTCCCGTGAAATAAGCGGGAACCTTGCCAAACCTGTATATCATATCCGGTTGCAACGGCTCCGGCAAGACGACGGCATCCTACACGGTGCTGCCCGAGATGCTGGGCTGCTCCCAGTTTGTCAATTCGGACGAGTTCGCCAAGAGCTTCTCGCCTTTCAACCCCGCCGACGCGTCGATTTCCGCCGGTCGTTTCATGCTGCTCAAGATCCGCTACCTGCTGCACCGCAGGGATGACTTCTGCATCGAGACCACCCTGGCGACACGTTCGCTGATGCGGACCATCGAGGAGGCGAAGGACAATGGCTACGAGGTGACGCTGCTCTATTTCTGGATCAGTTCGCCCGAACTCGCCGTCAAGCGGGTCAGGGACCGGGTGGAGGCAGGAGGGCACAGCATCCCCGAGCACGTCATCCGACGCCGGTATGACATGGGGCTGCGCTATTTTTTCAACGACTACATGCCGGTCAGTGACCGTTGGATCCTGGTAGACAATTCCCAGACACCGTTCCGCGTCATCGCGGAAGGCGACCACCAGCGGACGACCATCAAGGATACCGAGACGTATGAGCGCATCTGGGACATCGCCCATCCGACCGCGGTAGAAACGGAGCCATGATCAACGACAAGAGCTTTTATCTGGACCTGTTTTCCGTGACGGAAGAGGACCTGCAGCGCCTGGTGGAAGAAAGCCTGCGCAGCGGCGGGGACTATGCGGACCTGTACTTCGAGAACACCGCCTGCACGGACCTGCTGCTCCGGGACGGAGAAGTCAGTTCCGGCGGCTTCAACATCGACTATGGCGTGGGGATCCGCGTGCTCAAAGGCGAAAAGACGGGTTATGCCTATGCCGAAAGCACGGATCGCGCCTCGATGCTTTCCGCCGCCCGGGCCGCCTCGCTCATCGCCGACCGGAATGCGTCGGCCGGCTGCGTCGGCGCCAGGGCGGATGAGGCGAGCGTCCCGAAATACAAGGGCCGTCCCAATCCGGCCGCCGACCGGTACCCGATGCAGGAAGACTGGCGGACTTGCGAGACTTCCCGCCTCGTTCCTTTCCTCGACCGCCTGCACAAAGACATCTGCGCCCGGGACGCGCGCGTGATCAAGGTCATCGCCATGCTCTCCTCGCAAGTGACCGACCTGCTGATGTACAATTCCTTCGGAGAGCTGAAATACGAGACCCGGCCGCTCGGCAGCGTCTCCGTCTCCGTCGTTTTCCAGCAGGAAGGCCAGGTCGAGACGCAGTCCGTCTCCCGCAGTTTCCGCACGGGGGTGGAAATGCTCTCCGACCGGCTCGCGGAGGAACTTGTCACCAAGGCCGTGCAAGGCATCGATGAACGCTTCGCAGCCCGGCGCCCGAAAGGCGGGAAAATGCCTGTCGTGATGGGAGCCGGCGCCTCCGGCATCCTGCTCCATGAAGCGATGGGACACGCTTTCGAGGCCGATTTCAACCGGAAAGGACAGTCCGTCTTTTCCGACAAGATGGGCCGCAAGATCTGTCCCGACGGGATCACGGTCGTCGACGATGCGACGATACGCGGCAACCGCGGTTCTTTAAACTTCGACGACGAAGGCGTCCCCGGACAACGCACGGTCCTCGTGGAGGACGGCGTCCTGACATCCTACATGCATGACCGGATCAGCGCCAAGTACTACGACGTGAAACCGACCGGCAACGGCCGGCGGGAGTCCTTCCGCTACAATCCCATCCCCCGGATGAGAGCCACCTACATGGAGGGAGGACAAGCCAGCCCGGAAGATATCATCGCTTCCGTCAAGAAAGGCATCTACGTCGACCAGTTCTCCAACGGACAGGTCAAGATCGGAGAAGGAGATTTCACCTTTTTCGTCCAGAGCGGCTTCCTGATCGAAAACGGACGGCTCACGACTCCGGTCAAGGACATCAATGTCATCGGAAACGGGCCGGAGGCGCTCGCGGACATCGAAGCGGTCGGCAATGACCCGACCGTCGACGACGGGACCTGGACCTGCGGCAAGGAGCAGAGCGTCCCGGTTTCCTGCGGAATCCCGACCGTGCTTATCAAGAAACTGACCGTGGGAGGAGAGTGACATGGTTGACGGAATCCTGACCCGCGAAGAACGGGACCTGGCACTGAAGTGCATGGAGAAAGCGCTCGCGAAGGGCGCGGAGAAAGTGCGCGTGACCGCATACAAGAGCGTCATGGATCTGGTCGGCACCCTCAACGGGGAGGTCGACAAGGTCAAGCACAACCTGGACCGTTTCCTGAGTATCTGCATGGTGGTGGACGGCCGTTTCGGTTCTTTCTCCACCAACCGGCTGGAAGAGGCAGGCCTGGATGCTTTCCTTGAGCAGGCAGTCTCCCTCACCCGCATGCTCGCCCCGGACCCTTACCGGACCCTTCCGGACCCGGAAAGGACGGCGAAAGATGCCGTCACGGGAACCGAACTGAATCTGTATGACGATTACTACGGGCGCATGACGCCCGAACTGCGGCTGCGTCTCGCGCTCGATGCGAGTCTCTTCGGGAAACGGAACGGAGAACGCTGGACCCTGGTCTCCGAAGAAGCCGAATACTCGGACAGCGTCTTCGACACGTTTCTCGTAGATTCCCAGGGACTGCGGTGCCGCCACATCGAGACCTCCTTCGAATACGGCGTGGAGATGACCATCATGGACCGCAAGGGCAATAAATACAGCAAGTACTGGTGGGACGGCACGCCCATGCTCAAGGACCTGGACATCAATTCCTGCTGTCCGAAAGCCCTTGACCTCGCCGTCGAGATGCTGGATCCGAAGCGGCACCGGAACTGCCGGACCTCACTCGTCATCGACACGGAGTGCGCGGCCAAGGTGGTCTCCCCGCTCCTGCGGGCGCTCAACGCCTACGCCATCCAGCAGAATAATTCCTTCCTGATGGATACCGCCGGCAAGCAGGTCTTCCCCGAAGGGTTGACGATCTGGGACTGCTGCCGCAATCCCGGAGAGACCGGCTCGCGCTATTTCGATTCCGAAGGTGTGGCGACCCGTCCGATGCCCATCATCGACAAAGGCATGGTCTGCCAGTATTTCGTCAACACCTACATGGCCGGTAAGACAGGCCTGGCGCCAACGGTCGAAGATGCCATCCGGCCCAAGGTGATGCCCTGGCCCCGCAAGGGTCTGGGACGCAGGGAAATCCTGGAGATGTGCGGCGAGGGCATCCTCGTGACCGGATTCAACGGCGGCAACAGCAACTCCGCGACCGGTAATTTCTCCTATGGCATCGAAGGCTTTGCCTTTAAAGACGGACGCATCACCCATCCCATCCGCGACATGGTCATGACCGGCAGTTTCCTGGACCTGTGGAGCCATCTGACCGCCTGCGGCGACGACGCGCGCCTCTGCCAGTCCAAACTGGTTCCGACCCTCGCTTTCTCCCAAGTTGATTTCAGTGCATAAGCGTATATGAAAAGAAGTGTCGTTCTCTCACTGGCCGCCGTATTGGTCCTCTGCCTGGCATCCTGCACAAAGGAGCGCAACCTGACCCGTTACGTCGACCCGACCATCGGGACCGGACGGGGCGGACATGTCGTCGTAGGGCCCTGCTGTCCTTTCGGGATGGTCAAACCCTCCCCGGATGTCCAGGGCCGCAATCCCGGCTGGGGGCCCGTCGAAATGCCCATCCAGGGATTCAGCCAGCTGCACGTCAGCGGTACCGGAGGCTCCCCCAAATATGGCAATGTCCTGATCATGCCATTCTCCGAAGGGATGTATATGCTGGAGCATCCGGCATTGCGCCGGGAAGAAGACATCCGGATCGGATACTACTCCACCCTCCTGGAGCGCACCGGCATCCGGGTCGAGATCACCTCCGCCGAACGCGCCGCGCTCTACCGCATCCGGTACCCGGAAGGCGAAGGGCGGGGCTTGGAAGTCGATGCCGGCTTCGTCCTGACGCATAGGAACGGGGGCGGCCAGTCCAACCTGGACGGTGCCGTCTCGATCGTTTCCAGCCACGAGGTCAGCGGCTTCACCACCTCTCGCGGAGGCTGGGGCGGCGGCGGACCCTACACCGTTTATTTCCATATCATTTCCGACACGCCGATCGCGCACAGCCGGCAACTGTACCGCCAGGTCAACCTCGGATTCGGGGAAGGCAGCCCCGAGGTGCTCTTGAAAGTCGGCATCTCTTTCCTCAGTCCCGAACAAGCGAAAGCCAACGCCGAACAGTATCTCCCGGATTGGGACTTCGACGGCGTACGGCAGCGTCTCATCGCGAAATGGGAAGACTTGCTGCAGCGGGTCCGGATCAGTCCCTTCGCCACGGAAAAGCAGAAGCGCATGTTCTACACGGCGCTCTATCACACGATGCTGATGCCGTCGGACCGCACCGGAGAGTGGGACAAAGCGCCGAAGGATGCGACTTACTACGATGACTATTTCTGCCTTTGGGACACCTATCGCTGCGCCCTTCCGCTCATCACCCTCATCGACCCGCAGCGGGAAGCGGACATCGTCAACTCCCTGATCAACATTTACCGTTACGACGGATTCATGCCCGACGGGCGCAGCGGCAACTGCAACGGTTCCACCCAGGGTTCCTCCAATGCCGACATCGTCATCACGGATGCATTCGTCAAAGGCTTGAAAGGAATTGACTACGAGACCGGACTGCAGGCGATGCTGAAGGATGCGACCGTTTCCTCCGAACGCGAGAAAAAAGAAGGCCGCGCCGGTCTGAAATGGTATAACACCATCGGCTACATCCCCTGGTGGTTCTCACACGCGGGCAGCCGTACAGTGGACCATTGTTTCTGCGACTATGCGATCTCGGTCCTGGCCGACGGACTCGGTCACCCGGACCTCGCTGAAAAATACCGGGAGCAGTCCCATAACTGGCGGAATCTGTTCCGTAAAAACGTGGAAGTGGACGGCGTGCGAGGTTTCATCCTTCCCCGCAACGAAGACGGCAGCTGGCCGGACGAATTCGCCGTGGACCAGGATGGAGACAAGCGTCCGGACACCACCTTCATCTTCCGGCCCGAGCAGTCCTTCCGCGGGCATTGGAACAATTTCTATTACGAAGCCAATGCCTTCGAGACCACGCTCTGCGTCCCGCATGACATTTCCCTGCTGATTGAGGAATGCGGCGGCAAGGAGGCCTTCAAGCGCAGGCTGGACCAGTTGTTCGAGAAAGGATACTGCGATGTGGGTAACGAGCCGTCCTTCCTCACCTCCTGCCTGTACCACTGGATCGGACGCCCGGACCTGACCTCTGACATCGTCTCCCGCCTGCTTGACAGCGACTTCGACGACACCGCCGACGGACTGCCCGGCAACGACGATTCCGGAGCGATGTCCTCCTGGCTGGCCTTCCACATGACGGGGCTTTACCCCTTCGCCGGCACGGACCTGTACCTGATCCACAGTCCTCAGGTCAAGTGTTCATCTTATGCGGTCGAAGGCGGCAAGCGCTTCACCATCAAGGCGAAAGGTTTGTCTCCCGAGCGCAGATACATCCATTCCGCCCGCCTCAACGGGAAAGATTATCCCTACTCCACCCTCCGCCATGAAGACATCGTCAAAGGCGGACGCCTGGTCCTGACCATGTCCGACAAGCCCGGCAAATGGGGTGAAAAAATGTATGAAGGACAAGACTTTTAAGATGAAAACCGCAGTCGTCATCCTCAACTGGAATACGAAGGACTATCTCCGGAAATTCCTGCCCGGGCTGCTCGCGAGCTGCGAGGGAGCCGACGCGGAGGTCATCGTCGCCGACAGTGCCAGCACGGACGGCTCGATGGAAATGATGGAGGAAGAGTTTCCCGACGTCCGCCGCATCGTTTTGGACGCCAACTACGGGTTTACCGGAGGTTACAACCGGGCCCTCGCCCAGGTCGAGGCAGACTTGTTCGTCCTCATCAATTCGGACGTGGAGGTCACCCCCGGCTGGCTCCGACCGCTCACCGGCTGGATGGATGCCCATCCCGACTGCGGGGCCTGCGCGCCCAAGCTGCTATCCTGGTATGACCACGGCTCTTTCGAATATGCCGGTGCCGCCGGTGGCCTGATCGACCGCTGGGGCTACACCTTCTGCCGCGGCCGCGTGCTGAAAAGGGTCGAACGAGATGAGGGACAATATGATACGCCCGCCGATGTCCTTTGGGCGACAGGGGCCTGCCTGATGGTCCGCAGCTCCTTATGGAAGCATTTCGGCGGACTGGACGACCGTTTCTTCGCCCACATGGAAGAAATCGACCTTTGCTGGCGGATGCAGCTGGAAGGCTGGAAGGTCCAGGTCGTGCCCGGATCGGTGGTCTATCACCTCGGCGGAGGCACGCTGCCCTCCGATTCTCCTTGGAAATTGCAGCTTAACTTCCGTAACAACCTGCTGCTGCTGGAGAACAACCTGGCCCGCACCTATGTCTCCGACGGTGTCTCTCCGGCGAAGGCGTTGTGCAAGGCCAACCGCAAGATCGGCATCCGCATGATGCTGGACGCGGCTTCCGCCGCCGTCTACCTCCTGACCGGCAAATGGGAATACGCCAAGGCGGTGTATAAGGCGCACGAGGGATACCGGACCCTGCGCAAGCCCGTCACGACGGCGCAGCTGGAAGCTTACAAGGACCGTTGGGGAGGCAAGGCCCGGGTCGCCGGACGTTGGAAAGGAGACATCCTCTTGCAGGCATTATTGCGAAAGGACGGCATTTTTGCTTATCTTCGCAGACAGAACCATTCATAAAAGAAAAGCATTGGTATGAAGATCGTTATCGTAGGCGCCGGAGAAGTCGGCTCCCATCTGGCCAAGATGCTCCGCAACTCGTACAACGACGTGACCGTCATCGACAATGACAACGAGCGGCTCCAGCGCGTCACCAGCATCGCCGACGTCGGTGCCGTCAACGGCAGTCCTACCTCCATCGAGGTGCTTCGCAGCGCAGACGTTGCGGCCGCCAACCTTTTCATCGCAGTCTATCCGCGCGCGATGCAGCATATCAACATCGTCAGCGCCCTTATCGCCAAGAAACTCGGGGCGGACAAGGTCGTCGCCCGCATCAACGACGAAGGTTATCTGGATCCGGAGAACAAGCTGATGTTCAAGGAGATGGGCATCGAATTGATGTTCTATCCCGAAAAAGTGGCCGCAGATGAGATCGTTGACAACCTGCGCCATTCCTCCACTGCGGAATCGATGGACTTCGCCCACGGCAAACTTCAGGTAGCCCTGTTCCGCATCGACGAGGACTCCCCCATGCTGGAGATCAAGATCGGAGAATTCGCCTCCATGATGCAGGAAGAGAATGTGGACTTCCGTGTCATCGCCATCAACCGCAATGAGGATACGGTCATCCCCCGCTTCGACACCAAATTCCAGTTCCACGACCTGGTCTTCATCATCACCAAGCGCGAAGGCCTCCCGGTGCTGATGAAGCATTTCGGCCTCAGCCGCATCAACGTGGACAAGGTGATGATCTTCGGCGGCAGCGTGATCGCCGAGATGCTCGCCCGCTCCCTGAGCCGGCAGATTTCCGACATCAAGATCCTGGAAATCGACAAGGAACGCTGTTTCGAACTGGCTGAGAAACTGGGGAGCAACAATGTGCAGATCGTCAACGGCGACGGACGCAACTCCGACTTCCTGCTGGACGAGGGCATCAAGAATTATGACGCGTTCGTAGCGCTGACCGACAGCGACGAGACCAATATCCTCTCTTGCGTGGCCGCCCGCAAGTTCGGCGTCGGCCGGACCATCGCGGAGGTGGAGAATATCGAGTACATCCATCTTGCGGAAGACATGGGCGTTGATACCGTCATCAACAAAAAACTGATCACCGCCGGGCGCATCTTCAAGTTCACGCTCAGCGGAAAGGCCAGGCTTGTCAAATACATCAGCGGCACCTCGGCCGAGATCCTCGAATATACGGTTTCCACTTCCAGCAGGATCACGAAGGGAGCCCTCAAGGACCTGGATTTCCCGAAAGAAGCCATCATCGGCGGCGTGATCCGGGGCAACGATTCCTTCATCGCGGTCGGCGATACGGTCATCGAGGCCTACGACCGGGTCGTAGTCTTCGCCAAGAGCGACGCCGTCAAGGAAGTGGACGCTTTCTTCAAATGATGAAGGATGGCCAGTTATCTCCAGATCGAGAACATATCCAAATCCTACGGAAAGAAGGTCCTCTTCGAGAATATAGGATTCAACATCAATGAGGGCGACAAGATCGCCCTCATCGCGCCCAACGGCACCGGCAAGACGACCCTGATGCGTATCCTGGCCGGGAAAGACAAGTCCGATTCCGGCGGACGGATCAAATTCCTCAAGCAGATCCGCATCGCCTTCCTGGAGCAGGACTATGCCTTCGATCCCGGGAAATGCATCTTCGACCAGATCTGGGACGATTCCTCCGAATGGACGCGGGAGCTTGACGAAGACGGGCTCTTTGCTTACGAACTCCGTATCCGTCAGCTGCTTACCTCCTTCTCTCTCGGGGATGGGAGCCAGCGGATGGACACGCTCTCCGGCGGAGAAGTCAAGCGCGTCGCCCTGACGCGGATGCTCGCCACGGAAGCGGATTTCTTCATCATGGACGAACCGACCAACCACCTGGACACGGACGCTATCGAGTTCCTGGAAGGCTGGTTCAAGAAGTCCCGGTGCACCTTGTTCATGGTCACCCATGACCGTTATTTCCTGGACCGTGTCTGCAATACGGTGATGGAGATGGACCATGGGGCGATCTACATCTACCGCGGCGATTACGAGAATTTCCTGGAGAAGAGGCAGGAACGCATCGACAACTACAACGCGGAGACCGACAAGGTCCGCAACATCCTGCGCCGCGAACTGGAATGGATGCACGCGACCCCCTGCGCCCGTACCGGGAAGGCGAAATACCGCAAGGATGCCTTTTACGAATTGAAAGACCGGGCCGCCCAGGTGTACCGGAGCTCGAAAGTTGACATGGGAGACGTGGGCGGAGCGTCCCGACTCGGAACCAAGATCATCAATTGCAAGGATGTGAGTTTCTACTACGGCGGAGACTGTTACCTGTCGCATTTCACCTACAATTTCCAGCGCTACGAACGGGTCGGCATCGTCGGCCGCAACGGGGTTGGCAAGAGCACCTTCATCAACCTGCTGACCGGCGCGGATACGGGTGACGGGACACTCACCGGCACGATCGACCGCGGCGTCTCCCTCAAGATCGGTTATTACCGCCAGGAAGGCATGCGCTTCGACGAGGAGCAGACTGTGCTTGAGACCGTCAGCGACACGCACCTGCTGTCCACCTTCCTTTTCCCTCACGACATGCTGTCCAACCGCATCTCTTCCCTGTCCGGCGGCGAGAAGCGGCGGCTCTACCTACTCACCATCCTGATGCAGCAGCCCAACCTGCTCATCCTGGACGAGCCGACCAACGACC
>JAEEGI010018821.1_pt1 | contig 13998 bp, 7 predicted proteins | sample 8958751 | NCBI WGS metagenome assembly JAEEGI01 (sample SAMN16246545, study PRJNA631951) | gut metagenome | biome: gut microbiome; feature: rumen; material: KS-attached | host: Bos | place: Iran: Karaj | collected 2018-10
CGCAGTAGCCGGCACCTTCAAAAACGCCCAGATCATCCTCATACTGTTTTTCAGCAGGGGTCGGCACCGGCACCTCAGGATCAAGCATATCCCTCCATTTGGCGTCAAAATTCACCAGGCTGGTGATGTTCGGTGCGGGCGGTTCCGTACCTTGCGGATAATAATCCTGCACCGCAACATCCGAAGTGTAGTATTCGTCGGCCAGACCGGCAATGCCGTGTCCGAGCTCATGCACACAAACATAGTTGAAATAACGGTTGTCCGTGACGGTGGAATGGAAGTTGTAGATGCCGCCTCCACCATACTTCTTTGTATTGCAAATCACAAGGGCATGGTCGCACGGGGTTTCACTGCAGACCTTGTCCAGCCGCCACATATCCTCCACCATCAGATAGCGTTCCGTTCCCAAGGTGTAGAAGGAGGCGCCCAAACGTGTCTTTTTCCTGCGCTTGCCGATACCATCCCTTGAAACGCCCGACTCTTTGGAATAAGCGTACAACGCACGGATGTTTATGCGATAGGCGTTTTCCTTGAAGGGCGAGCAGTTCAGGATGGCCTCTGCACAGCGTTCGGCATCCTTGCGCCATTTGGCGCTGTCCGAAACTGCATAGCCCTCAGGAACCAGCAGGATGTCGTATGCTTTGGCCGGTTCCGCCACCACATGCAATGCCATAATTCTCCCTTTTATTATCAACTCATTCTTAACCTTTGTCCTACCCGGTTCGAACTGCACCTCCCACTGCTTTTCATACTTAAACTGCGCGTTTCTGGAATAGAAGCAGATTTTAACCGGAACTATGGGCCTCGGTATCCGCACACATTCCCTGAAACTTTTCCGTTTTCCAGCCCTACCCTTTTCGGTAGTCCGGTATTCGTCAAACAGAGTGTTGAAGGAACAGGAATAGAGCAGACTGTCCGTGGCGGCGTCACGAACCTCAACCTTCTGCCTGCCGTAGGAGAAGGGATCAATCAGATGCTGGGTCGGCCCCGCCCATACTCCCCAATGTGAGACAAACGATTCTAACCGATAGCTTTGCCGATTAAAGTCACCGCTGTGCAGATATCTGATGCATAATGTATTCGGTTTGAAATAACGTTCGAACTGCGCCTGAGCCGGAACAAGCGGCAGAATGCACAGTATGGCTAAAATCAATCGTTTCATACACTTCAACATTTTTTATTCCTCCTCTGCCGCCTGCGGTGAAACCCAACCGTGCTGGTTCAGGAACTTCTTTTTCACACCAAGCGAGGCAATCTTGTACTGGTATGCCGACTTGCCCTTCTCAGCGGAAAGCACACGCCGCTTCTGGTCGGTGTTCTTGATGGCCTTGTTGAAATCGGCGTTGGAGGAGAGCCCCTCCATTGAGGTGCCGTAATAGCGGAAGAAGAACCATTCGCCGTCAATCTCAAAATACATCTGGAGGATGGTACGGTTGCTCTTCTTCTGAATTTCAATCATTCCCGGCACATATTTGTTCACCTCCTTCTTACCGCAGACCGCGATTCCGATGTCACCCTGGCTCACAAATGCCTTGGTGGCCTGGTTCCAGTCAAATTTCAAATCGGCGAAGACAAAGCTGACCGCCAGCTGTCGTGGCAGACGTTTGAAACTGGAGGCCTGCACCAGCTCCGGATAAAGGCGGCGGAATTCGTTCGGACCCAAAATTGTGAGCAGCGCATTCTGATAATTGTTGTTATCGACAATATCAATAGGTTCCAGAGAGGCATTGGCAACGGTATTGGAGAGCAGCTTCATGCATTCGTCATTGAAATAGAAGTCCAGGGAAGCGGCTAACCGGATGGTTGCCGAATCCTGCTGCATGAAATGCTGTACCGTCCCCACCGGCAGGAACTCCATCCGTCCGAAATTGGTGCCAAGGTTCAGTATGCCCTCGCCCGTACATACGCAAGTGTTGCCGTCCAGACGCATGATGTTGCCGCCGACCGCCTCATCCTCAATACGTTCTTTGGATGCGACCACAAACTGGTTGTCCTCCTTGTTGTAGACAAGCAAGCCCTGCGCATTGACATATTCCGGACTGTTGATGGGGTTCTTGGCCCGTGCGAACGCAGTGAAGACCCTGCCCGTCTTGGTGTTGGAGGCGATGGCCGCCACCACGCGGCGGTTCTGCATGTCCTTGGTTGTGGAGTCAATGGGGATGACAACATTCTTTGGGTCAATCTCACCCTTGTAGCGGATGGCCGCATACTGCACGGTGTCGCAGGTCTGGATGGGACGCACACCGCCCTTGAATTCCAAAAACTCCCGTTCGGCATAGAGCGTCACCTTGCCATGATACCCGAAATGGGGGTTCAGGGTGAAGTTGGCCTCCGGCGCAATTTGGCCGCGCCCGCGGGTCAGGCCGTTGTGCGCCGCCCAGATGGAATCCAGATAAATCTCGTGCTTCACATCATCCTCGTCCACATAGTTATAGTTGCCGATGGCATTGTACCAGCTGCGCGAGGCGATATGCGCGGTCACATTGAATATCTCATGATACTGAGTCTCCGTATTGGCAAGAATCCGAGCCTGCTCTAACGGGACAATCTGCGCATCCTTCAAAATCTTCACTATCCCCTTGTGCGGGAACAGCGCGGCATCCGCCACCTCAATAAAGCGCACACCCTCAGCAACAATCTCATACTTACGCATGTCGTAAACAGCACGTGTGGTGGTGAATTTCAGTCCCTCCTGCGATCCCTTCATCGACACGAGCTCGTTACCTTCCGACTTCATGGCATACAGCTCCTTGACCGGTGTGGCCGGAATGTCCACATCCTTGTACGGATCCTCATATTTGAAGGCTATCTTGTCCTCCCCGACCAACCAGTCAAATTCCTGGGAATAGGTGTAGAACTGGTTAATCGGCATGTTCACACGTGTAACACCGTCGTTGGACTTGAAGTGGCCTATCGGCTTGCTGAAATCAATGTGTCCGGTATGGTTGGTGGTCTTGATGAAATATTCGTCCGACAGGGAATCCCGCAGACGGAATGCCATGTTGTCGCTCTTAAGTTCATGATGCAGATACTGGTAGTCGTCGCTTTCCATCTCCGCATTGCGGTACTTCATCAGGCCGCCTGCACGCACACCCTTGGAGGAGAGTGTCATGTAACCGTCCAATGTCGCCTCGTTAAATGCCACAAAGGGAGCCTTCCGGTTCTCCAGCCGCATCTCATCCTGATAGGGCAGCCACAAGGCATCCACCTTTTTCGCCTTTATGGGCGGATATTCCGTTCCGCCACCTTGGGCCGTCACCTCGTAGGTGTCGAATTCCGCACGCATTGAATCAAGGAAGAAGAGCATGTTCTTACCCTCACCGTGCGACACGAGGAAATCCACACCGCCCGTACAACGCAGTCCCTGGTTGCTCAAATCGATCGTGCCGGTAAATGTGCCGACTCCGTTGTAGGCAGGCAGTCCGTCCGACTCTGTCTCATATATGAAGCCTAATGAGAAATCGGGACGCACCTTCAAAGACTTGTGCAGCTCCGGGAAAATACCGTCCGAATAAAGGTAGCCGTTGAACAGCAGTGAATCGGTGTTGTAGTCGTCGAGATGTGTGATGGTGAAGGGCTCCACCGCAAAGTAGAAACGGTTCCGGTCATACACCTTATTGTAAACAAAATCGTGGTCGTAGTAGACTCGGCCCGGCTGCCGGCTCTCAAAATAGGGATACTTCGGCATGGGCAGCGTGCTCGACTTGTTGTTGGGCTCGTCCACATAAAGAACCCCGTTGATGTCCTCGACATAGGAGCGGACCCGTTTCAGCGGATATTCTCCACGCATATTGGGACTCAGCGACTTGTCCTCAACATAAAAGACCATCGAATCCATCACGACAAAATCAAAATTGAAGTGTTCATATGAGAATTTGCAGTTGCTGACCCAGAAATCGAACAGGCCGGCCTCCACCTTGCCATGGAAGGTGAAATCGCGGTTCTTCTGCATGGTGATTTTCTTTCCGGTCGGGAAAACGGTCACAATCTGCGTGTCGCTGATGATAATCATGTCCAGCCCGAAAATGTTCAGGTCGTTGTTGAGCAGGCTCAGGGTGGCGTTCGATTTGCCGCCGGCCACCTGCGAACGGAACTGCAGGATGTCGTAATCCTTTTTCTTCGTCTCGTTCAAAAGGTAATTGCCCAGCTTCTGCTTATAAATAATGGTGTCGGTCAGCATATTGTAATCCACAAAACCGCCTTCGGCCAACCTGAAGAGAAGGCTACGCACATCATCCTTGGAATAATGGAAGTAATCCACAATGTCGTTCAGGCTGCCCCGCTTCACATGGTTTTTCCGGAAAAACTCATAGAGCGTGTACATGGGGTTGATTTCAGACATGCCACGGTACTTGTCGGTCCGTCCCTCTTCGAAAAAATTGGCCGATTCGAACACAGCCTCCTTCGACTCGACATTTCCCGGAATGGATGTGAAATCTATGGCTGCCGTGTTCATGTCCCAATGAATCGCCTCCTCATACATCTCCAACTGATGGTAGGTGTTGAAAAAAGGCATTCGTTGCGAACCGTCCTTGCCACGGATCAGCCACAAGTCCTTCTTTGGCACATTATACCGCAACTGTATGGCGGAATGGTAGATGGAATCCTCAGCCACAAACAGCGAAACCGCACAGAGGGATGATTCAATGTGCTCCTTCTTCAACAGAAAAGAGGTGGAACGGCCTATAAGGGCAGGCTTTCCCTCACGATAGAACACCAACCGCGCCATGTGGTCGGGCGTGCCCTGCCCAAGAAAACGGTTGCCGCGCACAAAGACTCCACCCCGATAGTCCACATCCTCATACAGTCCATGGATCAGGATATCCCTGTCATAGGAGGTGAAACGCGGATAGGTGGCACCCTCCTCCGTCAGCTGCGTGTTGACCGCCTTGTCCTCCAACCTGCCCAACTGCGGCTTGGCAAAATAGCGGAAATCATAGTAGAGCACATTTTCAATCGATATGTTAGGCGCCTTCAAGGTGATGGCATACTGCTTGATTTCAACATAAATCTCGTTGGGGGCAAGTCCGGCACGAATCCAGTCCACGACACCGTCCTTCCCATAAAACTTCTGATTGATGGGATCATAGCTTCCGCTGGTCTGATGTATCACCACACTGTCCTTCCCATTGGTTCCGACCAGGTCCAGATATGGGAACACCACCTTGGGCGTACTGTCACACACGAACTGGAAATTCATGCTGTTGCGGGCATACCAATGCACACTGGAGGTGAAAGAATTGATTTCCTTTTCCGTGATTATTTTCTCATACCGTACCATCATATCCTCAAACTGGTTGGCGGAACGGCCGATCAGCACGCTCATTGACTGGCAGAAGCCCTTTTCCTGAGTCTTGTTTGGCATGGATCCGACAAATGAATTGTAGGTATGGATAAATGCCTTGAAATGTGGGAACGGCTTCAACCGCTTCTGCAGCATCTGGTTGGCCAGCTGCAGGAAAGAGACCTGCTGTGCGGAGGACCATTCCGGCCAATGTTCCGAGAAAAACTGCACAAGCGTGTCCGCATCCTTGTTGTACGACTTGCTGACCGCCGTCAGAAAAGCGGTCATTTCCACTACCGTACTGTCCGTATTGGGTGAAAATTTCTTTACAGTGCGTGTTTGTGCCCCCACCTCCACACACATCAGCAGCAATGCTGACAGTATACAAAACAAACTAATTCTCCGCATGATGTTTTTCTGTTAATTAAAAATAACGGACAATTGCCGGAAATCGTGTGTGCAGAAGAAAGTTTTTTCCGAAGGGATGCTCACCATTGGAGCGGCTTGTATTTCTCCGGAATCTTCAGGGAGGCGGGGCCTGGCACATCCGGTTTGGCCGATTTTACCGTCAGTCGGGCGGAACCCAACGACGGCAGCGAGACACTGATGGTTTTCGGATACATAACCTTCACACCCTCTCCGCCTATGTTACCATAATCACTGTATTTTGCCGCCACAGCACCGCCACCATTCAACGAAGCCCACTGCGCCTTACGAAGATAGCCGCTTGAATCAATGTCCACTTGAGCGTTATGCGGGGTCAGCAGCAACAGATCCTGCACCATTTCAAAATCCACCGGAAGGCCGGTCTTCTTGCGGAGGAGCGCATAACTGCCCTCCCAATAGCCTGACTCCGGATGAACCAGCACCACCACCTTTTCGGGACGGCAGAGCGCACGTCCCAGCTCGATACCGAATTTGCTGACATGCAGATAGACGGCACTGTCCTTGGCCACAACAGCAAAAAGGTTCAGCTCCAGCCCTCCGGCACCGGGAATCTCCATGCGGCCGGAAGCACGCACGGAAAGCCACTGCCGCAAAGGCGGAACATAGGCTTGCGGTGCAGGCGGCGGCACAGGCAACGTATCTGCCTGCACCTGTACCGTATCCACAACAGGCTGCGTCTGCCCGCCCTTTTCCCGACGGGAATTGGTGCAGGAGGAGAACAGCAGCAGACAGGCCACCAACCGGACAAGCAGCTTTTTCATGAACGGTAGGAATCTATCCGGTTCACACTCTGGATGCCTTCGACAGACTTAAGCCGCTCCAGCAGCTCATGCAGCACATCCAAATTCTGCACATAGAGCATGATCCGCCCCTCAAACACCCCATCGGTCGTCTCAAAGTTGATTGAACGGCAGTTCATCTTGAAATCCTGATACACTATGGCAAGCACTTCGCTTACAAGCCCCTTCTTATCAAATCCGGTGATGCGGATACCTGTCAGAAAATCAATGTTCGCCGCATCTTTCCGCCACTTTGCCTTGACAATGTTCTTACCCATCCGGGCCATCATCTGGCGCGCTTCCGGACAATTGGTCCGGTGAACCTCAATCTCATGATCCGACTTCCTGATACCTATGACCGAATCGCCCGCAATCGGGTTGCAGCATTTGGCCACCGTCTGATGAAGGCTCTCCATGTCGTTGTCCAACAGCATGGCATCTGGCTGCCGCTTCATCCTCACCTTGATAAAGGCATCCATGGAAAATATGTATCGGACCCTTTTCAGGAAAAAACGCACCTTGACACCAACCGTGTGGTATAATTTATAGATGTAGCTCCAACGCGAAAAGCAGCGCCGCACCTTGGCTTCGGTCACACGTCCGTCGTACACCTCCGCATATAGGTCCACCCGCTCGTCAATTCCAAGAAAATCCTTAAGCCGGCGCACCGTAATCCGGTCGAACTCCACCTCGGCCTTCTCGAAATAAGACTGGAGCATCCTCTTCCCCTCCGCGAGCTTGGCATCGTTCTGTGTGGCCAATGCCTCAGATATCTTGATCTGAGCCAGTGCAGTCTTGGCAATCTTCTGCCACTCCGGATGCACCATCTGCTTGGTTGAGGTAATAATCTCCACCTGGTCGCCGCTGTTGAGCGTATATGCCACCGGCACCAGTTTGTTGTTCACTTTTGCCCCTATGCAATGGTTGCCGAAATCCTCCTGTATTTCATATGCAAAATCCAGCACCGTCGAACCGGCCGGCATGGTATGGAACTCCCCCTTGGGGGTATACACGTAAATCTCTTTGGAAAAAAGGTTCAGCCGGACATTGGAGAGCAGTTCGTTCGAAGGAGCCTCCTGCTGGTTCTGAAGAACGAAACGCACCTGCTTAAGCCACTCCTCAATACCCTCCTGTGTGGCATCCGTCTCGGAAGTCCCCTCCTTATACATCCAGTGGGCGGCTATGCCGTTTTCAGCAATGGCATCCATCTGGCGGGAACGGATCTGCACCTCCACCCAACGGCCTGTCGGATTATGGTCGGTAGGATTACTCATCACCGTGATGTGCAATGCCTGGTATCCGTTCGCCTTCGGAATGGAAATCCAGTCACGAAGCCGCTCCGTATTGGGGCGGTATATGTCCGTCACCAACGAATATACTGTCCAGCACTCCGATTTCGCAAATTCGGGGTTCACATCCACAATAATCCTGATGGCAAAAAGATCATACACCTCTTCAAAAGGTATCTGCTTCTTGCTCATCTTCTTCCAGATGGAATAAATCGACTTGACCCTGTAGATTATGTCGCCTTTGATGTTCTTTTCATCCATGTGCTGCCGTATGGGGCGGATGAAATCGCGGATGAACTGCTGACGCTGCTGCTCCGTATCCTTCAGTTTCTGTTCAATGAAGGCATAACTGCCAGGATCCTGATACTGCATGCAAAGATCCTCCATCTCCCCTTTGATGCCGTAAAAGCCGAGCCTGTGCGCCAAAGGCGCATAAAGGTACATGGTCTCAGAAGAGATTTTCTGCTGCTTTTCAACCGGCATGGCATCCAGCGTGCGCATGTTATGCAGCCGGTCGGCCAGTTTGATGAGAATCACACGCGGGTCGGTACTCAAGGTGAGCAGGATTTTCCGGAAATTTTCCGTCTGGGTGGAGGTGACAGTATCGGAGACATCCTCAATCTTTGTCAGTCCGTCAATAATCCGCGCCACCTGCTCCCCGAACATGCCCTCTATATCCTGCAAAGTGTATTCGGTATCCTCAACCACATCATGCAGAATTGCGCATATCACGGAAACATCATCCAGATTCATCTGGTTGAGCACAATAAGCGCCACTTCCAAAGGATGGACAATATACGGGTCACCACCCTTCCGCTTTACACCGCTATGGGCATACATGGCTAACGAAAAGGCCTTGCGCACCATTTTCCTCTCCTCAAGCGTGGAGCGGCCGCGCAATTTGATCTGAATATCCCTGTATAAAGGCAGGATTTTCGACAATTCCTCTCTCGTATAGCCTGTCTGCATGGGTCAAAGTGTTACTGGTTATATTTCTCCTCAGCGTATTTCCGGCTGATGGTCAGTTTGCGTTTGGAATCGGAAGGGATCTCAAACATGGCATCTGTCATGATACGTTCCACTATGTTCCTCAGACCCCTGGCACCCATCTTCAGCTCCACCGCCTTGTCAACCACATAGTCGATTGCCTCATCCTCAAACTCCAGCCTGACCTTGTCCATTTCCAAAAGCTTGGCATATTGGCGGATAAGGGCGTTTTTCGGTTCCAGCAGGATACGCTTCAGCGCATCCCTGTCCAGAGAGTCGAGATAAGTTATTACAGGGAAACGTCCGCATATTTCCGGAATAAGCCCGAAAGCCTTGATGTCGGTGGAATCCACATAGCGCAGCAGCTGCCCCTCGCGACGCTCATGGTTCTCGTTCTTGAACCCGATTGACGAGGTGTTCAGCCTTGCGGCAATTTTCTTGTCAATTCCGTCGAAGGCTCCGCCGGCAATAAAGAGGATGTTCTTGGTGTTCACCTGGATAAACTGCTGCTCAGGGTGCTTGCGCCCGCCTGCGGGAGGCACGTTGACGATGCTGCCCTCAAGCAGCTTCAGCAGGGCCTGCTGCACCCCTTCGCCTGAAACGTCCCGTGTGATGGAGGGGTTGTCCCCCTTGCGGGCTATCTTGTCAATCTCGTCTATGAAGACAATGCCCTTCTCCGCCTTGTCCACATTGTAATCGGCTGCCTGCAACAGACGGCTCAGGATGCTCTCAACATCCTCACCCACATAACCGGCCTGTGTAAAGACCGTCGCATCGGCAATGCAGAACGGCACGTCAAGCAGCTGCGCTATGGTACGGGCAAGCAGTGTCTTGCCAGTTCCGGTCTCCCCGACCAGAATCAGGTTCGATTTCTCAATCTCGACATCCGATTCGCTGTCCGGATGTTCCCCCGCATGGCGTATACGCTTGTAATGGTTGTAAACGGCCACGGAAAGCACCTTCTTGGCAGCCTCCTGACCGATTACATACTGGTCTAAATAAGCCTTGATTTCCTTTGGTTTCAGGTCCATGCGGAAAGCGGTACGGGCAGCTCCGGCACGCTGTATGTCAACAATATGCTGCGCCTCCGTCACACATTCGTTGCAGATGTTGGCGTTGAGCCCCCTTATCAGAATCCTCTCCCCTGCGGGACGTCCGCAGAATGAGCAGAGCTCCCCTTTCGGCGTGTATCTTTTTGCCATAACGGTTACTTTTGCTCCGGATTACGCCGCAGAATCTCGTCAATCATCCCATATTCCTTCGCCTCGTCGGCAACCAGCCAGTGGTCACGGTCGGCATCGGCCCACACCTTTTCATACGGCTGGTGCGAATGCAGGGCGATTATTTCATAAAGCTCCTTCTTCAGCTTTTGGATTTCACGTGCTTCGATCTCAATGTCCGAAGCCTGGCCGGAGGTGCCGCCCATCGGCTGGTGGATCATGACCCGCGCATGCGGCAGTGCCGAGCGTTTCTTCTCCGTTCCGGCGCAAAGAAGTACCGCGGCCATCGAGGCGGCCATACCGGTGCAGACGGTGGCCACATCGGCGGAGATGTACTGCATGGTGTCATAAATTCCAAGTCCGGCGTATACCGAACCTCCGGGCGAATTTATGTAGATCTGGATGTCCTTCTTAGGATCCACCGACTCCAGAAAAAGCATCTGCGCCTGGATGATGTTGGCTGCGTCATCAAAAATGGGCACACCAAGGAAGATGATCCTATCCATCATCAAACGGGAGAAGACATCCATGGTTACAGCGTTCAGCTGACGCTCCTCAATGATGTTCGGGGTTATGTATTCGTTAGTGAGGGATTCGAACCGGTGCAGTTTCAGACTGCTGATACCGGCATGTTTCACCGCATATTCTCTGAATTCGTTTCTCATCTGATATACATTTATTATTTTTAAGACCGAATATATAAACAACAGTCTGCCTTACCGGCAGACTGCGTCAAAAGTTTACTGCTGTTCTTTCTTGGCAGCCGTCTTCCGTGCGGACGGCTTTTTCGCCTTGGTTTCCTTAACCTCCTCAGCAGGGGCCTCTGCCTTCTCCTCCGTCTTGCGGCTCCTTGTCTTTTTGGGCTTGGCAGGTGCAGGGGTGCTGCCACTGCCGGAAAGGAATTCGTCCAATGAGACAGATTTCGTCACGCCGCCGGACTTTTCAAAAATGATGTCGGCAATCCGCTCGAACTGGATGTTGTCGTAGACATTGCTGATGGTCTTCTCCTCCTTAAGCATGTTGCCTGCCAACGATTCCACCTGTTGTCTGTATTCTTCGGAAAGCATTGCATAGTCAAGTCCGAAATAATTGAAGGAGAAATATCTACGCAGATAATCAAGGATATCCTCCCTGCCAATGTTCAGATTGCCATCCTCGGAAATCGTGTTTTCAACCAGCTGGAAAACGATGGACTTCTGCAAATCAGGATAGCGTTCCTCCATGCTTTCCGCCGTATAGAGTTCCGGATTACGCTCAATCATATAGCGTTTCACGAAACTGTCCGGAAGAGTCAGTTCCATGCCGGCCATCAGCGCATCCATGGCGGCGCCCCTGTACTGCATCCGCTCCTGCGAGTCATAACCGCGTTCAATCTGCGCCTTCAGGCGGCTGCGCATCGCAGCCTCGTCCTTCACCTGCCCGTCAGGGAAGGCGCGTGAATAGAACTCATCATCCATTTCCGCCGGATCCACATGGTGGATGGCATTTATGGTGACAGTCACCTTTTCGGGCGCATCCTCCATTTCGGTCGGCCTGCGCTTGAGAAGCGTGCTCCTCTCATAATCGGTTTCAAACATCTCCTTCAAATCGATGACCATCGTGTCATGCACCTTCTTTCCAATGAATTCATTACGGCAGGATTCCTTGAAATAGCTGGTCGGAAGACTGGAGGAGATGGGCTCCGCACCCTCTTCCGTGACAACCTGGACCAGTGCCATGTCGCCGTCAACCACCTCTTCGGTCGAGGAGAACTTGCCCAGCCTGCGGCGCAGCTTGGCCACCTCCTCGTCAATCTGTGCCTCACTGGCGGTCACCTTCAGATAAGGGACATCCTTGGCCTTGGCGTAGTCAATCTTCACCTCCGGACGGAGTCCGATTTCAAAGGTGAAGCTGAACTCGCCCATCTTCTCAAAATCAGCCTTGGTCTTTTCCGGCACCGCCAACGGCTCGAACAAAATGCGAATTTTGTTTTCGCGCAGGTATTTTTCAATCTCTTCGTTCACCTTTTTGGAGATTTCATCCAGCATGACGGATGCTTTGTATTGACGTTCAATCATCCCCATCGGAACATGCCCCACCCTGAAGCCGGGGATGCTGGCCCTTCTTTTCAAATCCCTTAATGTTTTCGCCACCGCCTCCTGATAATCCTCAGGTACAAGTTCTACAGTGACATGTTCGTCCAAAATTCCGATGTTTTCTCTTACAATATTCATTGTCAATACATTTAATTATTTTTTCTCAAAATGCAAAAATAGTATTTTTTTAAACAAGTTTTGCGTTTTGCCTCCCTTTTTTATACGGTTAGCAGAGATTCCGGTTTTTCAAGCAGCAGATCAGCACCTGCATCCACCAGCTCCTGCCGTGTGCGGAAACCCCACAAAGCGCCGGCCATCCTTACTCCGGCGGCATGGGCCGTACGCACATCAACCGCAGTGTCACCCACATACAGCACATCGCTCCGGTCAGCTCCGGTCTCAGCAAGGATGTCGTGCACAATTTCCGGATCCGGCTTGATGGGATGCCCTTTCCGGTGCCCCAGAATCACTGCAAAACGGATGCTTGGAAAATAATGGCGCATCAGCTCCGGCATAACCTCATGCGGCTTGTTGGAGGCCACAGCAAAAAGCGCCCCCGCAGCCTGCAACTTTTCCATGGTGGGCAACAACCCGTCGAACGGCTTTGTGCGGTCAGCCTTATGCAGGTCGTAATAGGCCATGAATTCAGGCAGCAGCGCATCCACCTGCGCCGCTGTCCGGGAACTTTCCGGCAACGCACGCTCCATCAGCAGGCGCGCACCGTCCCCGACAAAATAGTAGTAGGCATCCCTTTGATGTGTCGGAAAGCCGTTTTTCTCCAACACATGGTTCATGCTGAACGCAATGTCATCAATGGAATCCAGCAACGTCCCATCCAAATCAAATATAAATAATCTGATTTTCATAACTATTGATTATCCCCAAACAAACGCACAAACAACTCCACCAATCCTTCCGAAGCCGGAGGTGCCGGATAGGTCACCAACTTTCCCTGCGGGTCGACCAGCAGCCCCAAAGGCAGCACATAAGGCTTGTAGTCGTCCAGGAATGCGGACTGGTTTCCAAAATGGGCGAACTGCCAGTTGAAATCAGGATAATCCCGAAGGAAATGATACAGCTTCATAGGTTCATAATCGAGCATAACACTCAAAAACTCAACCTTGTCCCCATAAAGGTCATGCAGATACTTCAAAACCGGCATCTCCCGGATGCAATCCTGGCAATAGGTGGTGAAAAACTGGATATAGAGGTATTTGCCCGCATACCGCGAAGAGGGTACATCCGCCCCGTGGACATCTTTCAGACAGAATGAAGGCATAAGGCAGCCTTTTTCCAAAGAATGGAACGATTTCCGCATGTTATCCGCCATCTGCCTGTGCTCCTTGAATTTGGTGTTTTTGGACAGCGCAACCAGAAGCGACTCCAGATTTTGCTGCTTGAACTCTTCCGGATAGGCCTTCAAATCGGAGAGTCCGCGCATCAGCACCAGTTCACGGATGATTTCGTTGCGCAGTAGCGGATCCTTGCCCAAATCGTCCAGCAGCTTGTGATAGTTGTTCAGCTCGTTTATGTCCTGACGCAGCATCCCCTTTGTAATATGGTGCGACCCGGAATAGAGGTAGTTCTCGAAAAAGAGCGAAATGAAATCCATATAGGCGGGATTGTCATAGAAGACATATGGTGTCTCCAGATATTTCGCATACACCTTCAGCCGCTCCTTGCCATAGTACATGTTTTCGATCAAGGCAATCCTGTAGCGGACATATACGCTGTAGAAGTCTATGGCGGTCTCCGACACGGGGAAACGGGCCGTAAAAACATCCATCAGGCTGTCGTACACCTCCTTGGGCGCATGACGCACGATTGCCGCGCCGTTATAATACATAAAATATGTATAGTACTGGTCGAAACAGTTGATTTTCCAGTTCAGCTCGTTACTGTCACCGCTAAGGCAGG
>JAEEGI010018822.1_pt1 | contig 13996 bp, 14 predicted proteins | sample 8958751 | NCBI WGS metagenome assembly JAEEGI01 (sample SAMN16246545, study PRJNA631951) | gut metagenome | biome: gut microbiome; feature: rumen; material: KS-attached | host: Bos | place: Iran: Karaj | collected 2018-10
CGGCTTTGCCCGTATGCAGGAACTTTTCCACTTCAACGGCATCCCCCACTACGAGACCATCACTCCAGACGGTCGTCGTGTCCGCGACGATCTGCAATTGCAAGGCTTCTACAACTTCGACTACGAACTGACGAGACTGAAGGAAAGGCTGAAATAAAACCAAAATGAATATGAAGCAAACCATCATCACCATCCTGCTCGCCCTCGTTGCAGTGGCGGGGCAGGGGCAAGTGAAATGCCATATCGAGGGCAAGTTTATGAACGACAAATGGGGCGATGAAGTCGTCATCTGCAAGATGGGGACAGACCTGCGCGTCAACGATGCACCAGAATGGCATCACAAGGCCGTGAACGGGTACTTCGAGTGTGACATAGAAACAGACGTTCCCGAAATGTACGAGGTTATACCATACAAGCAGTATGTAGAGACCGCAAGTTACTATTATGCTTGGTTCCTCGTGGAGAACGGAACGGTAAGGATAGAAATCTATGGCGACAAGGCTCCAAAGATAGAGAGCATTGGCAATGAAGGCCGATTGCATCAGACGATGGATAGCGTTGCGGGTGTTCGGTTTCGTAACGAAATGGAGAGGATTGACCGCGAGTTGGAGGAGCACAAGGAAAAATACTTCAAGCCCGAATTTCTGTCACTTATGCAAATAGTCAAAAACATGGATAGGGAAAGCCAGCCCAAGGCATTCGTTGACAGTATCAACAATGTGATGGACTACTATTATGACAACGAACGCGAGAGCTATACCGACGAAGGCTGGCAACTTTTTCAGCGCAGTGACAGCTTAAGCCGTCTCATCCGTCCATTTCAGGTAGAATACTATGCCGAGCATCCCATGCTTTGGGCTTACTACCATGTGTTACAGTCAATCGATATGCTCAAGCATGCGCAAGTCTACCATAACTTTGACTCCACGCCGCATGAGCGAATGGTCTCACTCTACGAATCAAAACTATGCAACCTTTATAAGGGGCATCCCGTTCACGGGCAGATTACCACTGCTCTTACGGCACTTCGCTTTCGGCCAGGCAAGCCCTACATCGACTACAATGTCCGCAACACCGACGGCCAGCTCGTCCCCATCTCTTCGCTCATCCGAGGTAAGGTGGCACTCATTGACCTCTGGGCATCGTGGTGCGGCCCCTGCCGTCGGCATAGCAAGGCCATGATTCCCATCTATGAGAAGTACAAAGACAAAGGTTTCACTGTCGTTGCCATTGCCCGCGAGCGCAACCGCGAGGATATGGAAAACGCAGCACGAAAGGACGGCTACCCTTGGACGAGCCTGTTAGAGTTGAATGACGAAAACCATGTTTGGGAGAAGAATGGAGCCGGCGGTGCTGGCGGTGCCATGTTCCTCATCGACCGTGACGGCACTATCCTCTCCACCTCCACCGATGCTGAGGAATTAGATCCGCTCATCAAGAAAGCACTAAATATCGAATAAAACAATGAACAAGAAAACCATCATCATCGCACTGCTCGCCCTCGTTGCTCTGACGGGGCAGGCGCAAGTACATTACCGATTGGAAGGAACGATAGGCGATTCAACTGTCAATGCAAAGATGCTACTTGTCAATAAGTATAATCCAGGATGGCCAGACTCTGTGGAAGTAAAAGGAGGGGAAATTATTCCCAAAGAAGGCGTAATAGATAAAACCGAGATGTTCGTATTGGTGAATGACCCTGATGCTGACAATCCAATCATGAATAGTCAAATGTTTATACTGGGTAATGGAACTACAGTTCTGGATGATGATATTAAGAGAAAATGGACAAGAATGAAAAGCGGCCCTCTTGCTTCAGAATATCGTCGGGTAGAATTGGCAGCATGGACAATATACGACAAGTATAATAAGCATAGTATATCAAAGACGGAATACTGCTACCTCGCAGACAGTCTGATACATTGTGAATTGACGAATCATGGCGATGATGTTATCGGAATATGGCTATTAGAGTTTTTCCTTCCTGGACCAGATGCCAAAACGTCACTCTCATGGATTGAACTATTAGGTGAACACGTCAGAGAATGGGACATCGTAAGGCAATGGAAAGAAAGTATCTTGAACCCCATAGAAGAATTCAGTCCCTCCGTAGGTGAGCCCTTTGTGGACTTCGCCGTGGAGTATGACGGAAAGACTACACGCCTAAGCGACTACGTGGGACGTGGTAAGTATGTGCTTGTTGACTTTTGGGCCTCATGGTGCGGTCCCTGCCGTGAGGAAATCCCCAACCTCATTGCAGCCCATGAGAAATTCAAGGATAAAGGACTCACCGTGCTTGGCATCGCAGTCAATGACAGTCCCGAAGCAAGCCTGAAAGCCATAGCCGATTTGCATATACCTTATCCGCAAATCCTTAACTCGCTGGAGATTGCCACCAATGCCTACAACATCCGAGGTATTCCTCACCTTATCCTCTTCGCCCCCGACGGCACCATCATCGCTCGCGGGCTGCACGGTGAGAACATTGATAAGAAACTCGCAAATATCCTTAATTACAAATAGAAATGAACAAGAAAACTATCATCACCACACTACTTGCCCTCGTCGCAGTGGCGGGACAGGCACAGACAAAAAACACTGCTATCGTCAAGGGCTATTCACCCGCATTAGAAGACAGCACAGTAGTAAACATTTATATCGATAATATGAGTGCTGCATCAGATACTGTCTTTGGTGGACGCTTCATGCTTAGTGTTCCAGTGGAGAAGCTCACAAAGAGTTCTTTGTTTCTCATGGGTAAAGGCTGTCCCAACTACTTGTCAACGCTCTTTCTAAGTCCTGGTGTAACCGTAAGCCTGACGGGTACGGACTGCCTCCATCCTTTATGGAAAGTGGATAGCCCGGTGCCAGAGCAACAGACCATCAACAGGATTACGGAACATAACAGCGATGCCATCAGAGAATACCTGCTAATTGATTTGGACGACGCTTCCTGGAACAAGATACTGCCTGTCCACATGAAAATCCTCAAACAGACAATGGACATTCTGCCGTCGTTGCCCGTAGATGCCGCATCGCTGACTAAGTTGGAGGGAGTGGCACGTATGGCAAAGAACATGAACGATTTCCCCTATATGCAACAACTCAAAGAATTGGAAGCATCTACAGCAGCACGTGCTCCGAAGGGATTTGAGAAGGAACTTGCGATGATACACGCGTTCGTCTATCCTGCACATGTTCAGCAGGTTGGGGAAGAGTTTGTTGATGCCGAACTCTTCGATATGCAAGGCAACACGCATCGTCTTTCAGAGGCCTTCGCGGATGGCCGCTATGTACTGCTCGACTTCTGGAGCCTTGGCTGTGGCCCATGCCGCATGGCAGAGCCGGAAATGCGAGAGATCTATGCATGGATGAAAGACAGACTGGAAATCATTGGCATCAATCAAGACAATACCTCAGCATGGAAAGAGAACGACTGGAGCAAAAAGATTATTTGGAAGAACTGGAGCGACGGAAAGATGGGCAAGGGAGGTGTTGAAAGCCACTATTGCGACCAAGACGCCATACCATACTATGTACTCCTGTCGCCTGACGGTCGTATCCTTTGGAAGAATGTAGGTTACGGCATAGGCTGGTTCTTAGGAATGGCCGAGGCCATCAGTGGCCCCAAGCAGGACAACAGCTCCAACCTGTCATTGGCAGTCCGCCATATCGATGTCAGTTCTGAAAGTACGACCGTTGCTTTTCGCTACTATGGGAAGAAAGACTACTGGTTCCGTATTGTCGGTGATTCCTACATCATAGCAAATGGTAAGAAATACAAGGTGACAACTGCCGACGGTATCAAGCTCGATGAGAACAGTTTTCCCCAGGTGAAAGCGTCCTCAGCTACGGAGGGCATCATGGGAGATATGTACTACAGCAACTTCACGCTAACCTTCGAACCGTTCGATACCATTCCTTCCACCTTCGACTTCAAGGAAGGCGACGGCGAGGGCGCTTTCGTCATCCGCAATGTTTCTATAGAATAACAACGATATGACCCAATTCGTAATTCCATAAGGATTATGGACAACGCCCCAAAATTACCTACCATCTGGCTGATGCCGCTAAGCAACGCCCCACAATGCCCTGGATTCCAGGAATCGGAACGGAAAACGGTTAATGTGAGTTTGGATTTCGAGAATCAGAATTATAAATGTTACTATTTTGTCAGCAAAACTGATATGGACATTGTGATAATATTGATACCTTTGTAGCGAATTTCAAAACGACAACAAACAGATTAGTATGAAAACCATTTATGAATGTTCGCAAAGCAAGGGGATAAAGTGGCTGACTGCCATTTTCTTCCTTCTTATTATTGCCGCCATCCTGGTGGAGGTCTATTATGTCTCTAAAGGGACGAACTTGACGCAGGCTATGATTGTCATTGCGTTGCTGCTTGCAGTTTCCATATTGTGCGTCTTCATTTTCCCCATGTATATCATTTCGGACGATGAGGGAATCGGCATCCGTACCCTCGTCCGGACGATAAGAATACCGTATGAACGCATTGACTATATTGAGCGGATGGACGACGAGACGGGACTATTCGGTGCCACCAATACGATTCGTCTGTTTGGTATAGGTGGAGTGTTTGGGTATATTGGCTGGTTTCGCACGAAAGGTATCGGCACGTTCCGCGCGTATGTCACCGACGCCAAGAAGGTATTCCTGATTTACCGCACAAAAGGCTTGCCAATTGCGATAAGTGTCAATGAACCAGATGAATTTATGCCTTATTACATGAAAGGAGGTGCAAAATGAATCTTCTCTATGATTTCTCCTCTGCCCTCCTGCAGGCACGCAGGCGCAAGGGCGTAACGCAAGAACAGATAGCTTTTGCACTGGACATTTCGCATGCCACATACAATGCCTGGGAATGTGGGCATCGCATTTGTCCCTACAAACATATCATCGCCCTCATCTCTTATTTCGACGACGAGCAGTTCACACGCCAGATGCTTCGTATCTTGCTTACCCTGCAACACAACATGGCTGGACTGAACAGGAAATCAACAGCCGAACTGACCATCTACTATAGGAAGCTTATTGCCTTGCTTGCCGATGAATGTGACGAGTGGATCAAGACATTAGACAAAAGATTTTAATAATGGTAGAGATTATTTTGATTAGTGTAGTTCTCATTGGCATTGCCATTCTACTTTTGACAGGTAACGGCGACTGGCTAATAGCGGGATATAACACCGCAAGTGCAGAAAAGAAAAAGACCTTTAACGTTAAACGATTACGTATTGCTTTGGCAACAACAATGCTCTTGATAACAATTGCTATCAACATCCTGCTATTGACAGGAAATATTGATAACAACAAGTTTACAAAAGGAATTGGCATTGCCATTATTGTTATTTGTTTCGTGTATGTAATTATAGGAAATACATGGTGTAAAACTCATGTTCCAGACTGACGGCAAATTAACAAGGTATAAGCAAATAAGACGAACCGAATATGAATAAGCATATCATCATCTCCATCTTCCTCGCGCTTGTGGCGATATTGTCTGTCAGTTGCGTGCTGAAAGGTCAAGGAAATGAAACCAAGAGTGCTGAAACCAAGCCTAAGTATGCTACAGAACAGAAGAAAACGCAAGATGACGCAGTGTTGACCTACGACATTTCCTCTTTGCAGGATTCTGCTTCACTCATCATCCTCGTCATCCGGGAATACAACCAACTGGGCATGGTCAACGAAATGAAAGGGCAGAGACTTAAAATGGCAAAGACGTTATCCATTGGCTTCTCTCCCAGGCAATCGGTACAATCGGACTCAATGGTAACTGTCTCTGTACACCCGGAACACCAAAATGGCTTGGCAAGGGATTTGGTGCTCAAGCCCGTTCCCGATGCGCCAGAAACTTTCTACCTCTACGAAAAGGTTCCAATCCGGGTTTCAGCGTTACGGCGTAACACTTTCATTCCCCTTGCCCTTTATGGCTCATTCTGGTGGGATTCCAATTATAAGATATGTCGTTTCTGCGGAGAGAAGGAACTGACGGAAGAGAACATCATGGAAAGTGAATATTTCAAGCACTCGCCCCATTACTACGTCATCGGAGCGATATTCAGCGACAATACCGCTCGCGCGATACCGCTGTAGCACGCTATTATCATATTCCACCATAAAAGGAAACGAACAATGAACAAGAAAACCATCATCACAATCCTGCTTGCCCTCGTCGCTGTGGCGGGGCAGGCGCAAGTGAAATCGAGTCTCGACCTCTGTCTGAGGGACGAGGTGACGGGCGAATGGCTCATCGGGCTATTCGACAATTATGCCGTATATAACTGCGAAATCTGGGAATATGCCAAGGCAGACACACTCAAAGGCGAATACATGCTTCGACGTGGAAAAGATGCACTGAAACTGAAGTTGAAAGAAGGCAGTATGAGAATCGGCCAAAAGAATTACACCGTATCTAAACTGACAGAGCGCACGTTGCCCGACTATCCCACGAAAGACGAGAGTGATTTCATTGATAACGGTAATGTTGGCGGTAAGGTAACACTACGAGGGAGAATTGTAAATGTACCCAAAAGTCATGAAGACAGGGTGAGTATTAGCATCCCAGATCCATTGCAGACTATCTTTGACAACGAATTGCCTATAGAGTGCGACAGCTTGGGACGCTTTGAGTTGGACATTGAATTAGCGAACACAGGAGTAGTCAGAATGTTGTGGGCAAAACTGATACTCACACCTGGCGAGACCTATTTTATCAGCATGGATGGCCAGACGGGGCAGACCTTCGTGATGGGGCGCGATTCCCGTCTGTCGAATGAGCTGTTGACGCATGACACGCCCTACTATAAAGTGAAGAGCAGTGACTTTGATAAGAAAAGCGACGCTGAATTGATGGAAGCAGTAGAGAAAGACTATGAGCGGGTCAAAGAAATATGGATGACGACGGAACAGGCATCCCCGATGCTCTCCAAACGCTATCGCCTGCTCAGCCGATGGCAGTGGAAAATGGGTGCTGCATATTCCTTGGTTCAGCGTCGGTATGACAGCCCCGATGTCAGGAAAAGTGATGACGGTCAGCTTTGGCAATGGCTCCGCGACAGCGTGTTCTCGGATATAGCACGTCCCTATACACTTGTACAGGATGATCTCGCATACACCCTTGACAATTACACCTCAGAGCTTTTGAAGCCGCGCAACAGCGGAGGCTATTCTTTTGAGTTTATAGAAGAGGCCATCAATATAGCAGAAGAGAGAAACCAAGCCGACAAAGACAGTCTGGCAATACTGAGCCAGTCGATGAATGACTATCGCTCAAAGGTCAACGGTGGGACGCCGGATTCTCTCCTGTCTGACCATCCGTTCCATGCTCTGATAAGGCAGATGTTCGCTAATGGAACGCCGTTGATGCAGATTATCAAGTCGACGGAACCCAATGAGCGCGTACTCTTGAAGAATATCCCACGAGTGAGAGACCTTGATTTGTCAGAGGAACTGAAGCAGCTCTCACAGGCGGTTGCCATATACTCGCAGTTAGAACAGATGCACGGGCCATTGTCTGACGCACTTCGAAAAGTGCTGGACGAAACGGTAATGCCACCATATTATCGAGACCGCATCCTTATGCGGAGCAAATATTTCGCAGACCTTGCCGCCAAGATGAAACGCGGCAATGGATGCCTGATGCCAAACGAACCCTTGGCAGAACTGAAAGATGGCAAAGAGATTATGGACAGGATTCTGGAGCCTTATCGTGGCAGGATAGTCTATCTTGACATCTGGGGAACATGGTGCGTACCTTGCAAGGCGAATCTCAAGCAGTTCACAAAACCACTTCACCAGAAGCTCCGCGACCTGCCCGTCACCTACCTCTACCTCTGCAATAACTCATCGGACAAAGCATGGGCAAGCGTCATTGCTGAATATGAACTGGCAGGCGAACACTCCGTTCACTACAACCTTCCACTCAGCCAGCAGGCAGCTGTAGAGAAATACTTAGGCGTTAGACATTATCCCACGTATATCTTGTTTGATCAGAACGGCAAGATGCTTCCTGGCGAGTTCAAGCCATACGATATGGATGCACTGCGTAATAAAATTGAGGAGTTGACGAACACGAAATAAATATGAACAAGAAAGCCATCATCACCATCCTGCTTGCCCTCGTCGCAATGGCGGGGCAGGGGCAAGTGAAATGCCACGTCGTCGGCATGGTGGCCGAAGGGACAACGTCCGTAGAACTGAGGATATACCGCGACGGCGAAGACCCGAAGAACAGTACACTACGACCCGTGGTAAAGAACGGACGCTTTGAGTGCGACGTGGAGGACGCACAGATAGAGCGCTGGCACATCGTGGACTTCGGCGAGGTGATGGAGAAGGGCATGACCCTCCGCTCGGAAGAGTTCTTCTCAGAGAACGGCGCAACTGTTACCATCCGGCTCGACGGCGACAAATTCGACATCCAATCCACAGGCAAGGAATACCAAGCATGGCACGCTATGGAACAAGAGGCTGAAGCGAAGTTCATGCCAGCCTATGAGAAATTGGACGAGAACGATGATGCGGCGATGGCGGAACTAGAAAACGAATATCATCAATGGACACTCGACTATTATAAGACCCACCCGATGCTTGGCTTCCTGTTCGAACTCGATGGGCGGCTCAAGGGCTTTCATTTCAATGACACGGGCCTTGCCGCTATGCTTGACATTTACCACCGCCAATACACCACGCTCTATCCTGACCACCCCGTGCATCAGCGTATTGCCGAGCAAGAGGCTGTGGGCTATCAGATATATGGACGAAAGTACAATGACTACGATGTGCGCACAATAGACGGGCAGCAAGTCCGCGCCTCTGAATACTACAAGGGCAAGTTGACGCTCGTCATCTGCTGGGCCTCGTGGTGCTCGCCCTGCATCCGCGACGCCTGCGACATCATCCCCATCTACAACGAGTACCGCAATCGTGGTCTGAACGTGTTCAGCCTCGCCCACGAATTCAAATCCACCGATGCCATGCGCAAAGCCGTCGAGCGTCACGCCTTCCCCTGGCCCTGCCTCGTTGACCTTGACGACGAGTTCGGCGTGTTCCGTAAGCACGGCACTCAAAACAGCGCCCTGTTCCTCATCGACCGCGACGGCACCATCATTGCCGTGCCTAATAACGTGGACGAACTGAAAGCGAAACTCAAAGAGATTTTCCACGATAACAAATAAATTTAAATTAACATGAACAAGAAAACCATCATCACCATCCTGTTCGCACTCGCTGCAATGGCGGGGCAGGCGCAAACAATACCCACAGATTGGTTCAAGACCGACACCATCACAATCCGAGGCCGAATTGAAGGGTACGATGCTGAACGGTTTGGCTTCACATCAATGACGTGTTATCTCTATGACATCATGGAAAAGGATAATAATACGTTGGTAATGGACATCACCCCTGACGGAACCTTTGAGAAAAGTTTTTCCATCAATTATCCCATGCGCCTGAAGTTTAAATCCTCTGGGGAATCGAAGGTTGGTTTTTCTGAGATTCCGTTCTTCGTCCGTCCTGGCGAGACCGTCGATATTACCGTCCGACTCAACGAGCAAGGACAATATGAGTGCTACTATAATAGCGGAAGCAGTAAGGACGTGGAGCGCTGGCTGAAATCAGACTTGCAGTTACAAAAGATGTGCAGCAGGCTCTACGATTTCAAAGGCGAATTCGACGAGGCTAATAACATTGCAGAACAGTTGTGGCATGACATGTTGGAACGCATAGATACGGTGAGCCGCCGTGACAACTTTACGCCTATGGAAATGCAACTGGCACAGGCTGAAATGCAGAACCAATTCGCTTTCTCCCTGATTGATTATGCTTTTGAATATGCAGATAGGCTGATGCCCTGGCAACAGCAAGCGGATGGCAGTTGGCAGCAAATAGTGACCGACAGTGCTGCACTCCGCCATACAATGGACGTGAAGAACTACAGGTTACTGAAGCGCGTTGACTTCGACAACCCACTGCTGATGACGGACCAATTATATTATTTCACCCTCAACCGCGTACAATGGGCACGACCTAATAAAGAAACCACGCTGTCGGGTGTGGCGGGAATCAAAGACCGATTACAGAAGTCCTACGCCGCCTATCAGCAGCTGATGGGTATTTACCATCTTACGCTGACGGCACAACTGTGCATCTACAAGTGGATGCAGCAGTCATACGACGAATGGAAAACGTATGAGAAAGCCTTTCCACTCTATCTTTCGTCCTTCACTCACCCATACATCCGCCAAAAGGCTGAACAATTCTATCAAAGAGAGATGGCAAAGACGGAACTGACCTCTCCACTGCCCGATGGTCCCGGTATTGAAATTATCCGCGACATCATGTCCCGTTATCCAAACCGCTACTTAGTCTTTGACTTCTGGGGGTACGGCTGTGGCGCCTGCCTCGTCGCTATTCAGAACAGCAAGCAACTCCGTGCCGAGATTGCCAAGCGCGATGACGTAAAGATTATCTTCATAGCCGATGAAAAAACGGCTGGTGGCAGCGATGCCTATAAGAAATATGTAGCCGAATGGTTGGCAGACGAGGAAACAATATGTCTCACCAATGCCGATTTCAGCCGTCTGCGGGAACTATTCCATTTCAATGCTATTCCTCACTACGAAACCATTACACCAGACGGTCGGCGTGTAAGCAATGATTTGCAAATACACGGTTTCCACAACTTCGACTACGAACTAACGAGACTGAATGAAAGGCTGAAATAAAACTGAAACGAACAATGAACAAGCAAACCATCATCACCATCCTGTTTGCCCTCGCTGCAGTGGCGGGGCAAGCGCAGACATTCACTTGGAGAATAGAAGGGACTGTGGCAAACGCCGCACCGACAGATACGCTGACTGTCATCGATGCCGAAAAGCAAAGGATGATAACAACGCTGCAAGTCAAAGACGGGAACATCGTCCCCGTAAGCGGAACGCTTGACGAACCTGCCGTCTGCTGCATCGCCAAGCAGGGCAGGCGCGGATGGATAAGGTTTTTTGTTTTGGAAAGCGGAACCGTAAATATCACGGTTGACTTGGACTTGGTTTACCTCATACGCATTGGAGGTACGCCGATGAACGACGAGCTGATGGGCGTGCTTGCGGTACAGAACACGGACATGGATATGGACACATATGTCAAGAAGATGTGCGAAGTGGTCAGCCGTATCGTCAGCAACCATCCAGACCATCCACTGTCTCCATTTCTTATCGGGCAATCCAAGGCATTATTCACGTCAACCGAATCAATTGGACTTATAGAGAAGCTGTCCCCCGACTTACAGGCAAGTCCTAAGATGGACAGGCTGAAGGAAAGTCTTTTGCTGGTGCGGGAAACCGAGGAGGGCAAGATGTTCAAGGAACTCACGGGCGTTTCTCCTGATGGCAAGCCGACCGCCATTTCCGACTTCGTGGGGCGAGGCAACTATGTGCTTGCTGATTTCTGGGCATCGTGGTGCGGGCCTTGCACGGCTGACATGCCCCATGTCATTGCCTTGTACGAGAAATACAAGGACAAAGGGCTGAAGGTAATCGGAATCACCATCAGCGACACCCCAGAGAAATCCGACAGCGTCGTGCAGAAATTGGGCATCCCGTTTCCCCAGATTTACGAATCCAAGCCCATGAGCATCTATGGAGTGACAGGGATTCCCCACAAGATTCTCTTTGCCCCCGACGGCACCATCCTCTCCCGCAGGATTGCAAGCAGCAAAGAACTTGACAGAAAACTCGAAGAGATATTTTACAAATAACAATTCGTGACCCAATCACTTTATGTCAAACTTTCAAAAAACAGTAAGGATTATGGAGAACCCATAAATTCTAAACATAGACTGTACTCTCGTCATTTTGGAAAAAGACTTATCCGAACCAACAATGTTACATTACTAACTTGGATAAGTCTTTTTCTCATTAGTTTATGACACTGACAATTTGGATAAGGCTGATTCAAGATCACAATGTCATGTTGTGAGGTCAAATAAGGCTGATTCTTGTTATTATTTGTGTCAATGAGGTCGAATCTGGCTGATTCGGTTTTTCAATGCTATATTAACCCAATAAAATTGAACTGAAAGCTACTGAAAAACGCAAAAATGAAAGTTGCACGAGGCCGGGAAATAGTGCTTTTATTTCTTGGCAGTATGGATGATTCCCCCTACCTTTGCGCTGTCGAAGGTGCCGAAACGTGACGTAAGTTAGCAAGAGGTTTTTTCGTGATACGAAAAACTCTTGAACACTTGGCGACAAGTGTTGATGACGGAGTACTCGCAGGCTCGCACCTCATGTATGGAATATTAATTCAAATGAAAATGAAGGATAACAACAAGGAAAATAGGTTGATGAGGCGTAGGGGGAGGCCGCGCAAGTCAGAAACGGAGAATTCGGTAGTCAGAAAGCCGAGGGCTTTGAGACTGTCAGACGAAGAGGAGAGGTACATCGCTGGCAATGCCGAGAGGTGCAGGATGAACTTCAGCGAGTATTGCAGACGGGTGCTGATGGACTACAAGCCAGGGGTGCCTGACACATTGTTCCGGGACGAGTTGTTTGCTGCCCGTAAGGACATAGTGAACTTCATCAACAACATCAAGGGACTCAAAATGGGGAGTGAGGAACGGAAGGAGTTTCTCAGGTCAATGCCCGTGATTCAGCAATGGTGGAAGAGACTGTTTCCGATGATTGAGTTTCTCGACAAAAAGATAGAAAGGGGGTAAGCGATGATAGCAAGAGCAAGAGCCGTGGCGCACGGCAACGCCTATACGACGTATGCCACGCTGAAAAGGGATGCAGAGTTCGTCTGCTGTGAAAATATGGCGGGGGATATGACCGCTGCCGTGACGGATGATGACCTGGACAACATCTGGATGCAGTTCAAGTATGCTGGGGAGAACTATATTGCCAAAGGCAAAGCCGTGAGCAGAAATCTGATAGCAATGGAGGTGTCGCCCACTAAGGATGAGTCGAAGGGCTGGACGCTGGAGCAATGGAAGTGGTTTGCACATCGATTCATTGAAGAAATGGATAAGATTGAGTTTAGGGATAAGAATGGAAAAGTGTCGTCGAAACGGATGGACTTGGCGCATAGCAAATGGATTGCCATGCTGCACCACGATGCAAAGAGTGGAATCCCTCATCTGCACTTCATGGTGTCGCGCTTTACCATCGACGGAAAGATCAATGACACCAATCTTATAGGATTGAAGGCAACAATGGCCGCAAACAGTATCAACCAGAGTTTGGGCTGGAAGCAGTCGCAGGAAATCAGCGAGGAACACAAGGCTGAGATTAAAGATGCCCTCTATGATATTCTGAGAAATATGAATCGGTTCAACTGGAATGTATTTCTCCAGAAGATAAAGGAACGTGGCTATTCTGCCGAACTCAAAAAGGATAGTAATGGCGAGGTCGTGGGCTATAGAATCAAGCGAGGTAACTCAAAATATAACGCCTCAGAGATTGGCCGACAGCTGACGGCTAGTAGAATAGAGGCGACTTGGAGGCAGTTGCACAAGGACATGGAAGCTGAAACGGCCAAAAGGAAAGCCGATGAGCAAAAAGCCAGGATCGAGTACGCAGAACGCCATCACTTTGTTTGTGAGCCTGTAAGTCCTGATACAAAGAAGGAGCATTTTGAGTTTGACCGCAGTATTGCAGATGGCAAAGAGCCTGAACACTTCACATTTGATGTCTCTGAAAATCTCGTGAACGCTATGGGCAACACTTTCAAGGCTCTCGAAAGTGAGTTTGAGTTTGTGCTCGAAGAGGTAATGGAGATTTCACTATGCGTATTCTTCGAGATAATGAGTGTTCCAGGCGGCTCTGGATATTCATCAGGAGAGGGTGGAGGAAGCAACAATGATCAGCCTCACAAAAAGAAGGATGATGATGACGAACTGCTCCGAGCAAAGCGTATCGCCAGAGCCGTAGCTAAATGCTGTCCGCGAAAGATTATCCATCGTGGTTAT
>JAEEGI010018825.1_pt1 | contig 13996 bp, 14 predicted proteins | sample 8958751 | NCBI WGS metagenome assembly JAEEGI01 (sample SAMN16246545, study PRJNA631951) | gut metagenome | biome: gut microbiome; feature: rumen; material: KS-attached | host: Bos | place: Iran: Karaj | collected 2018-10
GTCAGCGAAGGCACCACCGACGGCTCCGGGGAGCTGGAGATGGGCATCGGGGATTCGGTGTACATCTACATCGGAGGGACGTATGCGAGATTCGGGGAGGATTTCCATGTCCGATGCCGTCGCGTTCGTCAAGAGGCACCCGCTGGCGCTCATGCTGGCCGTCGGGATCGCCATCCGCCTGCTGCTGTCCCCCATAGCTTTGCCGTACGACATCGACTACTGGGCGCTGACCCTGCGCAACATGCAGGTGGGGGAGGGCCTGTACGGGGTGGAGGGGTACTTCTACACCCCGGTGTGGGGATACGTCCTGGGGCTGTCCAGCCTGTTCCAGTCGTTCATCCTGGACATGGGGGAGACTTCCGAAAGGGTGGCGGAGGCCCTGTTCACCGAGGACATATCGGGATTCAGGCTGTCCGCCACGGTGCAGTCCGTATCGTTCAACCTCCTGGTCAAGGTCCCGCTGATAATATGCGACGTCCTCCTGGCCCTGTCGGTCTTCTACCTGTCAAAGCGCCTGCTGGGCGAGGAGAAGGCCCTGAAGGCGGCCGCGCTGACCTTCCTGTGCCCCCTGTCCATAGGCGTCACGTCGTTCATCGGGATGCCCGACACGATCTCGGCCCTCTTCTCCGTACTCACCGTGATCCTCCTCATCGACAGGCGGTTCTTCCTTGCGGGGATGACCTTCGCCGTGGCGGTATGGACGAAGTTCTTCCCGGCTTTTCTGGTGTTCTGCCTGGTTTCCTACGTGATCATCGTCAGCGGCGACAGGAGGACGGCGATGAGGGGGGTGGCCATGGCGGCCGTCGGATCGGTGATGATGACCGCGGCGCTGTTCCTGCCCCAGATCGCCGAGGGGAATCTGGACAGGTGCTTCCAGTTCATCTCCGACAGGGTGTCCGTGTCGGCGTCGGGGACGATCCTGGACGTCTTCGAGTCGACGTCCCGCGTCGCAGTCTACCTGGCGGCGCTGGCCGGGTCGTTCCTGCTGTCCATCAGGCTGTTCCGTGCCGGGAGGGAGAATTGCGACCAGAAGCTGGTGAAGTACTGCTTCGCGGTGGTGCTGTTCTGCCTGCTGTACCCTCCCGCGCCCCAGTACGTGGTCCTGCTGGTGCCGTTCCTGGCGTTCATGGCGGCGCAGGACCGTCGCTACATGCTGCCGTGGTGGATACTGTCGATCTCGGCTTTCGTGTTCCTCACCCCGACGAACGCGGACATGCTCCTGCCGATAGCCGCCTGGACCGACCTGTTGAGCGTCGAATCCGTGATGGACGTGTTCAACGCGTTCAGGACCAGCCTGGGGCCTTTCACCGTGATGGAGCTGCATTACGCGATCGGAGGCATCATACAGTATTCGTCGCTGATCCTGGCGCTGCTCACTCTGCTTCGCCTGATTCCGTGGAAATCTGATGAAAAAGGGCAAGAAGGGGGACGGTCCCCCGTTTATGTCTTCAGTAGACGGTCTGGGAGACGCACTCGACGCCCTCGATTCCGGCGATGGACTGGAGGGCGCTCTCGAGCTTTCCTCCGACGGTCTCGTCCGAGTCGTCGATGAGGAATCCCGCGTTGATCTTCATGAGGCCGAAGGCGACGGGCGCGATCTTGGTCTCGAGGAGCTTGACTCCGGCGGGAAGGACGGAGGGGAGGCTCTTGATGATCGCCTCGAGGTCGATGTCGGTGCTCTCGGGCATGAGGTCGTAGCCTGCAACAATCTGTCCCATCTCAGCACCTCACGGTCCGATGAATCCGCATTTCTTGCATTCGTAGGAAACGCCCTGGTCGCGGCACTGGTCGCACCTTCCGATCTCGCACTCGCCGCACTTGGGGCATTTGAAGAAGGTGTTGCCGTGCCCGACGAGCCTCTTACCGCATGAAGAGCATATTTTGTCGGCTGCCATGAGCGTGCGATATTAGTCATTGTATATAAGAGGGACGTTCAAGGGTATGGCCCTTCTCTCCTTTCGGACCATGCGAGGCTCATTCCAGCAGGAAGTCCATTATGTTCATGACGGTAACCCCGTCAGCTTCGGTCTTTTCCACAGGGTCGGCTACGATGAGCAGCCTGTCGCCGTTTCCGGTGACGGTTCTAAAGGGCCTGAGCTCCCTTTTCCTCACCTCCTCGTCCACGATCGTCTGTGACACCTGCACGTATCCATATCTTCCGTTCCTGACGGTTACGAAGTCGATCTCGTGCTTCCCGTTCTTTCCTACATAGACGGAGAACCCCCTGCGTAGAAGCTCTAGGAAGACGATGTTCTCCAGCACTCTTCCGTAGTCCCGGTCGCCGATGATCGGCTGGGTGTTCCTCAACCCCGTGTCCACGCAATAGACCTTGGGCATGGTGGACAGCACGTCTTTCCCTTTGACATCGAACCGCTCAGCCTTGTAGAACAGAAGCGAGTCCATGATAAGAGACAGGTACTCCCCTGCGGTGGACGTGCTGATCTTAAGCCTGTTTGCCAGGTTTTCGGCGGATAGCGGGTTTCCCGCCTCCGAGAACATGTAGTCCACCATCTTCCTGATCTTGACGGAGTCGATTCTTTCCTTACGGTTGCAGACGTCCTTCAACAGTATGTCGGACTTTATCTCGCCGAGGCGCTGAAACACAACGTCCTCGTCATTCCCAGGCCGGATGAACGGCATTCCGCCTAGGTGCACGTATCTTGAGAATCTTTCAGGGATGCCATGGAGCCCCTCAGGCGGATCGAGCTCCAGGAATTCTTTGAACGACAGCGGGAGGATCATGAAGGATACGCTTCTGCCGGTCAGCAACGTTGATATTTCAGTGGACAACAGGTATGCGTTGGATCCCGTCAGGTATATGTCGCAGTCCATGTCCGCTTTCAGGGAATTGACGACCCGTTCCCATCCGCGTATCATCTGTACCTCGTCTAGGAACACGTATAGCCTGCGTTTCTTACCGATTTCCGATATGTGCCTGTATAGAACCATCCCGTCCTCGAAACGATGGTTCGAAAGCGACTCCATGTTTACGTAGACGACGTCTTCTTCGGACACTCCCTCGTCCAGCAGCCTTTGGATGTATTGCTTCATTATGGTGGATTTTCCGCACCTGCGCACTCCTGTCAGAATCTTGATGACGTCTTGATCCCTGAATTTGGATATTTTTTGGAGATAATTCTCTCTTATGACGTCGTTCATGCTGTCGGGAACGTCAACCTATTATTAATTAATTCGTTTAATCGAATTTATTTGATTTTTTTATGATTAAATTCGATTATTATGGTGATATTTGGATAGTAATCTGCATCCTTCCGAATCTGGACCATTCCTTCTTGGACAGGGATACGGGGGCCTGACAGCATTTCCGGCATCGGGGCGGCGAAGGCAGGGCAATGGATCCCGCATGCGATCCCGCCTGACGCGTCTCTGCGTACTGTTGATATCCGAGTAGGACGTTTCCATCCCAGGTGCATTGCTATGAAGATCCACGCCGACTGCGTTCCTTGCCTGATGAAACGCGTCCTCTTCCAGTCCAGGCTGGACGGGCGCTCCGACGACTATGCGTCCGTGGAGGCCGCGCTGAAGGCCTTCGCCGAGAACATAAGCCCTGACAAGACCACCGTCGAGGTGGCCACGGCCGTCCATGCCGCCGCGTACTCCAAGCTCTCCACGGAGGATCCGTACAGGAAGCTAAAGGTCAACGCGGATGCGGTCGCGGACCGCCTCACCCCCCGCGCGCAGGCGTTCGTGGACGGCTCCGAGGACAGGATCGGGGCCGCCCTGCTGGTCTCCGCCGTCGGGAACATAATGGACTTCGGGTCCAACGCGCAGGCGATCGACGACCCCGCGGAGTTCGAGCCGATGTTCGACAGGCTGGTCTCCGAAGGGCTGGGGCTGTATGACGCGGATGTGATATCCTCCCTGATACTGGGCGCGAGGAGCATCCTCTTCGTGTTCGACAACTGCGGCGAGTCCCAGATGGACAGGATCCTCCTGAGGGAGCTGCGCAGGAGCGGGAAGCACGTCACCGGCGTGGTCCGCGGGAGGAGCATACTCAGCGACGTCACCGTTGCCGACGCCGAGAGGTCCGGCCTGGCGACGGATCTGGACAAGATGGTGGACACCGGCAAGTTCTTCGTCGGCGTGGACTGGAGCGCCATGCCGGACGAGCTCAAGGCCGAGGTCCTCGTCTCCGATCTGATAATAATGAAGGGCATGGCGAACTACGAGGGCGTCTCGGACGTCCAGATCCCCATCCCGATAATCCACATCCTGCGCGCGAAGTGCGCCCCGGTGGCCGCCTCCATAGGGGTCCCGCAGGGCACCAACGCGGTGTTCGCGGTCCTCAACGGGCGGAGAATGGGCGAATGAGGGTCCGCCAGGCCGTCGTCATGGTGGGCGGGAAGGGGACCAGGCTCCGTCCGCTCACCGAGAACCGTCCCAAGCCCGTCCTCCCGGTGGCCGGCAGGCCTTGCATATGGTATCTGCTGAGGTCCATGGCGAGGGCGGGGATCGAGGAGATAATCCTGGCCTGCGGATACCGCTCGGAGATGATCAGGGAGGCGCTGGGCGACGGGTCCGACCTGGGCGTCAGGCTCGTCTATTCGAACGAGGACGAGCCTCTCGGCACCGGAGGGGCGCTGAAGATCCTGGAGGGCTCCCTGGACGAGGTGTTCCTGGCCGCCAACGGGGACGTGTTCGCCGACATAGACGTCACCGGGCAGGTTGAACGCCATTTCTCTTCCGGCGCCGACGTGACGATAGCCCTGGCCTCCGTGCCCAACCCTTGGGAGTTCGGGGTCGCCAGGGTGTCCGACGACGGGTTCATCACCGAGTTCAGGGAGGGGATGAAGCCCGACGAGGTCTTCTCCGACATGATCAACGCGGGCGTATACGTAGTGAACAGGAGCGTCCTCTCGTCCGTCCCGAAAGGGGTCTTCTACGACTTCTCGAAGCAGCTCTTCCCCGAGATAATCGGGAGGGGCGGAAGGCTTGCGGGATTCCGCATCCAAGGCGTCTGGATGGACGTCGGCCGCCCGTCCGATTACATGAAGGCCAACGTCCTGGTCGCGTCGAGGGAGACCCGCGTCATAGGGATGGCGTGCGGAGGGTCCCTCGTCAACGTCTACATAGGAAACGGGGCCGCGTCCGTCAATTCCCATCTGGACTCCGTCTGCCTCATGAACAGGGCCGTGGCCACCGGTTGCGTCATGAGGCGCGTCGTGATGCTGGAGGGGAGCTCGGCCGATGATGCCGTGATAGAGGACAGCATCATAGGCCGGAAATGCAGGATAATGCCTGGCGCGAAGGTCAGGAACTCGGTCCTCGCGGACGGCGAGACGGTCGGCCGGGGGGAGTCCAGGGACGACGGCCGCGACGTCGGAGCCTCTTCGTCGTGCCGACGGGGTCCCAGATGTTCATGTCGTGCTTCCCTTCGGCGACGTATCTCTTGGCCTCGGAGCGGGCCTTGGACTCCAGCCTGATCGTGTAAAGCATCTTGAAAGGATGGAATCCCAGGTCGCGGATGGTGCCCTTGGCGGCCTTCAGCAGGTATTTCCTGTTCCATGTCGGGATGTCGTAGTCGAACTTGTCCTTCATGGTGCACTCGCCGATGTTGACGCGTATCCTCTGCTTGAGGAAGTCCTCCTCGGTCTCCGGGCCGCGGTTCAGGACTATCGCGTCGGGGGCGTACGCGCAATCGTATCCGGCCTCCTCCAAGGACATCCTGATGATGTCCTCGTCCGACTGCTGCTCCACCGTCAGGCGGGTGCCTATGTCGCGGAAGGCCACAAGCTCCCCGATCTTCGGGTAGATCAACGCCAGGTTGTGATGCATGGTCCAGAGCATGTTGACGGCGAACCCGACCTTGTCCTCCTTGCCGTTGGTGGGCACCGGGTGCCCCCCGACCATGCCCATCCTGTCGCTCTCGAAGGGCTTCACCAGATGCCATAGCGAGTCCTCCGTGCCCAGGACGTTGTCGGCGTTCAGCATGACGACGATCTCGCAGCTCTTGGCGTCCAGATAGGCGTTGATGGCGGAGTTCTTGCCCTCCCTCTTCTCCTGGCGGATGAGCGTTATGTTCCCATATTCCTTCTGGAGGGACCTTACGATGTCGTCCGTGCCGTCAGTGCTTCCGCTGGATACGACTATCACCTCTTTCACGACGACGTCGCGCGTGTTCTGGGCGTAGATCGAGCGAATGCTCCTTTCTATGTTCTGCGCCTCGTTGTACGCGCAGATTCCCACGGTTATATCCATCGGACCGAACGGCCCACAGGTTACTACGATAAATAATCTTACAAAGGAGGCCCAGTGCTCCATCCAGGGGATTCCAGCTACTCTATCTATTTATATGGTGAACAACTTGGGTTAGCCGATTCTGTCTGTTCAGGATGGGGGTCCGTGCCGTTGGGCGCGGGCCAGGCAGAGGGTGAATTGATGAGAGGCATGCATTTCAGGGCCAGGGCGCCACTTAGAATCGGACTCGCGGGGGGCGGAACCGACGTAGACCCGTACGCGACCGAGAAGGGCGGAGTGGTCTTCAACACCACGATCAACAAGTTCGCCTACTGCACCGTCGTCCCCACGGACGACCATGCGATGTCCGTCCACTCGTCCGAGTACGGGGATTCCAGGGTGGACCTGGGATCGGGCCCCCTCCCTCTGGACGGGAACACCAGCCTGGCCAACGTGGTCGCCAACCATTTCGACATCAAGGACGGGTTCTCCATGACCCTGGAGTCGGAGGCCCCCCCGGGGTCCGGGCTCGGCGGGTCGTCCACGGTCATAGTCTCCATAATCTCGGCCGTGTGCAAATGGCTGGACAAGAGGATGAGCGGGAAGGACCTGGCGAAGCTGGCCTACGACCTGGAGCGGAAGGAGCTCGGCCTGAAGGGCGGGCGCCAGGACCAGTACGCGGCGGTCTACGGCGGGTTCAACATAATGAGGTTCAAGGGCGACGACGTGACCATAGACTCCGTCCCGGTGGCCCAGGACGTGGTGAACGAGCTTCAGGCCAGGACGCTGCTCTGCTACACCGGGAAGTCGCGCGAGTCCGCCGACGTCATCGATTCCCAGGTGAAGGCGTACGAGAAGGGCTCCAACGAGAAGGCCCTGGACGCCTCCAAGAAGATAGCGCTGGACATGGCCAAGGCCGTGGAGAAGGGGGACATAACCGAGGCGGGGGAGCTCCTGCACACCTCATGGCAGTACAAGAAGGACTTCTCCAGCAAGATATCCAACCCCATGATCGACCGCATGTACAAGACCGCCATGGATGCCGGCGCGATAGGCGGCAAGGTCTCCGGAGCCGGCGGCGGGGGGTTCATGTTCTTCATCTGCGACTACGACCGCAAGTATAATGTCGCCAAAGCCATTAGGACCGCCAACGAGGACGCCGTGGTGACCGACTTCATGTTCGAGCCGCGCGGCGTGACCTCTTGGAGGTACCCGAATGACCGATCCCATATCGAGCGAGCTCTCCGAATCAGCAGGCGTCATCTCCCGCATCGACCCTTCGAGCGTCCGCGCGGCCGCCGACGTCCTCATCGAGGCGTTCAGGAGGGGCAACCAGGCGATATTCATGGGCAACGGCGGTTCGTCCGCGGATGCGCAGCACATCGCCGCCGAGTTCTCGGGCAGGTACCTCATCGACCGCCCCGCCCTTCCAGGGGTATGCCTTTCCAACATAGCCCCCGTGACGGCCATCGGCAACGATTATTCCTACGATCTCGTGTTCAAGAGGCAGATCGAGGCATTCTGCCGCGAGGGCGACGTCGCCGTGTGCTATTCCACGTCCGGGAACTCCAAGAACGTGGTGCTGGCCGCCGAGGAGGCGAAGGCCCGCGGAGCCAAGGTCATCTCGTTCACAGGGGACTGCGGCAGGCTGAAGGAGGTCGCCGACGTGGCGGTCGTCATACCCACCAGGTCCACCCCGAGGGTCCAGGAGGGCTATCTTTGCGCATCCCACATCATGTGCGGCATCGTCGAGTCCGCCCTCTTCGGCAGCCGAGCCGTCTTCGTCGACCGCGACGACACCCTGGCCCCGAACGTCCCCTACTGCTCCGACCCGGCCCTTTTCGACCTGTACGGCGACGTCCCGGAGGCCATCGCCAGGCTGACCGCCGCCGGATACAAGGTCATAGTGGTCACCAACCAGTCCGGCCTCGGCCGCGGCTATTTCACGATGGGGACGCTGGATGCCATCCATTCGAAGATGGTCTCTCAGGCGGAGTCCGCCGGCGGGCGTATTGACGGCGTCTACTTCTGCCCGCACCGGCCGGACGAGGGGTGCGGATGCCGCAAGCCCCGTATAGGCATGGGCCTGAGGGCGGTACGTGACCATGGCGTGAACCCTTACAGGTCGTTCATGGTCGGGGACTCCGACGCCGACATGGAGTTCGGGCGCCGCCTCGGATGCTCCGTGTTCAGGGTCGGGGGAGGGGCGACGTTCACGGACGCCGTCGACTTCATCCTCGGGGCGCGGCGCCGACGTGTCCTCCTGCCGAGAGTTGGTTTCTGTCAGCTGATAAACGGTTTGCCGTCGGATGTCCGACGGCTTTGGATCAGTCAAGCCGCGACCAGGCGGAGCTTCCCGCCGGAGCCTTCGAAGGAGTGCCCGCGGAGGCCGTCGGCGGTCTTGGGGACCGGCTTCCCGTTCTGGCCGTAGAACGTCGTCTTCGAAAACGCGCCTGCGCCCACAATCTCCAGCGTGTCGCCGAAGGAGACCTGCCTCAGGCCGGAGCACTGGGAGAACGACCCTGGCCCGATCGCCTTCAGCGGCTGGAGGTCGAGGGACTTCAGGCTGCAGCAGTTGGAGAAGCAGCATTCCCCGAGGGTCTCCACATGGCTCATGGTCAGGGTCCTGAGGCTGCAGCAGTTGGAGAAGGCCCTGGACCCGACGGTCTTGACCATGCCGAGGTCGATTTCCGTCAAGTATGGATTGCCGTAGAAGGCCCCGGGGCATACGGTCGTCACGGACCAGTCGAAACCGAGATAGGGGGCTGATTCGGGGACAGTGAGCGTTCTCGAGGGCATTTCAAGCCCTATTACGCCGGCCGTCATCTCCCCTTGGTTGGAGAGTACCACGTATCTTATGCCGCTCAAGGAGAACATCGTGCCGACGGGCGGGACGTAGGCCTCGAGGCAGGACTTGTTCCCTACAAACCTGTGGCCGGAGAGGTTCTCGGCGGTGGGCTCCAGCACGGATCCGCCGGCGGAGAAGGTGCACGAGCCGAACGCGTTCTCTCCCACCTGTTTCAGAGTGTTCGGGAATGTCACGTCGCTCAGCTTGGCGCACGAGCCGAACGCGCCCTCCGCGATGCCGGTCACCCCCTCGGTCAGTCTCAGGGCCCTTACGGCGGAGCCTTGGAACGCGTGGGCCTCGACGTCCACGCCGACGGTCAGCGACCTCGCGGGGAATCCCTCGAGCGCCCCGATCCCGACGGACTGGACGGCGTAGTCTATCCCCTGGTACCTGACCACGGGGGAGATCGTCGCCAAGCCCCCGACGCCGCGGGAGTATCCCGTGACCTTCACCGTCGGAGAGCCGCAGAATGACGTTATGGTGTACTCCAGCCCGTTGACGGTGAACGAGGCCCCTATGTCGGGATCGAAGCCGGCGACGCCGAGGAGGGCGGCCGCATATGCGAAAGGCCCATAGGGGAGCATCGCAGGGCCGCATACCAGCGCCTTGTACTTGTCAACGACGTAGTCGATGCCCTGGTACCTGACCACGGGCGGCGTTTTCGCTGGGCTTCCGGCGACCTTCACCGTGGGAGCGATGAAAAAGGACGTTATGGTGTACTCCAGCCCGTCGACGGTGAACGAGGCCCCGATCTCGGGATCGAAGAACTCGGCGAACCTGGCCGTGAATGTGACCGGCGAGTCGATGGTCCCGGATTGTACCTCGTCGTCCCCGATGAACCATCCGACGAACTCGTAGCTGTGTTGGTCGCCGCCGTCGGAGGCTTTGGCGGTTATCTTCGAGCTGCCGATGGTCAGGATCCTCCCTTCCGCGGAATAATGGGTGCCTTCCGGCTGGTCCGCGATCTCGGCGGGATCCAGCGACCCGTATCCCTCTTCGGCTACCGTCAGCGTCACCGCGAAGCACTCGATGAACTTCGCGTAGAAGACCTTGTCCTCGCAGTCTTTGACGTCCACCTCCTTCACAGGGTCTCCCTCTAGCCCGATGTTGTCGTACCAGCCCTTGAATTCATGGCCTGGCTTGTCGACGTCCGTAGGCAGCACGACCGACGCGGATTCGACCGTATACGTCGTGGGGCTGAGGCCGGTCAGCTTCGTGGCGTCGTCCTTGTACGTGATGCTGTACTGTATGGTCTCCCATTCCGCGGTTATCGTATAGCTATTGAGATCCGTCACCTGGGTATCGTCGAACACCTCCTGGCCTGACCTGTCGAACCATCCCTCCAGATTGTAACCCGGCTCGTTGACGGAGGGCAGCTCCCCCACCATGCCGTCGTCCGGGACCTCTCTGGTCTCAACATCATTCCCCATCGATGTGAAGGTCAGGGTCACCACCCCGGGCTTATCGAACCTGGCGGTGAAGGTGACTGGGGACTCTATGGTCCCGGATCTCGCCTCGTCTTCGCCTATGAACCATCCGACGAACCCGTAGGTGTGTTCGTCGGCGGGCGTGGCGACGATGGTGGCGTCCCCGACGGTCAGAGCGCTCCCGCTGGCAGAGTACTGGGTCCCTTCGGGCTGTATGCCTATGCTGGCGGGATCCAGAGACCCGTATCCCTCCTTGAAGACCTCGAGAGCCACCGTGCAGTACTTGACGAACTTGGCGGTGAAGGTCTCCGTTGCGGTGATGGAGCCATCCATCGTCACTTTGACGCCTTCATTGTACCATCCGTCGAACTCGTAGACGCAGCCGTCGCTGCTTTTCGCCGGCTCAGGCGTTATCCGGGTAACCCCGATGACCAGCACATCCTTGTCTACAGAATATTTGGTGCCGCATTCCTGGGGACTCACTTCAGCAGGCGTCAGCGAGCCGTAGCCGTCGTCCGAAACCGTCAGCGTGACTTCGTACGGCATCATGTTCCATTGGGGATACAGTGGGATGCTGGAGGTGAATATGTAGTCCTCTGTGACCCTGGCCCCGCCGTAGGGCGCCGTGTACCATCCGTCGAGCGACGACGCTCCGTACTATTCTAAATCCGGAAGGTAGGACAGCTTGCCGTCTTCACCTGTGGTCATGGATTCGGCCAAGGACGTGCCGCCGGTGTCCACGAAGTTTACGATGTACCCTTCAATGGGCTGGGGCACCGCCTTTAGAATCTTGTTCTCTCCCTTGAACACGTGTCCGTGCAAATCATATTGGCTCAGCTCTTTCGTGCCGTCATAAAATTTGATTTCCCCGAATGCGTAATCTCCAATGGTGTTTACGCTGTAGGGGATCACGGCATTCTTCAAACTGTTGCAGCCATGGAATGCATACTGCCCTATGGTTAACACGGTGTCCGGGATGGTGACCGTCTCCAGGGCTTCGCAGCCGTAGAACGCTTGGCCCTCGATCATGGCCGTTCCGTCGCATATGGTGACCGTGGTGAGGTGATTGCTGTAGGCGAAGGACTGCTCCGATATCGTCTCCACACTGCCGGGTATGGTCACCTTGGTGATGTTGCTGTAGGCGAACACCCGATCCGGGATAGTCTTGACATCGTTAGGGATGGCATACTCCCCCGATCTGGCCGTCGGATAGACGATGAGCGCGTCCATGTCCTTGTCGAACAGCACTCCGTCGACGGACTTGTAATACTTGTTGCCTGAATCGACATTGACGGACTCGAGGCTGTAGCAGTTGAGACAGGGGGAGCCCTCTATGGTCTTCACGCTCGCCGGGATATCGATGGAGGTGAGATTGCTGCAGAATTGGAAGGCGTTCTTCCCGATGGTGTCGACGCCTTCGGGGATAATGATCGTAGCCATGCCTCTGCAATAGATGAATGCGTTGTCCCCTATGGTCGTCACTCCTTCGAGAATCTCCACGGTGATGCTGTCATCGGGCGAGTTGAGGTGATCCCCCCACCTTTCATCTTCTTCGTCGTAGTCATACATCTCCCCGGAGCCCTCGATGACCAGCCTGCTCTGGTCCGGATAAAAGGTCCAGTGCATGTCGTCGCCGCATTGCCCTGTGGTCGGGGGATCGGCATCGGAATCCGCGGATAATGCGAACGTCATAAGGGAAAGTGCAACTGTCAGAATCGCCATCGCGAACAACGTTTTAGAATGACCCAATGTGAATGCCCCCACTGTATCGGCAGATGCATGGCTGCCTCGACCTTCGTTCTGCTTACACGCGGATTTGGAACCGTTTCTCAACATATAAGTACGCGCGTAGGTTACACGGATGACAGGTGCGGCCATGTACGTCATCTCGCTTATCGTCAAGAACGAGTTCGGGGTCATGCAGAGGGTCATGGGGGAGTTCACCCGCAACAAGATCAACGTCGAGACCATCGTCGTCGGCAAGTGCGAGCGCCCCGGGAAGTCCCGTATCGTGCTCTCCGTCGTCGACAAGGCCGTCGCGGAGGTCGCCCTCGGAAGGCTCCAGAGGCTTCAGGACGTGTACGAGACCGAGCTCGTCCCGGAGTCGGGGCAGTCCGCCTACGCCCTCCTTTCGACCTCCAGCGGGAACGTGGGCGTCGTCGGCGGCTCCGACCAGGTGGAGGAGCTCATAGAGCGCAGCAAGCCCGAGAGGTACGTCAAGGCGCTCAACGCCCTTTAAGGTCAATACCGAGGTAATCCAAATGGATAGGACAGAGAAGATTTGGCTCAATGGAAAGCTGGTCAACTGGGAGGACGCCAAGGTCCACGTCCTGGCGCACGCGCTGAACTACGGGACCGGGGTGTTCGAGGGTATCAGGGTCTACCAGACCCCCAAGGGCCCCGCCGTCTTCAGGCTCAAGGACCACGTCAGGAGGCTGGTCGACGGATGCAAGATGATGGGCTTCAAGCTCGAGTTCGACGGCAAGGAGTACACCGAGAAGGATGTTTTCGAGGCCATCAAGGACACCGTCAGGGCCAACGGGACCGCCGTGGACTACGTCAAGCCCTGCATTTTCCTCAGCGGAGAGGAGGTCGGACTGAACCCCGTCAACGTCCCCGTGTCGTTCGCCATCACCTGCGTCCACATGGGGGCGTATCTCGGCAAGGGCGCCGACGCCGGCGCGAAGCTCATCACGTCCTCCTGGCAGAGGCCCGACAACCTGTGCGGACCCGCCGGCGCGAAGGTCAACGGCGCCTACGTCGCATCCACCCTCGCCAAGAGGGAGGCCGTCAGCCAGGGAGCCAACGAGGCCGTCATGCTCAACTCCGTCGGACATGTCGCCGAGTGCACCGGGGAGAACATATTCATCTACCGCCACGGGAAGATCATGACCCCCCAGACCGCGGAGGCCATCCTCGAGGGAATCACCAGGAACTCCGTCATACAGGTCGCCAGGGACATGGGATACGCCGTGGAGGAGACCCAGATCTCCAGGTTCCAGCTCGTCTCCGCGGACGAGGTCTGGATGACCGGCACTGCGGCCGAGATCGCCCCCGTGACCAGCGTCGACGGCAGGCCCATCGGCGACGGGAAGATCGGAAAGGTCTCCCAGGCCATCCACGCCAGGTTCCACGACGTCGTCACCGGGAAGGTCCCCGAGTACGACGCCTGGCTCGACTACGTCAACTGATGATAAAGCGGCCCTGCCGGCGCGGGGCCGCCTCTCTTTCTGTTTAGAATCTCAAGGATTTTCGTTCTCTAGTAGATAGATGACCGCTGCGGCGGAGCGCTTGGCGGCCTTCTTGACGAACTCGTCGTAGTCCTCGTGGGCGGATCCGTCCGCCTTGTCCGAAATCGCCCTGATTATGACGAAAGGCACCTCGTTCAGATAGCAGGATTGAGCTATCGCAGCGCCTTCCATCTCGCAGCAGAGTCCGCCGAACGACGCGGTGATGGCGTCCTTCTGGTCGGAGGACGATATGAACTGGTCCCCCGAGCACACCCTTCCCTCATGCACCTTCA
>JAEEGI010018826.1_pt1 | contig 13996 bp, 13 predicted proteins | sample 8958751 | NCBI WGS metagenome assembly JAEEGI01 (sample SAMN16246545, study PRJNA631951) | gut metagenome | biome: gut microbiome; feature: rumen; material: KS-attached | host: Bos | place: Iran: Karaj | collected 2018-10
TTATCTTTTTCCCTTTCCCAATTTTTTTTTCTTTCTTATAAAAATTTTTATATAAAAAAGAATTATAAGTTTTTTAACTGATTATTTAAGTCTCCCAAAATTCCTTTTATATGATTTATTGCATATTTAAGTTAATTTGTAAATCATAACTTATTGATGAAAATGGAATTATAGGAGAGAAAAGAAAAAAGAAAAAAATTAACTAATATAGTATTATACTTTAAGGATAATGTAAAATATTACATTATTAAGGAAAGAAATCCATTTTTAAATATTGTTTTATAACCTTCATTTTTTGATATTTAATTTCAATTAACTGAATTAATTATAATTTATTATCTTTTTAATATAATTTCAAATTAAGAACTCTTAGAAAAAATAAATTGTTTTCTGAATATTTTTCATTTTTTTTTAAATTAGCAATATTTAATTTTTTGTAATTTTATTTGGAAATATCAAAACAAAATATTAATGAAGGTATTAAAAAAAAATTAGATGAAATTAAAAAAAACAAAGGAATTTAAAGTCAAATGGAGAGAAGTAAAATCATATTTTAAATTTACAAAATTAAATTTAAGTTTTACAATAAATTTTTTTTAATATTGGAAATAAAATTATTTAAAAAGGTTTATTTATATAATTGTTATGTTTGTACAATTAATGTTTATTTAAAATAAATTTAAATAATATCTTTAAATAATAATAAAATATTTATCATGTTTTCCAAAAGTGAAAATTTTCTATAAAAAATTAATAAATTCAATACTTTAAAAATATATTATAAAGCTATATTTATCAACAAAAATTATATTTTTTAAAAATTATAAAATGAATCAATAATAAAATTTTGATTGTCAATTAAATGATAAGAAGCATTAGGATAAAAAGAAAGAAAAGCTTGAATATATTGTAAAGGTAAAATAATTTGATTTTCCGAATTATTATCATTTAAATAATAAATAGGAATATTTTTTTCATTATTATAATTTTCATTTTGTTGAATATATTTAAATAAATCTTCTTTCCCTTGAATTTTTCCATAAACTAATTCACATTTTTTATCTGAATTAAATCTTTTCCATTTTTTTCCATAATAATGAAAATAAAAACTTAATATATGAAGTATATTTGTAAAATTTATAAATCCAAAACCTAAATTACAGCAATTAATTCTATCAATTGGAAGATATATTAAATTATATTTATTTTTGAATTTCTCATTAATTTCATCAGTTAATAATTTTAATGAATATTTATTTGGAATATGTCTTATCATTATTGTTGTTCTTTTATCTTTTTGTCTTAATATATTTTCTAAATTAATTTTATTTCTTGGAACATCCAAATTTTTTGCTTTTTTTTTCAGTTCAAATTTATTATTATAATCATATTGATTAAAAATATTATTTTTCCTTATGTAATTAAAACTATTATCATTAATATTCCCTGTAAGATACAATTTTTCAAATGATAAATTATTTATCTTATAATTTATAAAAATAGGATTATATTTATTTTCATAATTTCCTAAAATATTCATATTAGGATTATTAAATAAAATATTTCTTTTGATATTTTTCTTATAATATAAAGGTTCTTCTATTATGTTTTTATTGTTTTGAATTGAAAAAATAGAATTTTTTTGATTATTTAAATCATTTATATTACCCTTTAAATAGTTAATTTTATTCATTTTATCTATGCAATGATTTTCTTTTTTCTGAAGTAAATTTTCATCTTTTGATTTTTTTTCTTGATCATTTAAATTTTTCTCATCTTGAAAATTTAATTCGTTTATAACTTTGGATATTTCTTTATTTATCCTAAAAACCTTTTTATATAATATTTTACTCATTGAAATCTTCTTCACTTTCATTTTTATAAAAATTTTCAAAGGAATTATTTTGGATTATCATTTTATAAATATATATTTTTTTTCTTTATCATAAAAGATTTGATTAACATTATTTTTTATATCTATTGTAATTTTTTAAAAACAATCAAAATGAAAAATAAAATTAATCAATTATATATGATTCTTTTTTAATTATAAATATTATTATTTAATTTTTTCCTTCTAATTAAATATAATTTAAAACAATAAATTAAATTATTATTTTACTATTTTGAAAAAAAAACGAATAAAGAAAAGATTAGATTATTAATATAATTAGAGTAATAAAATTATTTGAATTAATAAGGATGGTTAATAAACTCATAATCCTAAAAAGATATTAAAAAGTATATAAATTATTTTTTAAATGAATATAAAAGAATTTATTTAAAATTGAAAAAAAGGTTAAATTTATAATTAAAAAAATTTATGTATCTAAAAGAAATAATTGTGGAAATTTTTCTTTAAAATCCATATTTTTTTTAAGAGAATGAATTATATTTTCAAGTTTTTTTAAATCATTTAATATAAAAGTATTAGTATCTTTTCCAAAAAGAGAAAATTTTGAAGTTTTCATTACTCCCATAAAAGCATTATTAATTTCATTATCAATTTCATTTGTAATGTCATCAAAATTAATAAAATACTTTTTAAATATATTATAAATTTTGTCATTAGAAGATAAAAAATTAAAAATTAAAGAATCTTCAATTAAACATCCATCTTTAAAACTCAAATTATCTTTTATTAAATTTATTATAAATTTCCTTTCATTAAAAGGAATAGTATAAATAAATAAATTATTTAAATCTTTAATATTAATATTATCATCATTTTCATTTTTAATAAGATTTAACATTAATCTAATTTTTTGTTGATAATTAGAATTAGAAGAAATAATAAAAGAAAATAATACTTTTTTAAAATCAATAAATCCTTCATTTTCATAATCAAATAACAAGAAAATATTATCAATAAAAATTTTATCTTTTTTTAAATTAGTAATAATCATAAATTCTTCTAAAATGTTTTTATTAATAAATTGATTTTTATTAATAAACCATTTATAATCTTGAAAATAGAAAATTAATTGTTCAATAATAAAAGATTTATGTAACCATAACCATTTAATATTTTGTGATTTAATTGCTTGTTTTAAACTACTATTATTTTCTTTTATTGAAAGTAATCTTCTTAAAATATTTTCTTGAGGTTTTATTTTTTTAAAAAGAAAAGTAGTTGATTTATTTGTTTTTAATTTATTTCCATTTTTTAAATTAAATAAACCTGATAAATTCTTTTTTATCATTCCTTTTGAATATTTATAATTAAATAAATCATTTCCTTTATTTTTTTCATATTCTTCTATTTTCTTATTTAATTTTCCAATATAATTATCAAGAGAATTTTGAAAATTATTTTTTGTGTTTGTATTTCTTGTTAAATATGAATTTTTTTTATTTAATTCTATTGAATTTTCTTTATTTATTTTTTTTAAATTTCTTCTATCTTGAACTGAAATTGAATTTACATTTTTTTTTAAAGATAAATTTAATAAATTTGAAGAAGAGTCATATTTTTTTAACAAAGGAAAATTATTTTTTATTTTTTTTGTTTTTTTTATTCTTTTATATATTAAATCTTTTTCATTTTCTAAAGTATTTTGTCTTGAAATATATTTTGAAAAATAAATATTGTTTGGACTTTTTGATTTAATTGAATATCTATTTGAAGTTAAACTATTAGATAATTTATTTAATTCTTTATTTAATGACATTATAATAATCTAATTTTTTAATGATAAAAATCATTAAAATTGAAAAAAAATTAATATTTTCTTTTTATTCATAAAACCAATGATAATAGAATATTATATATTTTTTATGTTTACTTTTATTAAAATTTATTTAAAAAACAAATATTTTATTTATATTTATATTTATATTATAATCTATTTTTTTTATTGGTTAATTCAATATCATTCTCATACAATTATTTATTGTCTAATTTTTTTTAAAAATGAATCAATTGTTTGAAAACATCGATTTACATTTTGAGGGAAACACTTCAAGAGATCAATTATTTGTTACTAATCAAAAAAAAGATCAAAAAATTAATATAAAAAGTAAAGAAGATTTATTTGAAAATCAAGAAAATAAAATCACAAATATATTAACTAATAATCGATTAAATTTTTTTTTTTCGAATAAAATTTTAGACAAAAATAAAAACAATAATAAGATTGAGACTGAAAATTTGGAAACAAACGATGATAAAAAAAAAAGAAAATCATCTTTAATGTCATTACATAGAAAAGATCCTTTAATATTTTTAAAATCTTTAAAACATCTAAATGAGCACTCATCTATTTATGGTAAAATTAGCATGAAAATAAAATATTGTGATATTCTATTATCTCTTTTATCAATTATTTCTTTCATTGTAATTTTAATAGACAATCGAATTTATACTTCTAAATCATTACGTTTTTTGAATGAAAAAATAAATGAAAACGAAGGAATACAGTCATATGAAATCTTAAAACAATTAAAAAATAGATTAATAACAAAAAGTGAAAATATCCTTAGAATTATTAATATTATAATTTCAATATTATCAATTGTTATATTAATAATAAAATATAATTATCAATTATTTTTAGGAAAAAAAGAAGAAAGAATACCAGATAATAAATCATTAATTTCTTCAAAATATTTAATATTAGAATGTTTAATTTGTTTATTAATTTATCCTCCCTGTTTAAATATAGTTTTTTCTGGAGTAACTTTCGATAATATATATGCTATTAGTTTAAATAGTATTATCTTTTTTTTTCATATTATTAAATTATATAATATTGTAAGATTAATAAGAGCATTCAGTATATTTAATTCTAGAATAAGTAAAACAATATGTGAAACATATAAAATAGAATTAGGATTATATTTTATAATTAAATCAGAATTAAATAAAAGAAGATTAAGCTTATCAATATTAATAATAATAGTAATTTGTTTAATAATAAGTGTATTAATAAAAGATTTTGAATGTTTTTCCTTTAATAAAAAAACATTATTAAATGGTAAAAAAGGAATAAATGATCTTCAAAATTTTATAAATACATTTTGGTTAACTTTAGTAACAATAACAAGTGTAAGTTATGGTGATGAATATCCAAGAACTTCATTTGGAAGAATTTTAATTTTTATTCTTTCTTTCTTTGGTTTAGTAAGTTTAGGTATAATAATTGCTACAATAAGTGAAAAAGCTGAATTTTCCCCAAATGAAAAAAGAGCTTTTTTAAGAATTAAAAAAATATTTGATCCTGATAATAAAATTAATAAAGGTGCAAATTTAATTAAAACTTTATTACTTCTTATTAAAAATTTTAAAAGTAAAAACCAAGGAAATAATAAATCTAATTTTCAAGAAAAATTATATTTATTATTAAAATTAAGAACAGAATCTAAATTATTTAAAAATGAATTTCATGTGAGTAGAGTTCATTCAATGCCAATTCACGATTTTGTTCAAACAATGGAAAATAAATTATATTATAATTTAGTTGATGTTACTAAACATTTAGAAAAATTAGAATCAATTAATGAAGAATTTAACATAATAAAATCTAATCAATCTTATATTAACAATAAATTAAAACATATTTATAATTTTCAAGAAAATATTTGTAAATATTTAAATGAATTTCATAATGAAAACATTATTAAAAATAAATATTTAGAAGTGGAAAATAAAAAAAACAATAATTTATATTTACATAAAACTTCTAATATATCTTCTCATAAAAGGAATTTTTTGAATAATTCACGTATAACAAATAAAAAAAAAGATTATCTCACTTTTTTGACTCCAAGACATTATCATAAAAAGAAAAAAAAAAATTTAAATAATAAGAATAAAGAAAAAACAAAATTTTTTTCTTCGAAATTTAATGTTAAAAGATTTTTAGAAAGTTTTAAATTAAAGTTAAATTCTGTGATTTCAGTTGATAAAAAAAAAATTTTTAAGAATTGTAAAAGTCCTGTTGCAAGAAATAAAACAACTCTTTTAAAAGAAGAAGTTAAAAAAAGAAAAGTTAAATCTTATACTGATATTAGGAATTTAGATTTAGATGAATTAGATGAAAAAAATCATTTGAAAAAATCAATTTTAAAATTGTAGTTTCACTCTGCGATGAATAAATGAATTTAAATAAAAATATTTAATATATAATTATTAATTAAATATAATAAAAACTAGTATAAATTGAATCTATTTTAAATATGAAATTATTTCTTTTAATAAAAAAACAAAATAAGATTTATCAAGAAGAGAAATTAATTTCTTAAATGAAAAAATGAAGTAAAATATTATACAACATAAAAGAAATTTTTTTTTAATTTATTTATTTTATAAATCATTACACTTTAAATAAAATTCCTAAAATTTTTAAATAATTTAAAATTAATTTCCAAAAAGTCACTTTATTTAACTTTTATTTAATTATTATGTTCTAATTTGTATCTAATACCACTAGGACTAAAAATCCAATTAAAGCATTCATCATCAATAAACTTTTCTCTAAATTCAGAATATTCAAATGATTTTTTATCATTAAAGAAATGTTCATTAAAATATTTTAATAAATTTTCTAAACCTTTCATTTCTGAAATTCTATAAGTAAGAATCAATTCATTATCTTTTAATTTGGGAATATTATATTTTCCACCTAATTCAATTCTAGCATTAATCATAGAATTAGTAACAATAATAAATAAACTAATTAAAAAATCATTTATTTCATTCGAAGGACCAAATTTTCCATCTTTAGAAAATAAATCAAATAATAATCTTATTTTTCCTATATTTGTTGATTGACAATATATAAATCCAATACTTAAAAGATGCCTTTTTATTATATATATTTTTTTCTTTTTATATAAAATTAATTTCTCTTCTAATGATTTATATATTATTTGACATATACTTTTAAATATTGGAAAAAGAATATCCTTCTTTATTAATGTCTCTTTTGCTTCATATGATACTAATATCTTTTTTGTTATTATCTCCTCAAAATCTTCTAATAATATTTTTTCAGTTAGAAATTTTTCATTTGATGAAAAATTTATTTTTAATCCTTTATAATCAAAAATTGGGAAATTTGGAGAAAAATTATCTAAAAAATTTATAAATTCAATTAATGAAATTTTTCTAAAAATATTATATCCTATTTCGACAGGTTCAAAAATTTTATCATTTGTAGAACTATATTGTTCAAATGTAATTTCTTGTTCATCTAATGCAATAATATTTATTAAATTTTTGCTTAATTCACTTCTACAACAACCCATTTATATAATTATTTTTTCATATATAAAAAAAATTTAAATATGATATTTATATTTATATTTATTTAATAATTAAAGTGATGTAAAAAATAAAAAAATCTTAAAACATTAATTGAAAAGAATAGTTTTAAACAAGGAGTTTAATAAATAAATTTCCATTAGAACTTTTATCTATATAAAATAATATTAAAAGTTTTATATTATAAACAAATTTTAATATAAAAATCAATAAATATAATCTAATAACTAATAATATAATATAGAATAAAAAAAAACCCAAAAAAAACATAAATTAATATAACATTCCTTATTTATTTAAATACTTTTAGTTTATTTTCTAATTTTATAAATTATAGGATTATTACAAATATTATTTATACCTAAAGTGATTTTTATAGGTTTATATTGACTATTAATAATTTCTTTTAAATAAATTAATATAATTATCATTAAAATGATATAATATTTGAAATAAAAATAATAAAACAAAAGATGAAGGTTTTAGAAGATATAAAAATAACAAATTGAATGAATCTTCAAAATATATTTAAGAATTAAACAACTTATTCAATTTTGAATCTTAATTTTTTAAAAAATAAATCCCAAAAGTTTAATAAAATAAGTAATTATTCTGTTTTTTACATTTATTATTTTTTATATAGATTGAATTGGAAATTTATAAATCATGGTTTCCAATTTTTGTATGATTGTTATATAATATATAAAAATTCTTCTTTATAATATTTAAATAATTTATTGTTCCATTTTATATAAAAAAATAATAACATTTTTTTCATATTAAAAGAGCAAAGTTTTAAAAACGAATAAATAAATGGTTAAAAAACTTAAAAACCAGAAACCAAACAATTCAAAGAAAAAAAGAGATAAAAAAGTAAAAACTCAATCTAAAATAACATTAAAATTAAATAGTACTTTAGAGAAAACAATTCCAAAAGAAAAAAAGAAAAATAAAAAAGAAGAAAAAAAACTAGGAACAGAAACATATGAAAAGAAATATATAAAAAACGAAATAAAAGAGCTTAATTTTTTTTTTCTTTTAAAAAACAAAAAATACATAATATTAAGTTCAAATAAGGAAATATCAACATATGATCCTTTAAATATGAATAAAAAATCATCTCAAAAATTAACATTATATTTATCTCACTTATTAGAATTATCAAATAATAATTTAATAGGAGTTTCAAATTTAAAATTAGTATATTATAATATTTTAGAAAACGGTAACATTCAAATAATGAATGAAATGAATTTTATTGTTCCTCATCAATGCATTGGAGCATATCAAATAAATAATAATACTGTTATTATTGGAAGAGAAGGTAAAATTCATTTTTATGATATTAATAATCAAACAAATAAAAAAACAATTATGCTTCTTCATATTGGAAAATATAAAAAAAGTAAATTTTCTTTAAATGAAAACAGTTCAATTAAAAATTTCTTTTATCAAAAAGATTCAAATAATATTGTTTTAATATCTAATATATGTTTATATTTTATGAATATTGAAACAAAAAAAATTTATTCTAGATTAAATTATGGAAATGAATATAGAAAATTCGTTGATTTAGGTTTTGAAAATAAAAATAAATTATGTATTTATACTCAAAGTAATGTTAGAATATATGATTTTAATGAAGGAAAAGAATTATTTAAATTTATTCCTGATTATGCTATTTCTATTGTTGTTAAAGGAAAAAAAACTAATGAAATTATTATATCACAAAAAAATGGTTTCATTTGCTTTTTTGATTTTGAGAAATATATTAAAAATCAGATTTTTCAAATTTCTAAATGTACTATTAATTTCATTTTCTATGTTTCTGAACAAGAAATCATTTCGAATGCTGAAAAAAATAATTTCATTTTTATTAATGTTAATAATGGAATTATTAATCAAAAAATTAATGTTGAAAATGCTAAAGATTATAGAAAAATGATTTCTTTGGATAATGGAAATTTAATTTTTGGAAGTGGGCAAAAATTTCTTATTTTGACAAAAAAATCTATTTAAAATAATTTAAAAGTATTTAAAGTTTTTTTTTATATATTGAATGAAGATTAATATTTTAATTATGTTTATTGTCACTATAAAAAATATAAAATATAAAATGAAAACAAAATAAAACTTTAATATAATTTATTTAATAAGGGGACAATCAGTGTTTTTAATAATTTTAATATGAATAATCCAAAGAATATGAATAATTAGGATAAAAATTAAATACTAATTATATTATGTATACAAGAAATGTCCTTAATTATTTTTTTTTTTAAAATAATAAATTTAAATGTTTTAATTTTTAAATAATTCAACCTTATTTTATTTAATCAAGCAAAGAAATATTTATTTAAATAATTATATATCTTCTTCTTGATTTGGATATTCATATTTTTCTGTTAATTGCTCTAATTCATATGAAATAATCGTTAATCCTTTTTTATAAACAACTTCTGGTCTTTTATTTTTAAGATTGTAATCTTCTGTTTTTAAAAATATATTTAAATCAAATAAACCAAATTCTCTTGTATTATAAATATTTTCATTAATTGTCTTTGGTTCAATATCAAGATTTTTATTACCAGTTATTCTAATTATTGTATATTCACCTGAAAATTCTAATTTACATTGAATAGATGTATTACCAGGAGTTTCTACTCTTATTTTAATAAACCCATCTTTTTTATAATAATTATATGTCGGTTCAAATCCATTTCCTTTCAAATTTGAAAATCCTAATTCATCAATTAAACATTTTTTTAATACTATATTTTGAGATGTTTTTTAATTTAATTTGTTTCGCTTTTATTATTTCTTCATCAGTAATAAAATCCTCTAATTTTAATAAATTTTCATTATTTTCAATAATGTCCTTTGATATTTCTATAAATCTTTCTTTTACTGTTTGAATAACATTAAATGGTTTTAAATCAGTTACATTTTGATAAGTATTTTCTAAAAAATCTAAAGTAAATGAATTATAAAAATTTCCTGCATTCGAAAAATCATTTGCAAATATTAAATGAAAAATTTTTGGATTACTATTTAATTCATAATAATAAGTTCCATTCACTAATTTTTTATTTGAAGAAATTTTATGACCTTCTTTTAATTCAAAAGTTGAACTTTTTTTTAAATAATCTTCTATATAATCTTCTACTTGTTTTTTTGAATAAAATGTTTTTAAATTATGTATAACATATAATGGTTTCTTTATTTTTGATTTTTTAATTTCAGTTTTAATTCTATTTAATGATTTTTGTTCTGAATATGTTAAAATTCCAACAATTAATATTAAAATATCAGTATTATTAATGATGTAATTTTGCAAAATAATTCAGTAAAACTAATTTTCTATTTTCAAAACCTTTTAATTCAGGATATTTTATACTTAAACCTTCTGTCCTTATTCCTGAAGGTAAAGATATTTTAGAAATTTTTGATAAAAGAAATGATTTTCCTTTATTACTATTTCCAATCACTCCTTTTTTAATTAATTCTTGATTTTTATATTCATTAAATGCTTTTTCTCCTCTTTCATTTATTCTTATATCCCATCCTTTTTCTATTTCTTTTACTGATTTTATATTTATTATTACATCATGAAAACTTCTTGTTTTAATGTTATTTCTTCTTCATAAAAAGAAGATTATTGAATATTTTTTTTAATTCCATTTGTATTGGAGTTCCAGATTCTTTAAATTCATTTAATGTTTTAATATCTTTTTCCTTATTTTCTTGATATAAATTTAATTTTGACATTTTTAAAAATTCTTTGAAGGAAGTCTAACATTGAATTTTTCATTTATATCAATTAATTTTGTTATATCATTTTCATTTCTAAATATGAATCATTATATTTTGATATTTCAATTTTCTTGTTAATATTGTTTATAGATTAAAACCATCATTTATACAAATTTTAATAGTACATGGATAAACATTATCTTAAAATTCACACATATAAATTTTTAAATCATAAATTGTTTTTCTAAAATTGTCAATAAAAAGTATTTTGCCAAAAGATTGATAAGAATAAGAGCCAATCGTTCTTTTATAAATATAAAGATAATATGTTTTATACAAATTCTCCATATATATTTATCAAATAAAAAAAAATTTTCAAAATTTTTAAAAATTATTCTTTATGAAAATAATTGTTGTTTTTAAAGAATTATAATTATATTTAATTCAATTTTCTTTCATTTTTATATTTATTTCTTTCAAAGCACTTGTTTTACTTTATTAATCATTTAACATAATTATCTTTTACAATAAAAAAAGCCTATTATCAAAAAACCGAATTTTAGAAAAAATAAATCATGAGAAAAAATACAAATTTCAAACAATAATTCTTATTTAGTTTTTATTCAATTTTTTTATTTTCATTAAGTAAAAAAAATATTCGAAAAAAATTAAATTCAAATAAAAAGATTATATAAATAAATTTAGATTTAAAATTTAAAGAGATAGATAATAGTTAATAATAATTTTTGTCAAGAAAACTTTAAAAATCTAAATGATTATAAAAAAAATATATAGAGATTATACAATGGGAAAATGAATAAGTTCAAATAATGTAATAATAAATGGAATATTTTTTTTTGGAATATAATAATTATTGTAGAAAAAAAGAAAAGAAGAAATTTAATTTATATTATTAATAGAAAAAATAAAAATTTTTCTATTGATGATAATATAATTAAAGATTTTATTAATATTGAAAATAGATTTTTTGATGATAAAACTGAATAAAAAAAATATTTAAATTTATATGAAAGATTAAGTAAAACAATAATATTAAAAACCCAAAAAATTTAAAAGAAAACTTGAAAAACTTCTAACTTAGGGAATTTTTGTTTTAAATAATCATTGGAATTATTAATAACATTAGAGCAAGCAACAATATCAATAGCAGATAAATGTTTAACAACACCTTCATTATTACTTAAAATATTAATACTTTCATCAGTAATTCCTAAAATACCATGAACAGAAAATAATTCTAATTGAGAATTATTGTTATTTTCAAATAATACTTTAACAGATTTATCAGTAATCATATTACACCAAGATATATTTAAACTTTTTAAATTTTTTAAATGTTCAGAAGCACTTTCAAATAAATCATCATTTAAATATTCATTACCACAAAAATCTAGGAATTCTAAATCATAACCATTTAAATGTTTTAAAAAAGTACATTTTAATTCTGGAAGAGCATATAAATTTAAATGTTTTATTTTTATATTATTTTTTGCTAATTCAATTAAAAATTCATCAGTTACTAAAATACATCTTGTTAAATCTAAAAATTCTAAATTAGGTAAATATTTTGTTAGAAGCATTAATGATTCATCACCTATATGTCTACAACCAGATAAATTTAAATATGTTAATTTAGAACAATTTTTTATTATTTGTGATAAACCTTTATCTGTAATATTTTGAAGAACATATAATTCTAAATGATTTAAATTTAAACAATTTTCTGATATATATGTTAATCCTAAATCAGATATATTTTGACAATAATTTAAATTAATATATGTTAAATTTGATGGAAATTTATATATATGAGTATCATTAATTGGTCTAAATTCTAATATTATTTTAGTTAGAAATTTATGTTTTGATAATATGGAATATATTATATTATTTTCATTTTTATATTTTGTATTTCTTAAATCTAAACAATTAAATAAATCTAAATCTTTGAAATTTTGCATAATTTTTTTAGAAACATATTTAAATTGGTATAAAGTTAAATAATCAATAAAAGGAATTAATTTCTCAAAGGAAGAAAGTATTAATTTATTCATATTTAAATAAAAAATATTTAAAAATAAAAATTATATATTAAATGGGAAATGCATTAGATTGTCAGAAAATAGAATGTGAACAAGAAACAATTGATAACATATTATCATCAATGAATATAAATGAAATACCATGTAAAACAGCATATGAAGAATATATGAAATGTATAAATAGTCAAACAAAATTAACAGTTGAAGAAAATAAATATATAAATTTTACAAATGCATTAATAGGTCATAAAACTTATAGTGACGCTCAAAAAGAATTTTTTAAACATTTACCAGATTATAAAAGTAAAATAATTGGTCCTATTTGTATTTTATTAGCACAAGGTTCAAAAGAAGAAAAATCAAAACTTTTATGTGAACATTATAATAAATATTATTCTCCTGAAATTAAAGAATATATTTCTGATATTGCCAAAGTGCAAAGTCAATATTGTATTAATTTATTTAAAAATAATTTAGGTAAAGATGCCGAAGAAATTTTCACTGAAGCTTATACTAATCAAAGAATTGGGAAATTAACTGATTTTATTTTGAAAAATTATTTCCAAGTTAAAACTAAGTATTTAAATAAAAATAATTTCCAAACTGATACTGGAAATGATGAATTAATTGCTAGTGAATTCTTTGATTTAAGTATTGGACAATTAGATGGAGAATATATTCGAAATTGGCTTTATGATGAATATTTAAGGAATAAAAATTTTAATTGTGTTGGTGATTGAATTTTTTTTATTTAATTTTTAAAATAATAATGTTATTTTTTTTATTTTAATTTTTATTATTTTAAAATTTTTATAAATTATTATTATTCAGTTATTAAATGGGGATTGGGGATTGGGGATTGGGCCCAATCCCCAATCCCCAATCCCCAATCCCCAATCCCCATTGATTGGAGAAT
>JAEEGI010018833.1_pt1 | contig 13993 bp, 3 predicted proteins | sample 8958751 | NCBI WGS metagenome assembly JAEEGI01 (sample SAMN16246545, study PRJNA631951) | gut metagenome | biome: gut microbiome; feature: rumen; material: KS-attached | host: Bos | place: Iran: Karaj | collected 2018-10
AAAACTTGAAGAAAAAAAGGAAGAAAAAAAAGAAGAAAAAAAGGAAGAAAATAAAGAAGAAAAAAAGGAAGAAAAAAAAGAAGAAAAAATTCCATTTGCAATAGAAGATAAAATACCAATATCAGAATATTCTAAAATAAAAAATCTTTCAATAAAATATCCTTTTGAATTAGATGATTTTCAGAAAAGAGGAATAATTCGTGTAGAAAATCATGAAAATGTTTTAGTATGTGCACATACTTCATCAGGAAAAACATTAGTAGCAGAATATGCAATAGCAAAAACAATTCAATTAGGAAAAAGAATAATATATACTTCACCAATTAAAGCATTATCAAATCAAAAATTTAGAGATTTTAAAAAAATATTTTCAAATGTAGGAATAATAACAGGAGATGTATCAATCAATCAAGATGCTCAATGTATAATAATGACAACTGAAATTTTACAAAATTGGTTATTTAAAGAAAATGAAAAATTAAGAAATGTTAATTATATAATTTTTGATGAAGTACATTATATTAATGATCAAGAAAGAGGACATGTTTGGGAAGAAATATTAATTTTATTACCTCCTAATATTGGGTTAGTTATGTTAAGTGCTACTATTCCAAATTATTTTGATTTTGCAAAATGGATTGGAAGAATTAAAGGTAATACTATCTATATTGAAATTACTTATAAAAGAGTCGTTCCTTTAGAACATAAAATTTATATAAATAATAAAAATGTTATTGTCTTTAAAACTGGAGATGATAAAATTCTTGATGAAAATATTTATAAAGCTATTTCTGATATTAAAGAAGAAGGAAAAACTTTTAATATGAAAAGAAATAAACCTCAAGGAAAGAAAGAAAGACAACAAAGATTAGATAAATTATTTAATCAAATAAAAAGTTATAATTCTTTTTTACTTAAAAGACAATTAGATAGATTTAATGAAGAAAATCCAACATCATCAAATTATATAACAAGAACTCATTTAAAAATAGAAGAAATAGTATCATATATAAATAAACAAGATTTAACACCTGCTGTTATATTTACATTTTCAATAAAGAAAATAGATGAATATGCTAAAATGTTATCTAATAATACATATATCGATAATAATGAAAGGCAAAGAATAATAAATTTCTTTGAAAAAAGTATAAAAAAAAAATTATCAATAGATGATCAAAAAATAGGTCAAGTTGAATTTTTACGTAAATTACTTCCTTCAGGAATAGGAATACATCATTCAGGTTTATTACCAATATTAAAGGAAATAGTAGAAATATTATATTCAAAGGGTTTAATTAAAATTTTATTTGCAACTACTTCATTTTCAATTGGATTAAATATGCCAACTAAAACAGTAGTTTTTACAGATATAACTAAATTTAATGAAGGAAAAAGAGAAATATTATCTTCAAGTGAGTATTTGCAAATGTGCGGAAGAGCTGGAAGAAGAGGAAATGATGATAAAGGACATGTTTTTTTAATGTTAGGAGATAAAAAAGATGTTCCCACTAAAGATAATATTGTTAATATGTGTAAAGGAAGTGGTACTTCTGTAAGTAGTAAATTTAGATTAAGTTATAAAACTATTATTAATTTCTTGTTTAGAAATATTAAAAATATTGTTGATTTTTTTAAGAAAAGCTATATTGAAAATTCTACTTTTATTTCTATGCCTCAAATTATTAAAAATATTGAAATTAATGAAAAAAAGTTAAATGATTGTGAAAAAATTGATTGTATTTATGATATTGAAAGTATAGGAGATTATTATGATAATAATGTTAATTTAAAAAAAATTAGGAAAAAAATATTTGATATTAATTATATTAATGACTTATTAAAAAGTAATGGAAGGTTAATTAAAATTAATGATAAAAAAACTATGAAAGATATTTTTGTTTTTATTGTTCATTATTATATTGATTATAATGGTGAAATTTGGTGTATTTCTGTTAATAATGATAAAGAAAAAATAATTGAATATGAAAGTAAAAAAAAATCAAATAATAAATTTAGTGATAATGGAGTTATCAATGGAAAATATTATGAATATTTCACAGTTCAAAACGAAGATATAATTGATATATATGATTATATTTTAAAAAATTCAAAAAGTTATAAATATATTCAAGATGAAGATGGATTTGATTTTTATCAACAAAAAGATTTAGAAAATGTATTAAATGAATTAAAAGGAATTAATGATGAAAATGTAAAAATATGTAATTATTTAAAAATATGTAAAAATGATATTGAAGTAAATAATATTTTAAACCAAAAAGATACTTTTAATACTCTTTTAATAACAAATCAATGTTATAATTGTCAATTAAGAGAAAAGCACATTAAAAAATATGGAGAAATAAAAAAAGTAAAAGAAGAATTAAAAAAAAACAAAGATAAATTAAGTGAAGAAAATTTAAAATGTTTTGGAGAGTTTAATTCACGTTTAGCAGTATTAAAAAAATTAAAATATATTAATGAAGATTATCAATTAGAATTAAAAGGTAAAGCAGCAAAAGAAATAACATCAGCAGATTGTATAATAGTTACCGAATTATTATTAAGTAATATTATAGATAAATTAACAATTGATGAATTAATTGCTTTTTTAAGTTCATTTATAATAAATCAAAACATAATTGATTTTGAAGACCCAGATATAAGTGAAAATTTCACAAATGCAATAAATGATTTTAAAAAAATATATGATAGTATAATTGAAATTGAAAAAAATGAAAACTTTGAAGAAAATACTTATAATAGAAGAATTGGTTTTTATATAGCTAAACCTATTCAAAGTTGGATGCTTGGAAAACATTTTAATGAAATTTTAAATGAATGTGAAATGGAAGAAGGGAAAATTTTTTCAATGATAAATAGAATGGTTACTTTCTTTGATTCACTTTGTGAATTTTATAAAGTTTTAGGTAATACTACTTTAGGTGAAAAATTTGTCAATGCTAAAAGTATTTTATTAAGAGAAATTATGACTTGTCAATCTTTATATTTAGATGATGATTTAGATATTGAGCATATTTAAATGTTTTAAATTATTTATAAAAATTTTTAAAAGGTTTTTACGTAATTTATTTTTTTGAAAAGTGTTAAAAAAATATTTAAATAATATTATTTCTTCATAATAAAGATACTGTTAAAGAAAAATTTCTGGAATTCTTATTAAGGAGAATAATAATAAATTACATTAAAAATTGAATGATATCAAAAAATTAAAAAAAGGACTTTATTATTTATATAATATAGGGATTAATTAATTAATTAAATTTTTGAGCTTTTTTGTATTATAATAATAATATTTCTTGAGAAATTGTAAAAATTTATTTCTATAAATCACATAAATTTTTTTGACTTTCGATTAAAATGAAAATACCCATCTTTACAACAAAAAAATGGAAATTCATAATAATTTATGAAAATAAATTTTTAGAAGTTTTTTTATTTATATTTAAAAGAAATTATTTTGTGAATTTATTTTTCAGATTATGAATACAAATACTCATTTTTCAAATCATGATGTGTTATATAAGTTTTCATCATTTATATCTTAAATAAAAATTAAAGTATAAATAAAAAACTTGTATTTAATTAATCATCTAATTTTTCATTAATATTATTATAATAAAATCAATTTAAAACTTTTCTTTTTCATATTTTTTTCTAATAGCCTAAGTTCTTTTTATTTCTAGTTTTCTTAATATATTTCTTTATTTTGCTTTTTCTTCTGGTTTTTTGATTTAATATTTGTTTATCATTTGAATCAGAAGAAATATTTTGAGAATAATTATCTAAATAATTAGAAGAAGAACTACTTATTTTATCATCATCAAGAGGAATATTTACAGTTTGAATTTCAGAAAATTGGAAAGATTCAGAATTTGAAATTGAAGATGATGATAAAAATGAACTATTATTTTTATCATTATTTGAAGTATTTGATTTTTCTTTATTCTCATTGTTATTTTTTTCAATTTCTATTTTATTATTATTATTATTGTTTTCTTCTTTATTTTCAATGGTGATATTTATATCTTCTTCTTTTTTATTTGAATTTTCTTTTTCCTTATAATTATTTTTATTAGATTTTTTTTTAGATTTTTTACCTTTTTTTTTGTCATTTGTTATTTGTGATTCTGATTTATTTAAAATATCTTCTCTTATTTCATTAAATATTTTAAATAAAGTAGAACATTTATTATTTATATTATTAATATTTTTATTATTATTATTCATATTTTCAATATTTATATCATCTTCAAAAATACTTTTAACTTTATGTTGATTAGTTTGAATTTGTTCAATTTTATAATCTTCATTCGTATCATTTATTTTTTCAATTTGTTTATTTTTCTTATTATTATAAAATTTATCGTTATTGAAATCTTCAGTTCTTATTCCCATATTTTTATATTCACTTGAATTTGAAATTGAATTTTGACTCAAACTAATTTTTCCATAAATTTCTTTAATATATTCTTCTTTTAATTGTTGAAATTCCTTTAAATAATTAGTAATATTAAAAAATATTTGAGACACACTTGTACATTCTTGAATTATTTTTTCACTTATATCATTAATACTTTCATCTCCTTTTTCAGACATTAAAGTTAAAGAAAATTTTCCTTAAGCAAAAATTAAATTTGGACAAAAAATAAAATATATTATTAAAAAATAATATTATATGTTTAATTATATATAAAATCAAAAAGATCATATTCTTAAAAAATTAATTTAAAAAAATGGAAAATTTAATTAAGGAATTAAATGAAAAATCAAAAGAACTTGATATTGATTCATTAATTGAATCAAATTCATATATTGATTATTATTTTAAAGATGAATGGACAATTGCTTATATTGAAAGAGAATCTGGAAAAATACAATATACTTTAAATATTTTAGGGAGTAAAAAGAACACATATACTTTCCCAGAAATAAGAAGAGATAAAGATAATATAAATCCTTTTCGAATGAATTTTTATTCTTATAATTATCTAATTAGATGTGTTATTATTAATAAAGATTATAAAGAAATGAATTTAAAATCAATTTTAAAAATATTAGAAAGTAAAGAAGAAGAAATTATTAAAAATAAGGATAGTCAAATAACTCCTTATCAAATTAATCAATTTTTATCTGGAGATATGGTCGATATTATTAATAGAATAAATATAATAAGTAATCAAAAAGATTTAAATTCAAAAACTATGACAAAAATTATTGACTTAATTTTAAATTTTGTGAATTTTGTAATTAAAGTAACATTAGATAATATAGAAAAAGTTAAAATTATAATAAACAATCCACAATATAGGAAATTTATTTATATAGATAAAACTTTTTCTATAATTAATTCATTTGATATTTTATTTGGCTCTTTTGGTGAGTTTATAAATGTTATTGATGATGATAATTCAAATCAAATGGATATAACAAAGCAAATAGCAAATAATACATATTTAATACTAATAAAATGTTTAAATGATAATCAATTTGATGTACCATTATATTATTTTGATATAATTTGTAACTCTTATTCTGATTGGTTCGTTGATCAAATTGATAGTTATAATGTAAATGATATTATTAAAGCTTATGAAGAAAGCATTCTTCATTTAACTGAAAATGAATTAAAAAATATTAAAAAATCAAATTTAATTATTGATATTAATAGAAGAATAACCGATAATTTATTTAAAAATAAAAATGAAGAAATTTATGATAAATTAAATTATGATTATGTTTATAGATGTTTAAATAGTCAAATTTTAGAAAAAAAAATAGTGGCTGTTAATATTATTTGTGAATTAATTTCTAATAAAGGGAAAATTAGGAGTTTTAATGAAAGATTTGAAAAATATTTAATAAAAGAAAAAAATATTTTATCTATATTTTTAGGAGAAAGTGTTCATGATGAAGTTTTAAAAAGAACTAAAATTATTTTCCATCATTTAGCAAATTTGGATCAAATACCAGATAATATTATTAAACAATTAATTGATAATAAAAAATCAATTTTAATTCAAAAAATTATTTCTGATATTGTGAGTGTTTTACCAATTGAAAAAAGAAATAAAATATTTAATGAATGTTCAAAAGGAATGGATTTATCAATTAATGATAATATAGAATTTATTAAAACTTTAACTGATAATTCTTTGAATTATTTATATTTAAACCAAGAAGAGAAAAAAATTATAAAAGAAAGTGAACCTAATTTATATGGAATAGATACTCTTTATAATTATATAATACAATTTAATGATAGAAATCCTCAAAAAAATAATATCTCAATAGCAATTGATGCTCTTGTTCATATTCTTTCAAATCCATTTACAGTGAAAGATTCTATTATATATACTTATCTTGATAAAATATTTAATAATATAAAAGAAGATGAAACTCATAATAGTATTGTTCCATCAATAAAATTAATAAAAAGAATATTCGAGGAATGTTTTGACAATAGAATTTCAAAAGAAAATTATTTACAAAATTTAAATGAAAAATATGATATAATTACATTATTTGTAAATGATTTATCAAGATATATAAATAATATAAATAAAGGAGATAAAGATTTTAAATTTAATAATAGTGAAATTTATGAAGGAATTTATTCTCATTTCATCAATATAAAAGTAAGATTAATTATAATTTTTTTCTTTGTGAAAGGTGAAGATATGAAAATTTCTCTTGAATTAAAAGGAAAAGAACATTTAGAAAATTTATTTAAAGATTTTATGTATTTACAAAATGAAAAATGCATTCTATTTGATTATTTTAATAGTTATGTAGCCTTTAATCCAGATAAAGAGACTCTTGACTATTTTTTTAAAGTAATCTTAAGAAATCCAGATTATATAAATTTAAAAGAAATAAATGAAAAAAAATTATTAAATTTAATCATTACAAGTTTTAAAAGAATAAATTATTTAAATGAAAGTATTATTTATGATGGAAAAACTGATCGAGTTAAATCAGATAAAATTGAAGGAATTGATGTATTATATGAAATATTATTAAATAATTCAAATCCAAATTTTATATATAAAATATGTGAAGAATTAAAAATATTATGTATGTATTTATTTGATTATTCAGTTTCTTTCTCAGAAAATTTTTGGAAAAATTATATTAATGATATAACAACAAAATTAAATAATTGTATAAAAACTGATAATAAAATAGGAATTAATGCCTTAGTAGATTTAATTGATTGTATTTATTCATCAGCTTGTAATTTTCAAGGTATTATTCCAGAAAAAAAAGACATTCAAAGTGCAGGTCCCGAAAGTGAATTATATCATTTTTATTGTGAAGATAGACAAAAACATGAATATAGAATTAAAGTTGGTTTAAAAGAAAATTTATTTAATGTAAGATGGAGAATTGCTTATTATTATGATATTAATGTTAATGATGTTGTCTTCACTGATTTAAATGGGAATAAATATAATTTTATTTATGATTTCCACAAATTTATGGATTTATTTCCTTATAAAAATTATTCTAATGATTCAAATAATTATAAATGTGTTTTTGTTAAAGGTGAAAAAAATCAATTATTAAAATTAGAAATTAATCCTAAAAGTATTATTGAAAATGATGAAAATATTATTAAAAATTTTTTGGAATTATTAACTGAGAAAAATAAAGATGAAGAATGTAAAGAAAAAGTATGGAAATTATTTAATAAATTACCAAATGATTATTATATTGAAAAAAAAATAGTTCAATTATTTAAAAAATGTGATGATAATGAAGTTGATGTAAAGGAATTATTTATTAATGAAATTTATCTTGTTGCTTATACTTTTTTATGTATGAGAGAATATTTAACTAAAAATAAAGAAAATGAAAAAGAATTATTAACATATTTTATAGAACATTATAAAGTAGATGAAATTATAAATGAAATTTTTGACAACTTTAAAATTAATACTGATAAAGAAGTTAAAGATAAAAATAATTTTATTAATTTCTATTTTTTAAATAATTTACTTTATATTCTAAATAAAATTTATTATATTAAAGGTTGTAAACAAGTTGATGAAAAATTGTGTGGAAAATTGACTTCAATTATTTATGATATTTTAATAATTGAAGAAGATATTAATAATAAAGAAGACGCTCATTTATTAGACTATAATAGTCCAATTTTTAAAAAGTTTCTTAATAAAATAAGTTCAAATAAAATTGATTTGGAAGAATATAATAATGAAAATGAATATGAAGATGATAAAAGTGTTTTTACAAATACTTTTATTTTTAATGAATATGAAAATTTTATGAATGAAGAACAATTTTCATTTCATTTTAAAATTTTAATTGAAATATTTGATTTTATTAAATTTATGTTTAATGATAAGACAAATTTGTATTTACAATATTTAATGAATAACGAAAATTTATTTAATTCAATATTCATTAATGCATTTATAAATTGTAAAAACATTTATAGCCAAAAAGTCCTTTTTAAATTTTTATATCAATCTTTATTTTCTGATAAAAATTCATTAGATTTAATCAATAAATATTTAAATTTAATGTTTACTCCAAAAAATTTTACTTATATTTTACATAATGATAAAACAGGAATTTACTTTGATTCAATATCAAATATAATAACAAGAAATATTGAAGAAGGAAATAAATATAATTGCCAAAATAAAGTAATATTAGAATTAGCCATAGATGATATAATAGATTATATTAAAAAAAATTTTGAGAATACAAATGAAGAAAATGAAATAAGAGCTTCAATAGGAAGTAAAATAAATTTATTAAGTAATATAATCCTTTTAACTCCTGAGGAAACAATTCCATATATTTTAGATAATGACATTTATCATTTATTTTTAGAAAAATGTATTTATAATAAATGTAATGAAAAATCTTTAATTTCACATAAACCTTTATGTCAAACATATTCTTCTCAAATGGCAATATATAAATTAATATTAAATTTAATAAAACAAAACCCTGAAAATTGCAGAAACTTATATAAAAAAATAATATCTAAACTAAATAATTTTCATCAATTAGGTTTTTGGAAAAGTGATACTATACAGAATTGGAAAATCTCTTATTCAAAAGATATAAAAGGTGATTTTTGTGGATTAAAAAATTTAGGAGCAACTTGTTATTTAAATAGTATACTTCAAATGTTTTATAATATTCCAATGTTAAGAGAAACTATTTTAAGTATTGAATGTGATGAAAATTTTCCTTTATTATATAATTTACAAATATTATTTTCAAGTTTAAAAACATATGAATGTCAATATTATAATCCAAGGGATTTTGTTGTGTTAAATGAATTAAATTTAAATGAACAAATGGATGCTGATGAATTTTATGGAAGATTAATTGATTCAATTGAAAAAGAAATTAATAGTTTATATTCTAAAGAAAAAGATAAAAAAGAAGATAATAAGGATAATAAAAATGAAAATGATGAATCTACTATAGACTCAAATTTAAAAGGTAAACAATTAGAAGATGAAGAAAAAAAAATAGATGAAAATAAAGAAATAAAAAGTCAAGAAGAGGATAAAACAGAAAAAGAAAAAATAATAAATCCATATAAATCATTATTTAGTTATTTCTTTGGTGGAAATTATGTAGATGAATTATCATTTGAATGTGGTCATAAAAGATACAATGAATTTTTTTATAATAGTATTCAATTAGATATAAAAAATTATGGAAATTTATATGAATCTTTAGATAATTATATTAAGATTGAAACAATGGATGGAGACAATAAAATAAATTGTGATGATTGCAAAGCCAAAAAATCTTGTAATAAAAGACAAATATTTAAAAATCTACCAAATATTTTAGTAATAGTTTTAAAAAGATTTGAATTTGATTATGATAATATGATAAAATATAAATTAAATGATTACTTTCAATTTCCAATTGAATTAAATATGAAAGATTATTTAATTGAAGAATCAAAAGAAAAGAATTTTGAATATAATTTAAAAGGAATTGTTATTCATTTAGGAACAAGTGAAATTGGTCATTATTATGATTTAATCAAAACTGAAAATGGAAAATGGTATCAATTTAATGATACAAATGTTAAAGAGTTTAATGAGAAATTTATCGCTACAGAAGCTTTTGGTTCAATTGAATTAGATGAAGATTTTTATAAAAGTTATAATATTAAAAATAATAATAATAATAATAATGCTTATATTTTAATGTATCAAAAAAAAAACTTTGAAAGAGACTTTATGAACGGTGATTATAATCAAAATTTTAGTACTAAATTAGCTGAACCTCCTTATGATAAATTATCTAATATAAATCAGAAAATTTTAGATAATATTAATATTGAAATGTATCAATATTGGGTCGCCAAAAATATTTCTTCTGTACAATATCAATATTTTGTTTTGGAATTAGTAAAAATGGATGTTTGTAGATATTATAAGAATATGAAAATTATTGATGATTTAGAATATGATTCTTTATTTACTACTTATCTTTCTATGAAAAAATCTGATTTTTTTATGGATAATTATAAAGTACAACAAAATTCTTATGTTGAAAAAGAACCTATTGTTAAAGAAGAAAATGATTTAATATTTAAATTTTTTTTATTATATTTTTTTACTGTTCTTTTGAGATTAAAAGATAAATTTTATTTACAATCTTATACAGAAAATTTGAAGATTTATATTAATAATAATTTAAATTATGCTAAATATATTCTGGAAGAATTTTCTGAAATTGAGGTTATAAATGAATATATAATATATTCTCTACCAAACATTCAAAGAATAATTTGTGGAATTATTAGTCAATGTTTATTAAAAATTTATGATGAAAAAGACGATAATTTTATACTTTTATTTATGAATTCAATTATAATTATTATTAATGATTTAATAAATAAATGTAATATTGAATTTGTTTATGTAATATTATTTGAAATTCTTTGTCTTAATTCAAAATATAGAATTGAATTAATTAATTTAAAATATGATACTTATATTGAAAATTATTATAATAATAATAGAGAACTTCCAGAAGAAGATTTCTATAAAAAAGAAAATTTCAATTTATTAAAAAGTACTCATCATATATTAATTGATAAAAGTATGAAAAGTGAATATTTACCTCATGAAAAATCTACTTATTCTGAAGAATTATATGAAAATAAACATCAAGATTTGATTAAATTAAAGAGAAATGACAAATTTTTTCATAATATTTATTTGCTTCTTTCACATGAAAAAAATAATAATTCACAAGAAGAAATAGATAGTTAATAATTTTTATATATTATAATTTTTGGTACATTCGTTTATTTAACAAATTAATTAATTAAATTTATAAATGAAAAATAATATTAAAAATAACTTAACTAATCAAAAGTTACTTCATTTAAGGGAAAATTGTGAAAAATATTTATTGAAGAATAAAAACGCAAATAAGAAAATCTCATTAATTTCTTTTTTTTCAAGTACTAATCCAATTAAAAATATTTATTTAGATTTAGCATTTAATGGTTATCAAAAATCATTCCGAATAAATATTTATTTTTTATTTTTATTTTTATTTTGTCAATTATCTCAAATATTATTTTCATTTATAGATTTAGACAAAAAAAATAAATATAAAAAAAGAACAATTATTTCAGAATGTATTACTTTAGCAATATTATCATTATTTATTGTATTATTATTTGTAAAAAAAAATAGAGAAAAAAAAACATTTATATTATTTTTTTCATGGATAATTTTTTTTGATTGTATGATAAATCAATTAATTGTAATTTATAATAATGAAAATGGAAAAGAAGAAATATATTTATCTAAATTTTATTATAATTTAATAATGCCACATTTTCTAATGATAATAATGATAACAGCAAATATGAGTCTTCACTTTGGTCATTTTTTTGTAATATTCTTTATTGATGTTTTCTTACTTGTAATATTAAGTATTATAAATTCAAAAAATCACTTTTATCATCATATTAATATTATTTTTTGTGTTGGAATAATTACTTCTTTTCAATCATATAAATTTGAATTATGTTTTAAAATTTTATTTGATTTTTGCATTGAAAAATATTATTCTTATTTAATTGATGAAGATATAATTAATAATAGTAGTATTGGTGTTTGTTTAACTTCTGATGATTTTGAAATTCTAAATATGAATAATGAAATGGAAGAAAATCATGAAATTTATGAATTAGATAATGAAAAAAATAAAAAATATCTTTTATTTAATTTACTTTATCAAAAAAGATATTATGAAAATGAAAAAGAAAGTGAAAAATTAAATTTATTTCAAGTTATTGAAGAAGTAACTTCAAATTATATTTCAAGAGGAAAAATTGAAGATTTAAAATATTTCATTTCATTAGGTAAATTTAAAACTGAACGAGGAACAAAGCTTTTTGATATTAAATTTAAAAGAATTTATTCAAATGAAGAAAAAAATAATAGCCGAAATAGAAAGCATATAAATAATAAATATGAAATAGAAAATAATAACACTACTAAAGTAATTAATATGTTAAATTTAAGTGATTTAATTCAATTTAATACAAATCAAAAATCAAAAAGTTTTTTTACTATTTCAACGAATCAAACATCAAATATAGATTCAGAAAATTCAATTCAAAACTCAAAACCATTTAATTATAAATTTGTGTTTACTTTAATTACAGAAAATAGAAAAGAATTAAGAATAAATGTTGAAAAAATGTATCAAAGATTAATATTAACTAAAATAGAAGAAGAATTTAAAAAACCTGTTAAATGTTTAAAAGATTTAATTGATAAAATAATAAATGAAAAAGAAAATAATGAAGATAAAGAAAAAGATAATAGTGATTCTTTACCTGATTTAATGTTTCAAAGAGAAAAAACTAATAAAAGTAGTAGATTTAAAGAATTACAAAAAATTTATTCTGATGAAGAAAAAAGAAGTATATCATCAATTCAATCAGGTTCTGAAAATAATATATATAATAATATAGAAACTTTTGCTTTTATAAAATATATTGTTGAAACAATAAAATTAACTGTTTTAGATTTAAGAGAATATATTATTATTCATAGTTTTATTAAAAAAATAAATGAAAAATTTGAATATCAAAAATATATATTAGGAGATTTAAGAGATTATATTGAAGGAATATCAAATGTATATTTAAATTTAATAGATAAGAATTTAAATATAATAACAAGAATGGATATTAATTTATCAAAAAGAAGTTTTGAAATAGATAAAGATAAATTAAATCAAATAATAGCAAATTTAATAAGAAATGCAATAATAAATACAAAAAATAAAAATAACATATATATAGATATAGAAAAAATGAAAGAAAATGATTTAAAACATTTTGAATTTGATTCAAATAATAATTTTTTTATTAAGCAAAATACACTTGGTTCTCCAAATTCTCCTTTTATTTCTCATCAAAATTCATCTATTGAATTAGGATTAGTTATTACAATTGAAGATACTGGACAAGGAATTAGTAAAGATTTAAAAAATAATATTAATAATGATGGAGAACAATTTTATAGACTTGATACAAATGATAGTAAATTAGATACTAATCATATTAAAGATAATAGTACAGTAGAAAAAAAAACGAAAAAAGGATTAGGAACTGGATTAAAAATTTGTAGAAAATTATCAGATGAAATTAATGTTAAATTAAAATGTCAAATTAAATCTAATAATCAAGGAACTATTTTTAAAATATTTTTAAAGACTGAATTATTAGAATAATTTGAATATTTTGTATTTTGATTTTTTTATTTTGTTCTAACAAAATTTTTGTCTTTTTTAGTATTATAAATATGAGTATTGAAATATTTTAAAATTTAATGAAATGAATTTATTATTAAATTAGAACTAATATATCTTTTTTTTTATTTTTTTAGATTAATAAATGTATTTTTATTTTTAAATTTTTTTTTTATAA
>JAEEGI010018834.1_pt1 | contig 13992 bp, 9 predicted proteins | sample 8958751 | NCBI WGS metagenome assembly JAEEGI01 (sample SAMN16246545, study PRJNA631951) | gut metagenome | biome: gut microbiome; feature: rumen; material: KS-attached | host: Bos | place: Iran: Karaj | collected 2018-10
TAGTCGTCCTCGTGGCGATGGTCGTCGGCTGATATCTTAAAGGTAGTTGCCTCCATAGGTGTATCGGCCGATACCACCTCAATATTGTCGGCCTCCTGATGACGCAGACTTACCTCGTAGCCCATCAGTTTGTACTTCACGGGATCCTGTAGTGGCGCATTCAGCAATACCTCCACTTCCTTGCCCTTGATGAATCCCATTTCAATAATACGTTTACGGAATCCACCATGACCTTGTACCTTTACGATGATACCTTTCTCACCGGTCTTCAGTTCTGACAGTTTCATAATGTTCTGAATTTTGCTGCAAAGATACGAAAAAAAACTTGCAACCGGGTTGCAACCGACTGCAAGTTTATAAAAATACCTAATAATGATGATATATTATGCCTCAGTTTCGAAGTAATTCTCCAGTTCCGCACGGGCTGAACCATCCTCGTTAGGCATGTCTTTAATGATTTGTCCTTTCTCCAGCAATGTGATACGTGTCGAGATGTCGATCGTATGCTGCAGGTTATGACTCGAGATGAGAATCGTAGCACCCGTCTTGTGGTTATAGTCCGTCAGCACGTGCTTCAGGATATTCTGGCTCGAGGGGTCGAGAAAGTTGAATGGCTCATCTAGAATCACCAGCTTCGGACGGTTGAAGAGGGCAGAAATGATACCTACCTTCTGCTTGTTACCAGCCGAGAGGTTACGTATCAGTTTCTTCTGTCCGAATATCTCGCCACCAGCCAGTCGCTCAAAGTCCTTCAGACGCTCGTCTACCTGAGCCTGAGTCATGTTGGTGATCTTGCCGATGAAGGCAAAATACTCCTCAGGAGTCAGGAAGTCAATCAGGAAACCTTCGTCGATATATGAACCAGTTGCAGCTTTCCATTCCTCGCTTTCAGCAGGATTGATGCCGTCGAGTGCAACTGTGCCTTCATCGGGTTTCAACAGATCGAGCAACATACGGAACAGGGTTGTCTTTCCTGCGCCGTTGTTACCTACTAAGCCGAGGATATCCCTATTGTTGATGGTCAACTCTGGGATATTGCAGGCGATGGTAGCGCCAAATGATTTCTTAAGATTCTCAATTTTAATCATAGTTATGGTTTATTATTAATAGGAAGCCCCAGGCTATCCCAGGACTTCCTTTAGTTGATTATACGATACCTTTTCCGTGGCAGTTCTTGAATTTCTTGCCGCTACCGCAAGGACATGGATCATTACGTCCAGGCAGCTTATCCTTAATAATAGGAGTACGTTGCTGAGCACGGGTGTCGTGCTGGGCGGCTGCAGCCTGATTAGGATCAGTCAGCTGCTCCTCGCCAATCTGCTGCTTGCTCTCTGTGTACTGCTGGCGCTGGGTACGCTGCTCAGGTGCTGCCTCCTGAATCTGCTGCTGCAGCTCAGGAATCTGTCCGCGAGTCAGGATCGAGCAGATGCGGTTGTACATCTCGTTAATCATATCGTCCCAAACCTTGGCACTCTCAAGCTTGAAGATCAAGAGCGGGTCTTTCTGCTCATACGAAGCGTTCTGTACAGAGTGCTTCAGTTCGTCGAGCTGACGCAGGTTCTCCTTCCATGAGTCGTCGATGATATGCAGGAGGATAGCCTTCTCGAATTCCTTCACCACCGTCTTACAGTCGCTCTCGTATGCCTCCTTCAGGTTACAGGGGATGTTGTACATCTTTCGTCCGTCGGTAATGGGCACCATGATGCGCTCGTACAGCTGACCCTGATTCTCGTATACGTTCTTGATCACAGGCTGAGCCACCTGCTGAATGCGCTCCGTCTTACGATTGAAGTTGCCGATGGCAGCCTGGAAGGCATTCTCCGTCAGCACCTCACGAGGCTGATTAATGAACTCATCGTTGCTGAATGGAACTTCCATCGAGAGTACATGCAGGAACTCCTCCTTACATCCCTCGTAGTCGTTGTTCTCGATGATATTCACTACGCGGTCCCAGATGATGTTGGCGATATCCATACCGATACGCTCACCCATCAGGGCGTGACGACGCTTCTCGTAGATCACGGTACGCTGCTTGTTCATCACATCATCGTACTCTATCAAGCGCTTACGGATACCGAAGTTGTTCTCCTCAACCTTCTTCTGGGCGCGCTCAATGCTCTTCGAGATCATGGGGCTCTCAATCATCTCGCCATCCTTGAAACCTAAGCGGTCCATAACTGAGGCGATACGCTCAGAGGCAAACAGACGCATCAGCTTATCCTCGAGTGATACGTAGAATACAGAAGAACCTGGGTCACCCTGACGACCTGCACGACCACGCAACTGACGGTCTACACGACGGCTCTCATGACGCTCCGTACCGATGATGGCCAGACCACCTGCAGCCTTCACCTCAGGCGACAGCTTGATATCGGTACCACGACCAGCCATGTTCGTAGCGATGGTTACAGCACCCAGTCCGTTGGTTGACTGACCAGCCAGAGCCACGATGTCGGCCTCCTTCTGGTGCAACTTGGCGTTCAGCACCTGATGAGGAATCTTTCTCATCGACAGCATCTTCGACAGCAACTCAGAGATCTCCACCGATGTCGTACCAACAAGGGTAGGACGTCCGGCGTTACGCATCTTCTCGATTTCCTCGATTACGGCGTTATATTTCTCACGGGCTGTCTTATATACACGGTCATCCTGGTCGTTACGGATCACAGGACGGTTGGTGGGAATCTCCACCACGTCGAGTTTGTAGATATCCCAGAACTCACCAGCCTCTGTCGAAGCGGTACCGGTCATACCTGCCAGCTTATGATACATACGGAAGTAGTTCTGCAGGGTGATGGTAGCGAATGTCTGTGTGGCAGCTTCTACCTTCACGTGCTCCTTTGCCTCCACAGCCTGGTGCAGTCCGTCGCTCCAACGACGACCTTCCATAATACGACCCGTCTGCTCATCCACGATCTTTACCTCGCCGTCAATCACCACATACTCATCATCCTTATTGAACATGCAGTAAGCCTTCAGCAACTGCTGCAAGGTATGTACACGCTCGCTCTGAACGGCGTAGTGGCTCATCAACTCGTCCTTCTTATCCAGACGCTCCTGATCGGTCAGACCTGTCTCAGCCTCAAGTGCAGAGAGCTCTGAGGTAATATCAGGCAGCACGAACAGTTCTGCATCGTCCACCTGCTTAGCCAACCAGGCCGTACCCTTATCTGTCAGGTCGCAAGAGTTCAGTTTCTCGTCAACCACGAAGTACAGGGGCTCTACGCACTCCGGCATACGGCGGTTGTTATTCTCCATGTAGATGTTCTCCGTGTTCTGCATACCGCTCTTGATACCTTCCTCCGAGAGGAACTTGATGAGTGGCTTGTTCTTAGGCATAGCCTTGTGCGAACGATAGAGCGACAGGAATCCGGCGTCGAGCTTCTCCTGACCATCCTTCTTGTTACCAGCCTCTACCAGCTTGTTACCCTCGGCTATCAAGGTCTTGGCCTCGGCCAGATACTGGGTAGCCAACTGACGCTGTACACCCACCAGCTTTTCTACCAGCGGCTGATACTCCTCGAACATCTGGTCATCGCCCTTGGGGATAGGACCAGAGATGATCAACGGCGTACGGGCATCATCGATCAACACGGAGTCAACCTCATCGACGATGGCGTAGTTATGTGAGCGCTGTACCAGGTCGGCAGGCGATATGGCCATGTTGTCACGCAGATAGTCGAAACCGAACTCATTATTCGTACCGAAGGTGATGTCAGCCTGATAAGCCTTACGACGTGCCTCCGAGTTAGGCTGATGCTTGTCGATACAGTCTACTGACAGACCATGGAACATATAGAGCGGACCCATCCACTCCGAGTCACGCTTGGCCAGATAGTCGTTCACGGTTACCACGTGTACGCCGTTACCGGTCAGTGCGTTCAGGAATACTGGCAGGGTAGCCACGAGGGTCTTACCTTCACCAGTTGCCATCTCGGCAATCTTACCTTGATGCAGAACCACACCACCAAACAACTGAACGTCGTAGTGAACCATTTCCCATTTCAGGTCGTTACCACCGGCCGTCCAATGGTTGTGATAGATGGCCTTGTCGCCTTCGATGGTGATGAAGTCCTTACGCGGATCGGCTGCCAACTCACGATCGAAGTCGGTAGCGGTTACGATGGTCTCCTCGTTCTCAGCAAAACGACGTGCGGTCTCCTTCACGATGGCATATACCTCGGGCATCACCTCGTCGAGAGCCTTCTCGTAGATGTCGAGCACTTCCTTCTCAATCTTGTCGATCTTGTCGAAGATGTCGGCACGCTCTTCGATCGGCGTATCCTCGATGGTTGCCTTCAGCTCAGCAATACGGGCTTTCTGCTCCTTGGCAGAGTCCTGTACCTGCTGCTGTAATACCTTAGTGCGCTGACGCAAGGCGTCGTTATCCAGCTTTTCCACCTGGGGATACACTTCCTTTACTTTCTCTACCAGGGGCTGGATGAGTTTCATGTCGCGTGAGGATTTGTCACCAAACAGCGACTTCAGAATCTTGTTGAAATTCATATCTTATTTTTACTTTTTTATCCTTTTACCTTTTTATTTATTATAAAACGGCGGCAAAGTTACAAATTATTTTCGTAACGGCCAAATTCTTAGGAGCAAAGATAGTGCCACAATCATCATTCCTTCCGGATAATGCTGGAAAATACTGCCAATGAAGTACAGAATTGCCATGACGAGCAGTATTTTCTGCCATCGCGTGACATTTTGTCGGATAATCGAGGGAATGAAGAACAAGGGTAGGGGGTTCAGCAGCAGAATCTGCAGATTGGTGCTCGTTGTGGGGTGTTGCGAGAACAACATCACGAACAAGACACATCCCGCCAAGCCCTGCAGCGTCATCAGCACCACATCATACCATATCTGGCGTTTCTTCGTTTTCCATTCTATCAGCGTGATGCCGATGGTGATCAACAGCAGTATCAAGGCACATTCGGTGGGCGACAACGGGAAGTCGTGCTCTATCACCTGCACGCCAGGCATCACAGCCATACGGCGTTCCTTTACCAACGGACGATAGTTGCCACCGCTATAAATCTGAGCCCTGTCAAAGTCGTACATCAGGTTCTCCGGCAGGAACTCCTGCTCCAGTCTGTTGGTCTTCAAGTCGGCCTTCACACCCAGTAGCATATCGTTGCCGAAAGTGGCCCATCTATGATTCCTCGTACATTGTGTGGTCATCTCTCTGAACGATGGCGTATAGTCCTCACGCTCAGCGTATTCCACTTTTCCGTTCAAACATTTCTCGATGATGTCACGGGGCCTTGTCGAGCAGTTGTCGTAGAAGTAGTTATAACGGTAAATCCTGTTCTCGGGTTTCAGATTTTCGCCCAGCGCCGCCTTTAGTCTTATTTTCTCCTCCGTCGTCAGGTTTAACACCTGTTCCGTCACGCTGCTGCCCCAGTGCTGGTAGTAGCTGCAGAAGGCGTCGTAAGGTATCGGCCCCAGCTCGTAGTCGGTCAGTCCGAACACGAATCTCAGGGCGAAGTAAGGCTTGTCGAAGTTAAAGATACCCCAGTTGAAGGCAATATCGGTACCTGCCGACGGACCGCTCTCATGCAGATCATGCCATCGCAAGGCAGAATGTCCATACAGACTGTATATCTCTTCGTGGGGGGAACATGTCAGCAGACTCACCTCGATGGAGTCTTCGTATGTCTGAATCTGATCGGTAAGCGCATGAGCGGCAGTTATCGACCATAAACCCGTAATAAGGAGCAAGAATCTCCTAAAAAAGCTATTTTTTTGTTTCACGATGCAAAATTACTCTATATTTTTCACTAAAATGCGTTTTTATCGCTTTTTTTTGATAATTTTGCACGCTGAAATGAATTTCATAAGAATTAAAGGACAAAACATGAATAAAATTCTCGCCGGCTTCGTGATGGCAGCCATGACGACGACGGCTTTTGCTCAGAGTAACACCAACTCGCCCTATAGCCAGTATGGCCTGGGCGACCTTACCGATCAGAGTGTAGGTTTTAATAAAGGTATGAACGGCGTGGGTATCGCCATGCGCAAGGGTAGCGAGCTCAATCCCATGAACCCCGCATCCTATAGTTCAGTCGATTCCTTGTCGATGATCTTCGATGCCGGACTCTCCGGACAGATGACCCAGTATGAAGAGAACAACGTACGCGTTTCGGGTAAGAGTGGCGGCTTCGATTATGTATCGGCGCTCTTCCGCGCTTGGCCTAAGGTCGGCGTGTCGTTCGGTATCATGCCTTATTCCAATATTGGTTATAAGTACTCCTCTGAAACCAAACTGCCCGACCTTAGTATGAGTGTCATTAACAACTATTCGGGTTCTGGTGGTTTGCATCAGTTGTATGTGGGTGCAGCCTGGAACATTATCAAGCCCCTGTCCATCGGTTTTAACGTGGCTTATCTGTGGGGCGAGTACGAGCGTTCCATCAGTACCTCATCCACTTCGGTCATCAACACCCTGTCAAAGGAGTATAGCGCCGACATCAGCAGTTACAAGCTCGATGTGGGTGTGCAGTACGACCAGCAACTCGGCAAGAACAACTTTCTCACGATTGGTGCCACTTGGTCGCCCGGCCATAGTCTGGAGTCCGATCCAAGTTGTCGGTTAATCAGCCGCAACTCTTCCATCAGCAAGAGCGATACCACCTTGTTTACCATTTCCGATGGTCTGAGCATTCCCGATACTTACGGCTTCGGTGTGGCCTTCCGCCATTCAAACGTTTTTCGCGTGGGTGCCGATCTCACCATCCAGGATTGGGGCGAAATCGACTATCCTCATTTCGATGGCAAGACCTATACCCTGAAGTCGGGTCTGCTCAAGGATAGTTATCGCTATAATGTGGGTGCCGAGTGGACACCTCGCGCCATGAGCCGCCGATTCTTCGAACGCGTTCGTTATCGTGTGGGCGCAGGCTATGCTACACCTTATTATTATATAAATGGTAAGGAAGGCCCTATGGAGGTTAGCGCCAGCGTTGGTTTCGGCATCCCCATCATCAACGGCTACAACAACCGCAGTCTGCTCAACATCAGCGCTCAATGGGTTCATCGCTCGGCCGATAACCTTCTGGAAGAGAATACGTTCCGTATCAACATCGGTCTGACATTCAACGAGAGATGGTTCGCAAAGTGGAAGGTAGAATAAAAAGTTTAGAGATGAGAGTTAAGAATTTAGAGAGGACGCGCTTTTGGCTAATGCTCTTAATTCTAAATTCTGGCCTCTTAATTTGCTCCTGTGAGGAAGCGAAGGAGCATATAGCCCCTGCGATTTACGATCGCGACTCCGTATCCGTCATGACCACTTACGGCGTCAACACGCTCATCAGCGACTCGGGCGTCATCAAGTACAAGATTGTCACCGAGCGCTGGGACGTGAATACCGTTAAGAACCCCTCATACTGGTATTTCGACAAGGGCGTGTTCTTCGAGCAGTTCGACGAGAAATTCCATGTCGAAGCCTATATCCAATGCGATACAGCCTGGTATTACGACCAGAAGAAACTCTGGCACTTGCGTGGTCGTGTGCGCATCCGTAATATCAATGGTCTGATTTACGAGAGCGAGGAACTCTTCTGGGATGGCATCCGCCACGAGCTTTATTCCAACGTGTTCTCGAAGGTCACCACCCCCGAGCGAAATATCGAAGGTACTTACTTCCTGAGCGATGAGGGCATGAAGCACTATACCGTCAGCAACTCCGTGGGCTCCGTTGAGAGTTCCGATATCACCGGCGAGAAAGAGGAGGACGAGAAGGACAAGAAGACCACCTCGCCCGCCGATACCGTCAAGGAGGAACCCATACTCCGTCCGCAGGCCGTTAAACATAGGAGGGTTGCCCCATGAACGATGTCATGAACGATGTCATCTGGCTCATCGTCGCCATGCTCTTCTCAGGCTTCTTCTCAGGCATGGAGATCGCCTTTGTGTCGAGCAATCGCCTGCTGGCCGAGATGGACCGCGAGAAGAACGGACTTGCCCAGAAGGCTATCAGTCTGTTCTATCAGCACCCCAGCAATTTCGTTTCCACCATGCTCGTGGGCAACAATATCGCCCTCGTCATCTATGGCATCCTCTTCGCCCGCATTTTCGACTCCACCATCTTTGCCCCGCTCAGCGATGGCATGCGCGTTACGGCCGACACCTTATTGTCTACCGTCGTGGTGCTCTTTACAGGCGAGTTTCTGCCCAAGACCATCTTCAAGAACAATCCTAACACCATGCTCACCATTTTTGCCGTTCCGGCATGGGTGTGCTATGTGGTGCTATGGCCCATATCCCGCTTTGCCACGATGCTTTCCAAGGGATTGCTGCGTTGCTTCGGCATCCACATGAACAAGGGCGGCGAGGAACGCGAATTTACAAAAGTCGACCTCGACTACCTGGTGCAGACCAGTATCGATAATGCCGATAATGAGGACGAGATAGGCGAGGAGGTGAAGATATTCCAGAACGCCCTCGATTTCTCTGAGACGAAGATTCGCGACTGTATGGTGCCGCGTACTGAGATCGATGCCGTGGAGGATACCGCCACCATCGAGGAACTCAAGCAGGTGTTCATCGAGAGCGGCCATAGCAAGATACTTGTGTACCACGAAGATATTGATCATATCATTGGTTATGTCCATTCATCTGATATGTTCACCCTCAAATCGAAGGGGTTAACTAATCTCTCACCTCACACCATTCCCGAGCAAAGCTCGCCTACCCGTAGCCTTTCTCACCTCTCACCTCTGATACGTGAGATCTCATTCGTACCCGAGACCATGCTCGCCTCCAAGCTCATGCAGCAGCTCATGCAGCAGAAGCGCTCGCTGGCTGTGGTGGTCGACGAATTCGGCGGTACCAGCGGTCTCGTGTCGCTCGAGGATATCATGGAGGAGATTACCGGTGAGATTGAGGACGAGCACGACAATACCACCCACGTGGCCAAGCAGCTGGGCGATCACGAGTACATTCTCTCCGCCCGTCTCGAGATCGAGAAGGTGAACGAAATGTTCGACCTCGACCTGCCCGAAAGTGATGAATATATGACCGTGGGCGGACTCATTTTGCACGAATATCAATCATTCCCGAAACTCAATGAAATCGTCCGTATAGGCCGTTATGAGTTCAAAATCGTTAAGAATACAGCCACAAAAATAGAATTAGTGCGTCTAAATGTGCTTGAATAAGTGAAATTTCCCCAAAAAATTTCCTCATTTCAAAGAAATGTATTAATTTTGCACGCTGTTTGGCAGAGTAGGCTTTGGAATATGAGTTTTGTCTTGAACTCCCTGTCTCCTTGTCTCCCTGTCTCCCGAAAAAGAATTGAATAATTTAAAAATAAAAAGTAAAAATGGCAGCATTAGGAAAAATCCGCAAAAGAGGCGTAGCCCTCGTTTGTATCATTGGCCTCGGCCTGTTCGCCTTCATTGCTGAAGAAGCTTTCCGTTCTTGCGAAGCAACCAAGAACCAGCAGCGTCAGCAGATTGGCGAAGTGTTAGGTAACAAAATCAACGTTCAGGAATTCCAGACACTCGTCGACGAGTATACCGATGTCCTGAAGATCACTCAGAACCGCGACAACTTCACGGAGGAAGAGCTCAACAGCATCAAGGATGAGGTTTGGAACTCTTACATCAACGAGCAGATCATCAAGGCAGAAGCCGACAAGCTCGGTCTTACCGTTACCGACGAGGAGCTTCAGAACATTCTGAAGGAAGGCACCAACCCCATGTTGTTGCAGACTCCTTTCGTTAATCAGCAGACTGGTCGCTTCGATGTGACCATGCTCACCAAGTTCCTCGACGATTACAAGAAGGCCTCTACCAATCCTCAGATGGCTGAGCAGTATGCCCCCATCTACAAGTTCTGGCAGTTCCTCGAGAAGCAGCTCCGTCAGCAGACACTTTCTTCAAAGTATCAGGTGCTCATGGCCAACTGTCTCTTCTCTAACCCCGTTTCAGCCAAGATGGCTTTCGACGGTCAGAACGAGGAGAGCGACATCCAGCTCGCTTCTATCCCTTACAGCTCAATCAACGACAACGATGTGAAGATTGACGATAAGGACCTCAAGGCTAAGTACGAGGAAGAGAAGGAAATGTTCAAGCAGCAGGTTGAGACCCGCGACATCAAGTATGTTGACTTCCATGTTGTAGCATCGGCTGCCGATCGTGCCGAGCTCATGAAGACCATGACCGAGGCCAGCAACAAGCTGCAGAGCGGTGCTGTACCTTCCGAGGTGGTTCGCAAGGCCCAGTCACAGTTCCCTTACACCGGTATCGCAGCTACCAAGCGCGCTTATCCCTCTGACATCGCTGCTAAGCTCGATTCTATGTCAGTAGGTCAGACCACAGCTCCTTTCGAGACTAAGGGCGATAACACCCTCAATGTGGTGAAGCTTATCTCTAAGACTCAGATGCCCGACTCTATCGAGTATCGTCAGATCCAGGTAGGTGGTGCTACCGTCGAGGCTGCCCGCAAGACTGCCGACAGCGTTTACAATGCCATCAAGGCTGGTGCCGACTTCGAGCAGATTGCCAAGAAGTATGGTCAGACCGCTCAGAAGCAGTGGCTCACCTCAGCCATGTATGAGAATTCTACCACCATGGACGAGGATTCTAAGAACTATCTCAACGCCATCAATGGTCTCGCTATCAACGACCTCAAGAACCTCGAGTTCTCTCAGGGCAATATCATCATCCAGGTAACCGCTCGCAAGGCTATGGTCGACAAGTACGATGTAGCTGTTATCAAGCATACCATCGACTTCTCTAAGAGCACCTATTCTGATGCTTACAATAAGTTCAGCCAGTTCGTGAGCGAGAACAAGACCATCGAGGATATGGAGAAGAACGCCGCTAAGTTCGGCTTCGTAGTAACTCCTCGTCAGGACCTCTTCAATTCTGAGCATAACGTGGCTGGCCTGCGTGCCACCCGTGAGGCCATGAAGTGGATCTTCGATGCCAAGGCCGGTCAGGTAAGCCCCCTCTACGAGTGTGGCAACAACGACCACCTGCTGGTTGTAGCCCTCACCAAGATCAATCCCGTGGGCTATCGTTCACTCGATGGTGTGAAGGATATGGTGAAGGCCGAGGTTATCCGCGACAAGAAGTTCGAGCAGATCAAGGAGAAGTTTGCCGGTGTAGCCGACATCGCCGCTGCTCAGGCTAAGGGTGCCAAGATCGACACCGTTAATCAGATCACCTTCACCGCTCCTGTATTCGTACAGGCCACTGGTGCCAGCGAGCCCGCTCTTGCCGGTGCTGTGGCAGCAGCCAAGGCAGGCGACTTCTCTAAGGCACTTGTCAAGGGTAACGGTGGTGCTTACCTCTTCAAGGTGATTAAGAAGGCAGCTCGCGAGGGCGTTAAGTTCGACGAGAAGCAGGTAGAGCAGCAGCTCCAGATGCAGGCCTCTCAGGGCGCTCGTATGTTCATCCAGGAACTCTATCAGAAGGCAGGCGTGGTTGACAACCGCTACCTCTTCTTCTAATATAACAAAAACAATTTGGTTGAGCCCCGTCAGGATTCCGATTCTGGCGGGGTTTTTCGTTGGTTTAGGGTTTTCCCCTGTCGATGGTAGGGGAAATCCCTTGTCCTGATCTCCGCTAAGGCTTATCTTTGCAGCGTGAAACTTTTAAAATTTCTACGCTTATGAAAAGAATGATGATTGCCCTTTTGAGCCTCGCGCTCACGTTGCCAGCCCTCGCTCAGTATGGCCGGCCACATTATTATAATCGTCCTGCGTCGCGTTACCAGTCGCCCAGCATGCCTCGTTACTCCAATCAGGTGTATTACGGCCTTCGCCTGGGTGTAGGCTTCGCCACGGTCCATTCTGACGATCAGTACCTCAATGGCGGCTCCGCCAAGGCAGGCCTCGACGTAGGCGCTGTTGTAGGCGTGCAGCTGGGCTATCGCTCGCCCGTGTACTTCGAGACCGGCCTCTCTTACATCGAGAAGGGCGGCAAGGGCACCTATGCCGGCGATAAGTTCAGCTACAGCCTCAATTACCTCGAGCTGCCCATGGTGCTCAAGTATAAGTACCAGTTCGACCCCATGTTCAGCCTCCAGCCCTTCGTGGGCGGCTATGTGGCAGCCGGCGTCGGTGGCAAGATCAAGGATTTCGGCATGCGCCAGGCCTATAGCTCCTTCGATGATGAAGGCTTTAAGCGCTTCGATGGCGGTATCCGCGTAGGCTGTGGAGTGCAGTACGATTTCCTCTATGCCGAACTGGGCTACGATTTCGGCCTCGCCAACATCTCCCACGACTACTTCGACACCTCCCACACCGGCACCCTCTTCGCCACCGTCGGTGTGAACTTCTAAAAACACAATAATCCCCGCTTTCACGGCGGGGATTGATGTTCTATGGGGTTTACTCGGAGTAAAGTGGGAGTTTACTCCGAGTAAAGGCTAGTTTTAGTCCGTCTAAAGGGTAGGGGCGATTTCCGTCTTCATCCGCAGATAGTATTCGGCGGAAATCGCGACAAATGGCTTCTACATGATTAGAGAATTACCCCTTTGAGGCCTCAGAGAGCAGGTATTTCATCATTTCTGTCCCTTTACCAAGGCTTGGCATCTTAGGGACAGAGTGTTTACTAATATCGTATTTCATTGAATATCAGCTTTTTAGATGAATTACTGATGACCGAGTATTCCAGTTATTTCAATTCCAGTTTGTTTTTTTGATACCCCAATTCCGCTTACTATATATATAACAATCTATATATCAATTAGTTATATATTATATAAAGAGGAGTTGTCCTCTCAATTTTCTAATTGGAATTGGAATAATTGGAATAATGGAACACTCAGGCCATTTTTGCCTATTTATTTCCATTTACTCACTCTTCCTCTACTAGGCTCTTGGCGCTACGAGTTGCGTAGGAGCATAAAAAGAGAATCCCCAGCGTAAAAAACGTTGGGGATTATTGTGTAATAACAAAAAAAAGCGTAACTTTGTGGCCGCATTAATAGAATATTGTATCGAATATGAAATACGGAATTATTGGCACTGGTGCCATTGGCGGATTTTATGGAGCCAAACTGGCTCACGGAGGACAGGAGGTTCACTTCCTGCTGCACAGCGATTATGAGTATGTGAAACAGCACGGTCTGCAGGTGGACTCCTGCGACGGATCGTTTCATCTGGATAATGTGAACGCCTATCAGCATACGGAGGACATGCCGAAGTGTGACGTGGTGCTGGTGTGTCTGAAGTCTGTGAATAACAGCAAGTTGCAGTCGTTGCTTCCACCATTACTGCACGAGAAAACGCTAGTGGTGCTGATTCAGAACGGCATCGGTGTGGAGGCGGATGTGGAGAAGATGTTCCCCGGCGTGCAACTGGCTGCGGGACTGGCATTTATCTGTTCTGCCAAGACGGAGCCGGGCAGAGTGAACCACCAGTGTTATGGCAGCATTAACCTGGCCAACTACTCATGCAAGGACGAGGCGCTGATGCAGGCCGTGGTGGATGAATTCCGCGAGGCCAGCATAGAGACTGGGCTGGTGGAATATAACGAGGCAAGATGGAAAAAGGCGGTATGGAACATGCCGTTTAACGGTATGACAGTGGCGCTACACACACAGACTGACCTGCTGCTGAAGAACGAATCGACCCGACGACTGATTCGCGAGCAGATGATGGAGGTGGTAGGTGCTGCGCAGCACCTGGGCGTGAAGAATCTTGATGAGAAGTTCGTAGACAAGATGATAGCCACCACAGACGTCATGACGCCTTATTCGCCGTCGATGAGACTGGACTATGACTTCCATCGCCAGATGGAGATATACTACCTCTACACGCGCCCCATAGAGATAGCACGCGAGGCTGGCTATCGCATGCCGAAACTGGAGATGCTGGAGGCAGAGCTGAGATTCCTGGAATCGATGAATGGATGAGTATGCCGTGACACCCTCGAAAGTGAGGGATTATTTAGCGTGATACTCGAAGTGCTGGTAATCCTTCATGGTGCGCCATGCACCGCCCCAAGTGAAGCCGTGCTTCAGGAAGAGGCGGTG
>JAEEGI010018836.1_pt1 | contig 13991 bp, 16 predicted proteins | sample 8958751 | NCBI WGS metagenome assembly JAEEGI01 (sample SAMN16246545, study PRJNA631951) | gut metagenome | biome: gut microbiome; feature: rumen; material: KS-attached | host: Bos | place: Iran: Karaj | collected 2018-10
GGGATAAGGCCAAGGTGCAGGGCCAGATCTGCACAAGGAGGTTTTGTATGCGAGCTCTGTCTGTATTCTTCTGCTTTCTGGCTATCCTTCTTTCGGATCTGATGTGCGCAGTCACCGCATACAATTATTGTGATATGCTGTGGGGCATCAGGTATGCCGGATACAGTGCTCCGGCTTCGCTTGCCTTTTTGACGGCTGTTCCATATGCGATCGGGATCATTGTATCCGTGATCCTTGCGATCTGGTTCAGAAAGAAAGCTGAATGAATTCAGATCGAGTTCCTGTATATGAAAAGTCCGATCGTTGTTCTACTGATGAAGATAATTGGCTGATCAGGATGATATAATATAAGTAGTATGAATATCTTGGATTATATAAGAGTCCGCGGAGACCTCAGTTTCAAGTCTGATCCTTTTAATGATGTAGATAATCTTGTCTTTTCTCAGATGATCTATGCGGGTTTTGACAAGATCCTGAAAAACGATGAGAAGATCAGGATCGAAGAACTGGGGGAACGCTTTTTTGACGACAAACAGTCGGATCGGAAAAACATCACCTATTCCAACAGGGATGGCATTTTGGTGTTGAAAGAGATGTACAAGTCTCCTCGCTATAAGGATCTTCCCGTCTATAATTACATTTCCATACTTCACACAGACACGGCTGAACAGTTTGCGGCTATGATGGTCGATCTTCCTGATCGGACCACTGTCGTCTGTTTCAAGGGAACGGATGAACATATGATAGGCTGGAAGGAAGACCTCTATCTTTCCTACAAGGAGATCGCAGGCCAGAACGACGCCGTTGATTACGTCAACAAGCACTGTTCGATCCTGCGCAAGTACCGCATCATCGGCCATTCGAAGGGCGGAAACCTGGCCGCCTATGCTGCGCTCAGATGCAATCCTCTGCTGCGGATGCGGATCGAGCAGATCATTTCCAACGACGGTCCCGGTCTGAGGCCCGGTTCCTACGACAAGAAGGAATTCGACAAGATCAAAGACCGCTATCGTCTGATCGCGCCGGAGAAGGATGCCATCGGTACGATCTATGAGATCGCACCGAAAAAGACGATCGCCAGGATCTCGACGAAGAACATCGTTGAGGCGCACAACATCCTGACCTGGCAGATCGAAGCCAATCGCATCGCCAAGGCGGATATGGATTCCTATCAGACGGACAGGACCAGGCAGGCTCTCGTCCAGTTTCTGAAAGATACGACGCCGGAGCAAAGGGAGATCTTTGTGGAGGAGCTTTTCAAGGCTTTCGATGATGCCAAGATCACGACGGTCACCCAGCTGGCCAGCGGCGGTCTGCCTATCCTTTTCAGGGTCATCAAGGAACTCTCGGAGATGGATACGATCGCCAAGAACATCGCGGTGCGTTTCTCAAAGGTCCTTGGTGTCAGTATGACCAGCGATCTGCATAAGATCGTGAGTGAAAGAAAAGAAGCCTTCCGAAACAATCTGGCTTCCTTGAGACCGAACAGGTCAAATAAAGATGAGAACATAGAGATATCGTGAGATATCTCTTTTTAACAGCCTTTTTTGTCTATCGAACAGCTCTCGCCTTCTTCGGCAGCCGGTTCATCGCCGAGTTCTTTCAGATAGGCTTCCCAGTCAAGCAGGACCGTTCCGTCTTCCCTGATAAAGGCAGGCAATCCGATCGTATGCGTCCCTCTGACCTGTTCAAAGACCGGCTTGCTGTCTCTGAGGATCAGAAAATCGGAAAGATCGCGCAGGTTCAGATTGATGTCGATATACTCATATCCAACACCCAGCTGGTCCAGTCTTTTTTTGAAATTCCGGCAGTCCGGGCATAGTTCGCTTCCATAGATCTTTATCATAGTTGCACCTCTGCTTATAGTATAGCAGGCGGACGTTCTGAGCGGCAGGATCAGCTCCTGTTGAAAAAAGACTTATAAGAAAGTAGAATAAAGGTTGTTTTAAGGGGAGTATTTATGGATAGATTTGATGCTAAATATTTAAAAGACTGTGATTCGATGCATTTCATCATGCCGTTCATGTTTCCGGATCGCTGTGATAATCAGGCTTACTTTACGTTCCAGATCGACCTGACTCATCTCAATGAATTCATCAGGAAAAAGAATGCTGATGATCCTGATTACAAGTACAATCTGTTTCAGTGCATCGTGACAGCTGCTTTGAAGATCATCACGCTTCGTTCCAAGCTGTCGATCTTCATCAAAGACCGCAAGATGTTCAAGAGGAATGAAGTCTCTGCCGCTTTTACCGTCAAACAGGAATTCATGGATGATGGCGGCGAAGTCCTGGCTTTCATTCATTCGAAGCCGGAATGGAACATCGATGATGTGCACAACGAGCTGAGAAGACAGCTTCTGAAACTGAAGAACAAGTCTTATGTCGATGAGTCGACCGGTTTCATGGATAAGTTCAACAAGCTTCCTAAGTTCATTTCCCGTCCGGTACTGCATTTTGTGTGCTGGCTCGAGAAGCACAACCTGGTCCCGCCTGCACTGGTCGAGACTGACCCGTATCATTCTTCGATCGTACTGGCCAACCTGGGTTCAATTGGTCTGCCTGATGGTTATCATCATCTGACCAACTGGGGTACGACTTCCATGTTCCTGGTCATCGGCAAGGCTGGCATGATGCCTTTCTTCGAGAATGGCAAGACCGTATTCAAAGAGGGTGTCAGACTCGGCTTCACGATCGATGAGAGGATCGCCGATGGCTACTATTTCTCAAAATCCATCAGGATGCTGCAGCTCTTCCTGGAAGAGCCTGAACTGCTGGATCAACCGCTGAATGAAAAGCTCACTGATGAGCTCTGGCAGAAGATCAATATGAAATAAAGACGTCAGTAGACGTCTTTTTCTGTGATGATCATGTCCAGTGTGATGTCGTTTTCTTCTTTCAGATCGGCTTCTGTCTTCTGTGCTTCAAAAGCGATGCCGATCTTCAGGGCTTTGCAGTCTTTCAGATAACGGTCATAATAGCCGCCTCCGTGTCCGAGACGGTCTTTTTTCTTGTTGAATCCGACACAGGGGACCAGGATCACTTCGATCTCTTCCTTCTCGATCCGTCTGGAACAGGCGGGATCCGGTTCTCTGATGCCGTAGCGGTCTGTGATGAATTTGCCCTGTTCAGGAATGTAGGCATCCATCTGCTGTCCCTGTCTGATGACGGGATAGGCGACAGGATAGGTCTCATTGATCTTTGAAAGATCGACTTCTGATGAGACAGGGGCATAGGAGAGGATCGTTTTGTCTTTGATATAGGGAACGATCCTTTCACAGATCCGCAGGGAAAAAGCTTCCCTGTCTTCGGCTGACAGCGAATCTCTCTTCTGAAGACATCTCTTTCTGAGCTCTTTCTTGTCAGTCATGTGTCCTGTGCGTGACCAGAGTCATGAGGAAGCCGCTTGCACATCCGATCGCCATGGCGATGGCCGCATGGAAGATCGAGGAATCCGGTCCTATGGTCGTGATGATCCCGAAGGTGCCGAAAGATGCCATGGCGTAGGATTTGACTTTCATGATCCCGGCATAGAAACCTGCCAGCAGTCCGCTGATGCTCAGGGAAGCGAGAGCTTTGGGATCTTTCATGACGATCCCGAAGAGTGCCGGCTCACTGGTCCCGGCCAGGGCTGCCGTGATCGCCGCTGCCAGGGTCTCGCTCTTGTGATCTCTCAGATAGAGAGCCAGAGTGACGAAGCCAAGTATATTGTTGTAGAGGACGTTGGCGAAGAAGAGGATGGGATCCACTCCGGTGGATGCCAGCAGGAGCATGGCGCTCAGGTTGGCACCGCCAAGTCCGGCGATCGTGATGAAGGGAATGATGGCACACATGATGCCGTTGCCGATCGGACCCAGATCTTTGAGCCAAAGGATCAGACGGACCAGCCCGTCTCCGAGGACGACGCCTAATGGACCGATGGCACAGAAGGCGACAGGGACCATGATGAGGATCGTCAGCAGAGGAAAGAGGATCGAACGCAGGTTTTCATTGAGGATCTTTTCCAGAAAACGGCATACATAAGACATCAGCCATATCGCAATGATCGAGGAAATGACCTGATTGCCGTAATTGGTGGAAGCGATCGGAAGAGAGAAGACAGAAAGTTTCCTTCCCGCTTCGACCAGTTTCACGAAGTCCGGTGCTATCAGCATGGCGCCGATCAGCGCGGCGAGGAAGCGATCGACTTTGAACACGCCGGCAGAGGATACGGCAGCGTAGACCGGCATGAAATAGTAACCGGCATCGGCGACGAAAGAGAGCACGATGTAGGTGTCGGAGCTTTCAGAAAGGATATTCAAGACCTGAGGACCAAAAAGGATCAGCACGACCTTGAGCATCCCGACACCGATCATGATCGGCAAGGTCGGCACGATGCAGTCGGCCAGAGTCGAAAGGACGGTGCGGATCATCTGTTTCGTTTTTTCTAACACGTTTTTCATCTGATTTCATTCTATCATGAGTTTGATCAGACGCAGTATTCCTGCCTGACTGTGCATGTTAGCTTGTGATACACTGATGGTGTATGAGAAAAGGGGAAACAGCTATGGAAAGCGGAAGACCGATCATCGGGATCACGATGGGCGATCCGGCCGGGAGCGGTCCGGAGATCACGATCAAGGCCCTGTCAGACAAGAGGATCTATGATCGCTGCAGGCCTATCGTGGTGGGCGATGCGAAAGTGTTTGAAAAGGCCAGGTCTTATGTGGACCATCCTGAACTGAAGATCCATGCGGTGAAGGATGTCGATGATGCTTTATTTGAATATGGGACCATAGATGTCTTCCATCTGGATCTGATCGATGATATGGAACGGTTCAGGATGGCAAAGATCTCTGCTGAGGCGGGGAATGCGGCATTCGAGTCGGTAAAAAAGGTGATCGAACTGGCGATGGATCGGAAAGTGGATGCCACGGTGACCAATGCACTGAACAAGGAAGCGATGGATCTTGCCCTCAGAGAAAGAGGGATGCATTTTGATGGACATACAGAGATCTATGCGGAATACACCGGCACAAGAAGCTATGCGATGATGCTGGCGCTGCATGATTTCAGAGTCGTCCATGTCTCCACACACTGTTCATTGAGACAGGCCTGTGACAGGGTCAAAAAGGCCAGGGTCCTGGAAGTGATCGGCCTGGCTCATCAGGCTTGTATGGACCTGGATATCGAAGCGCCAAGGATCGGTGTCTGTGGTCTGAATCCGCACGCAGGAGAAAACGGCCTGTTCGGAAGGGAGGAGATCGACGAGATCATTCCGGCGATCGAAGAGGCAAGAAAAAAGGGGATGGATGTGCTGGGACCTCTTCCTGCCGACAGCGCTTTTTCACAGTTGCAGGGAGGATGGTATGATATCGTCGTCTGCATGTATCATGATCAGGGCCACATCCCGACCAAGACACTTGGTTTCGTCTATGACAGACAGGCAAAGGAATGGAAAGCTGTCGAGGGAGTCAATATCACCCTTGGCTTGCCGATCATCCGGACTTCTGTCGATCATGGCACAGACTTCGCCCATGCCGGAAAAGGAAACAGCAACGAGCTGAGTCTGGTCAATGCGATCGATTATGCGCTGAGGATGGCAAAATAAGAAAAAGGAATTGTTCAGTCAATTCCTTTTCTGATGGAATAGATACAGCCGCAATAGTCCTGGTGATAGAGCCCCAGTTCTTTATTGAGGATATCGTTTTTTGTGATGCCATCTCCTTTTTTGAAGTCGGCATAGAGATATCTGACACCGGGATATCTTTTTTCCAGTTCTGCGCCGATCTGGTTGATCCAGTCGGCGTTTTTCCTGTTGGATATCGACATGACGGTCGTGCAGTAATCGTAATGGTGAGACTGCGCGTATCGGAAAGTCTCATCCATGCGGTATTCGTAGCAGAGCCGGCAGCGTTTTCCGCCTTCCGCTTCGTTCTGATAGGAACTGAAGCGTTCCATCCAGTCGCGGTTATCATAGCGGTCGACGATGAGTTTGATCGAATCGTCATTCAGGATGGACAGATACTGTTTCAGGGCGTCCAGTCTCTTCTCAAACTCTTCATAAGGATAGATATTGGAATTGGAAAAGAAGATGGTGATCCGGAAATACTGCCTGAGATACTGCAAAGGATAGACGGAGCATACGCCGCAGCAGATATGGATGAGCAGCTGAGGCTTTCCCTTCAGCTGTCTGAGCTGTTCTATGTGTTTCTGATAGTTATTCATTGGTCAGGAACATGGAGTCACCGAAAGAAAAGAAACGATATCTCTCTTTTACGGCGACCTGATACGCATTCAGGATCATCTCTCTTGAACACTGCGCAGCGATCATCATGATGAGAGTGGATTTCGGCAGGTGGAAATTGGTGATCTGACAGTCTATGCTTCGGAATTCATATGGCGGATAGATGAAGATGGCTGTATCGCCGGAGCATTCTCTGAATTCGCCATATTTCGTGATGATCGTTTCCAGAGTCCTGGTGGATGTCGTTCCGACAGCGATGATGCGTCTTCCTTCCTTCTTGGCCAGATTGAGCCTCTCGGCAGTCAGTTTGGACATCGAGTAGTATTCCGAATGCATGACATGATCTTCGATGTTCTCTTCCTTGACCGGCTTGAAAGTGCCAAGTCCGACATGGAGGGTGACATCAAGGATCTCGATGCCTTTTTCCCTGATCTTTTCCAGGAGTTCATCCGTGAAGTGCAGGCCGGCAGTCGGACAGGCGGCTGAGCCGTTGATCTGCGCATAGACGTTGTTGTAGCGGGAATTGTCTTTCAGTTTTTCGTGGATGTAGGGCGGTGTCGGCATCAGTCCGACTTCGTTGAGGATCTCCAGGAAGATGCCCTCATAGTGCATCCTGAAAATGCGGATGCCTTCCGCTCTTCTTTCGATGCATTCGCCATAGAGCTTGTCCGAAAAGTCGATGATGGTCCCTGTCTTGATGGCTTTGGCATTGCCGCAGAGACACTCGCAGATGTCTCCTTCGATCCTGAGGATCAGCACTTCGACTTTCGCAAGAGTCTCTCTTTTTGTGCCATAAAGGCGGGCAGGGATGACTTTGGAATTGTTTCTGACCAGGACATCGCCTGCTTTCAGATAGTCGATGATGTCGTAAAAATGGCGGTGTTCGATCTCACCGCTGTTTTTGTGCAGGACCATCAGCCTGGACTCATCTCTTTTATCGGCCGGATGCTGAGCGATCAGCTCTTCCGGCAGTTCAAAATCAAAATCACTGAGATTCATCAGAAACCTCTTTCATCAAAACCATATTTATGTAAAATGTGTTCTTTATATTCCGTGTAGCGGTCCTGAGCGATCGCTTCCCTGATCCCTTCCATCAGTCTGATGAGAAAACGCAGATTGTGGATGGACATCAGGCGGTTGCCCAGCCCTTCGTTGTTTCTGAACAGGTGGTTCAGATAGGCTTTGGTATATTTGCGGCAGCATTCACAGTCGCATTCCGGATCAAGAGGAGTGAAATCCTCTTTGTAGATGTTTTTCTTGATGTTGATCCGGCCCTGGGAAGTCATCAGGGTCCCGTGTCTTGCGATCCTGGTCGGCAGGACGCAGTCGAACATGTCGACGCCTCTTTCGACCGCTTCCAGGATATCGTTGACAGCACCGATACCCATCTCATAGCGCGGTTTGTCTTCCGGCAGATAAGGAAGGGTGTAATCCAGCATTTTGTAGTGCGTCGCCTTGTCTTCTCCGACGGACGTGCCGCCGATCGAGTATCCGTCAAAATCCATCTCGACGAGTTTCTCGGCACAATAGCGACGCAGATCGGGATATTCCGATCCCTGTACGACGCCAAAGAGAGCCTGATCTTCACGGGTGTGGGCATCCTTGCCTCTCTTTGCCCAGCGAAGAGTCCTGTCTACGGAGTCCTTGCAGTAATCATAGGAGCTCGGATAAGGGATACACTCATCGAAAGAGATGGCGATATCCGATCCGATCGCTTCCTGGATGTGAATGGAATCTTCCGGAGACATGAAGAGTTTTGAACCGTCCAGATGGGATTTGAAGGAGACGCCTTCTTCTTTTATCTTGCGCGAATCGGCAAGCGAGAAGACCTGAAAACCGCCCGAATCCGTCAGGATCGGACCGTCATAATTCATGAACCTGTGGATCCCGCCGGCTTTCTTCAGAGTTTCGGGTCCGGGCCTGAGCCAGAGATGATAGGTGTTGCCCAGAATGATCGAAGCTTTGAGATCCCTGATATCATCCGATGACAGGAATTTGACCGTTGCCTGTGTCCCTACGGGCATGAAGACCGGTGTTTCCACGATGCGTCCAAAGACATTCAAGCGTCCTAAGCGGGCGTTGCTGGAGGCATCTTTATGGATAAGTTCGTAGCTGAAACCTTCTTTATTCATACCTAATATCATAACATATACATGTTATACTGAAATCATGAAATCCAAGGAGCTGAAGACATACAATCTGCCGGAAGACAATACCGTGATCGCCCAGATCGACGCCAAGCCGACAACTGTTTTTGTGCTGCTGATCCTGCTTGCATTGTTTTCTTTTCTTCTGGATATCTCCAATGTCTACGGCGTCATCCTTCTGTGTGTTTCTATCGTATGCCTGATCTATCTGCCGCGGGTCCTGCTGATGGAGTTCTATCAGGATTATCTCGTCCTATATAATAAAGCGGATAAGAACAGCTGTGTCCTGATCTACTACGAGGATGTCGTTTCCTGGTCCTATTCCAGGGGAGCCAACCGCGATTATCTTTTCATCGAACTGTCTGATGGAAGTCAGGAAAAGATCGAAGCATTCTCCCGTTCGGTCTTTGAGAGCAATATGAACCGTTTCATGAAAGACAAGAAGCGGAAGAACGGCTGATGAAGATCGTCGCACTTGATTTTGAAACGGCGAATGCGTCTTTCGCTTCAGCCTGTTCGCTTGGCATCGCTGTCTATGAAGAGGGGGAGATCCTGGACAGTTTTGAATGGTATTTCAAACCGCATCACCGCTATAACTTCTTTACCAACACGCATATTCACGGCATCAGCAAGGAGGATGTGGCTGATGATCCTGAATTCGTGTTTTATTATGAGGAGCTGCAGACGATCCTGAAGGATGCGATCGTCGTCGCCCACAATGCCGCTTTTGATGTCGCGGTCCTGAATGCGGTCTGCGATGTGTATGGTCTGGATCACATCGCTTTCCCTTTTCTGGACACGGTCTCGATCTCCAGACGCGTCTATCCGGAACTCTACAATCACAGGCTGAACACCGTGAGTGAGTATCTGAATATCGATCTGAAACATCACAACGGCCAATCGGATGCCTATGCCTGTCTGATGATCCTGCTCAAAGCGATGGCTGCCTACGGTTGCTACGAGGCGGAAGAGTTCATGGAAAAGCTCAGGATCTATCCGAAACGAAATATGTAAATATTTACATTGTTAGAAAAAGTTTACAATCCAGTCGTTTTGTCTTATAATGATGTTTATCGTATTGACTGAGGTTTTGTAGATATGAAAGAATTTGAGAATAACGCTTATTTCTGGCAAAAAGTGGATGCCCTTTATTCTTCAGGCGATTTTAAAGTCGTTCATAAGAAGGGCAGCGCACATAAGGCCTATCCTTCTCTGACTTATCCGTGTGATTTCGGTTATGTCGAGACTTTCAGCAACGATACGGATACTTCGATGGAAGTGTTCAGATCAGCCAAAAGCGACAGTGTCGATGCGATCGTGGTCTGTGCAGACATCATCGACAAGCGTTTTGAGGTCAAAGCCCTTGTCGGTCTGAATGAGGAAGAATGCCAGGAAGTGCTTCATTTTCTCAACTGCACCGATTATCAGAAATCCGTTCTTCTGAAAAGAGGAAAAGATATTCCGGCGTGGAGCGAAACAGAGTAGCGTAAAGCTGCTTTTTTTCTGAAGCTATCTGTTAAAATAAGAGTATGGAAAAAAGGAAAGAATTCGTTTTAAACGCACTGTACATCAGCGTGATCTGTGCGATCATATATATCGTTTTCAATCGCCTGCTGCCTGTTCTTTTTCCGTTCATCCTCGGCTTCCTGTTCGCTTATCTTGCGATCAAGATCTGCCGGCGCGCTTATGAGGTGGAGGACAAGATCTATCGGAGCATCACCCTGGTCGGGATCTATCTGGCGGTTATCCTGATACTGGTGCTGATCGTTTCCCTGGGTGTGACGAAACTCGGTGATTTCATTCGCACACTGCCGGGATTCTATAAGAATACCTTGGAGCCTTACATGAGCTCTCTGGAGACTTCCGTCCTCGATCTTGGCGAGTCTCTGCCGGAGAATCTGTCGGTCTTCTTCTCGAATGTGACAGACGGTGTCTTCGAAGGTCTCAAAAGCATCCTCAGCAACGTGACTTCGGGTCTGGTGAATGTGACCACTTCGCTGATCACTTCCGCACCGGAGCTCATCGTTTCCATCATCGTCACGATCGTATCTTCGTTCTATATGGTCCTGGATTACGAGAACATCGGCAGCTGGTTCACGGCTGTCATGCCTGAAAAGGCTCTGAAGATCTTCTTTGATATCAAGGACTTCTGTGAGAACAATCTGTTCAAGATCATCGGTTCCTATGCGACGATCATGGGTATTACTGCGATCGAGCTTTTCGTCGGCCTGAGTCTGATCCGCATCAACAATGCCGGCATGTGGGCTTTGATCATCTCACTGCTCGACATCCTGCCGGTCCTGGGTGTCGGCACGGTGCTGATCCCTTGGGCGATCAGCCTATTCATAGCCAAAAGAGCTGTCCTTGGCATCGAGATCCTTCTGATCTATGTGATCATCACAGTGATCCGCAATATCCTTGAGCCAAGACTCGTGGGGACCGACCTGGGTCTTCATCCTCTGGCAACGCTGATGTCGATGATGACGGGTCTCAGATTGTTCGGTTTTGCCGGCATGTTCGGTCTGCCTCTGACGCTTTCTTTCCTTGTCATGCAGAATAAAGAAAACAGGCCTCTGTTCAAAAGGGAAGAGAAGCCTGTCGTCAGCAAAAAGCAGAGATCGAAAGCGAAGAAGAAAAAGTGATCACTGATCCAGTTCTTCAATGAGCTTTATCGCCTGGCTCAGATCATCCAGGACGGCAAAGCTCTTTTCTTTTATCTCATCACTCACATAGGCGAGATCAGGCACATGAATGACCTTGAGCCCGGCGTTGTATGCCGAGAGGATGCCGTTGGGAGAATCTTCAAAGGCCAGGATCTCGTCTTTGCCGATGCCGAACGATCCGATCGAGCGCAGATAGATCTGCGGCAGAGGTTTTGATTCCGTGAGCTCGTCGCCGTAGGTGATCTTGTCGAAGCGGCCGCTGAGCCCTGCAAGTGAGAGGTAATAGTCGGCGAATTTCTTTTCTGTCGATGTCGCGATGGCTTTTCTGATACCTTTCTGATCGAGATAGGCAAGAAGCTCATCGACACCCTTCTTCTTCTGAAGGCCATTGGTCTTCAGATATTCCTGATGGATGACCCATTCCCTGTCGAAAAACTCTTCAAATGGAAAATCAGCTCCTTTTTCCTGCTGGAACTTCTCTTTGGTCGCCCTCTCATTGAGACCGAGGGTGGAAAGGAAAAAATCCTTCGTAAAGCCGTAGCCATATTTCTCGCTGCAGGCGAAGGCGCAGGAAACATAGACTTTTTCCGAGTCTATGAGAAGGCCGTCCATGTCGAATACGCAGAGTCTGATCATATATCTGCATTTTAATCGATGCATTCCGGCTTGGCAAGATGGATACTGGTGCGTTTCCCTTTGTGAAGATGAGATCTTGTTTTAGAATAAGGTTGAAAGCAGTTGCCGATTGTTTGAAGCGTATTTTGGTTATACAATAATAATCAGGGAGCAATAGGATTATCGGGATTGCAAAAAAAGAAAAAAGGAAGGTAAAAAATGAAAAAAACTGTCACTTTGTTGCTTTCACTGCTGATGATTCTGGCTTTATTTGCCGGTTGTGCGAAGAAAGAAGAACCAGCACCTGCACCTGAGGAGCCTGAATTCAATGATCAGCTGGCCGACATTCAGAAAGCCGGAAAACTGGTCGTCGGTATCGAAGGAACTTATCCTCCATTCAACTTCGTCGATGACAATGGCAATTATGCCGGTTATGATGTCGATGTTGCGACTGCAGTTGCTGAACACTTAGGTGTCGAAGTCGAATTCGTCATGGCTGAATGGGATGCCCTGCTGGTAGGTATCGATTCCAAGCGTTGGGATACCGTCATCGCTGATGTCACAGCTACTGATGAAAGAAGAGAGAAATATGATTTCTCTGATCCATATCTTTATACAGGCCGTCAGGTCGTCGTCAAGACCGGAAATGAAGTTGGCTTGCATTCATTAGAGGATCTCAATGGCAAGAAGGTCGCCACCAATACGACGAACAGCTGGGCAAGCAAACTGGAAGAACTGGGTGCTACGATCGTTCCGATCGACAACACCGACCAGTGCGCACAGGCCGTCATCAACGGCTCAGCTGACTTCTGCATGTTCAACAATATCGTCATGGGCGAATATCTGAAGAACCATCCGGAAGCAGAACTGGAAGTTGCATTCGTCATCGAAACAGATGTCAATGAAGTTTCCATTCCGTGCAGAAAAGGTGAAGAAAGACTTCTCGCTGAATACAATGCCGCTTTGGCTGAACTCAGATCCAGCGGCAAGCTTGCTGAATTATCTGAGAAGTGGTTCTACGCTGATCTGACCAACAATCCTTTGGCTAATTAATTATCTGAAACATTAGATATGATCATCAGCGATAGAGTTTCTTTATCGCTGATTTTCTTTAAGGAGTTAATATGGAGAGTTTCTTTTCTCAATTCGGAGATCGTTTCATCAGGATCGTGGGGATCCTGATCGAATCATTTCCCAAACTGCTGGTGCCATGCCTGAAGATCACGATCACACTGACGCTGGCGTCGTTCTTTTTCGGACTGATCCTGGCTCTGATCATCGCTCTGGTACAGGTGGCTGATATCAAGGGACTGAAGCAGTTTGCACGTTTTTATGTATGGATCTTCAGAGGGACGCCTTTGATGCTGCAGCTGTTCATCATCTTCTATGGATTGCCTTCTTTCGGCGTCTATTTCAATGGTTACGTGGCTGCGATCATCGCTTTCTCACTGAATCTGGCCGCTTATAATTCGGAGATCATCCGTTCGGCGATCCAGGCCGTTCCTGTCGGCCAGACTGAGGCGGGTTATATGATCGGTCTGAATTATTTCCAGGTCATGTCCAGGATCGTGCTGCCGCAGGCGGCAAGGATCGCTTTCCCGCCGCTTTTCAGTTCTCTGATCGGTCTGACGAAGGATACTTCTTTGGCTTCTTCGATCACCGTTATCGAGATGATGTCGGTCGCTAAGCGTATCGCGGCGGTCTATTATGAACCGTTCTGGATGTACATGGAAGCCGGTTTCATCTATCTGATGATCTGCACGGTCCTGACGAGACTGCAGTCGTTCATGGAAAAGAAGATGGAATGGAAACAGCCTGTTGAAGAGAATGCGAAGCACAAAACAAAAGTTTCGTCAGCAGGCGATATGAAAGATCAGGGAAGGTAGGATCATGCTGGGAGTAAAAAACATACACAAGTCCTTTGGCTCGAATCAGGTGCTCAAGGGTATCGATTTTGAAGTCAATGAGGGTGAAGTCATCGCTGTGATCGGTTCCTCCGGTTCCGGCAAGACCACTTTGCTCAGATGTCTGGCTTTTCTGGAACAGGCTGATGATGGGTTCTTTACTTTTGATGATCTTTCCAAGGATATCAGGACGATCAACAAGAAGGAGATCAAGGAGATCCGCATGAAGATGGGTTTCGTCTTCCAGAGTTTCAATCTGTTCAGGAACATGACCGCTCTGCAGAACGTCATGGAAGGACTGACCGTCGCCAGAAAGGTGCCGGCAGATGAGGCCAAGAGGAAGTCGATGGAGATGCTGGAGAAAGTCGGCATGTCCGATCGGGCCAATTATTATCCCGATCAGCTTTCCGGAGGTCAGCAGCAGCGTGTCGCGATCG